>Ga0316192_10003094_pt1 | contig 12107 bp, 10 predicted proteins | sample MerIslwburrow_MG_FD_204931 | JGI IMG/M metagenome (GOLD analysis project Ga0316192, IMG submission 204931) | Coastal sediment microbial communities from Maine, United States - Merrow Island worm burrow | ecosystem: Environmental > Aquatic > Marine > Coastal > Sediment | place: USA: Maine...
CTGGGATAATATTTGTGCAGCTGTGGCTCTGTCTTTGAACACGTGATCTTCTACCGCATTCACACGGACCCTGGTCGTGGCAGAAGTAACCGGCGCAATCAAAATCATGATATCAAGTTCAGTCGTCGACGCCTCAATTTCAGTTTCATAACCCTCAGTTTTCATCGAATGGAAATGAACATCCATCTTCTTTAAAGCACTTCTGGTGGCAGCTTTGACCTGGCCGACATCACCCATTAATGTTTTTTTGACCACATTGGAGGTGGTGTAACGGTAGGCTTCACCCGCCCCGGTAAAGGCCCCAGGCACTAACACCTCGGCACAACCGGCCATCAACCAGAAAAAGCCGAACATTACTATTCCTGCTATCGCCTGCTTGATGGAATCCATTCAGCACTACCCGAATTTGAAACTTTAACCCAGTTTTTCATTTTGATTACGATCAATCAGGGTAATATTTAGCAGGAATTATCATCCTAATCAATTGTTATTAATAGATTAACTTTCAGATGTAAGTGGCCAATCCGTCGTTGATTTAGACGGCAGGAGGCTGAGCCCCACACCACAGCCAAAAATGAGGGATGCACCGATAATCAGGCGCCAGCCGAGGGGTTCTCCCAGGTAAAGTACACCAAAACAGGCGACCAGCGGCACTTCAACCGTCATTATGACGCTGACGATGGTGGCGGGGATTCGGACCAGGGCCTGATTAATGGTAAGCTGGGCCGCCATTGAAAAAACAGCAACCGCTGCAATGCTAACCCAGGCGATAGTACTTCCGGGAAGAATCGGAAGATCCTGAATCATCAGAGGGCCAAGACTGGCAAGGGTCCCGGTCAGACAGAGATAAAAAAACAGGGTGTAAATGTTGTTCTCGCGGCCCAGTCGCCGGACCAGAAGAAGGGTGAAAGCACATAGAACCGATGCGATAACCGCAAATAAATGTCCCGGGTTTAAAGCGGCTGAAGCTTCATGGGGCCACAGGATCAGGCTGGTGCCGATGAAAGCGCCGCAGATGAAAAGCCAGGCAATTTTGACCGTCGGCTCGCCGATGATCCAGGGCGACAGGATCGCTGTAAAAGCCGGATAGAGGTAGAAAAGCACCATGGCCAGCGAGAGAGGAATCCTTTGAAAAGCAGCGACCAAAAGCAAAAAAGCAACCGAGCCGCAGACTCCCCGGACTATAAGCAGAAAGCGCCGGTGCCCCCAGAGGCTTAATCCCAATGCCTTGACGATAAACGGAACCAGCAGCAAGCCGAAAAAAAACCGGCCCAGACCGACCTGCCAGACGCTAAGGTATTCTCCGGCCAGTTTGGCCGATACGCTCAGAGCGGCGTAGAATAAAGGGGCCAAAATTACCCATATCAGTGCTCCCGGAGTTGAGCGTAAGGCCGGCAAAGGAACCTCGCGTTTAATAAATTCTTGATATTTACTGGATTATTATGATTGTTATGTATTATTAAGTTTCAACTTTAGAGAAAATGCAAGAATACGTCAATATCATTATATGAAAACTCCTTTTGATCAAAAATCTTCGATAAACGATATCCGGGCGCGTTTCGACGAGGATGTCGAAAGATTTTCCAATCTTGAAACCGGTCAGTTGTCCACCATCGATGCCCCCCTGTCTTTGGAGTTGATCACTCGAGCAGCATTTGCCACCAATCCCACGGCTAAAGTTATGCTGGATATCGGATGCGGGGCCGGTAACTATACATTGAAATTGCTGCAGCTAATCAAGCCCCTGGACTGCGACCTTGTCGATCTCAGCCGGCCGATGCTGGAACGGGCAGAGCAACGGATTGCGGCGGTAAATACCGGAAGAATACGGCTTTTCCAGGAAGATATACGCCTCGCCGATCTTCCCGCCAAACAATATGATATCATTTTTGCCGGCGCAGTGCTTCACCACCTAAGGGGGGATGATGACTGGGAGCAGGTCTTTTCAACAATTTATGATTTGACTGCACCCGGCGGCAGTGTCTGGATTACGGATCTTGTGCGGCATGAAAATTCTTATATTGAAGCAATGATGTGGGACCGTTACGGTGCCTATCTGGAATCGGTGGGCGGCAAAGATTATCGGGCGCAGGTTTTTGACTATATCGACAGGGAGGATTCTCCCCGAAGCGTTACCTATCAGATAGATCTGCTGCGCAGGGTCGGCTTCACGGATGTTGATCTATTACACAAAAACTCCTGTTTTGCCACCTTCGGCGCCGTCAAGGCCCAGACGTTTAGCTCATAGCCTGGAAATCATAGCTCAAAGCAATAATGGAACAACAAGAAAAGAAACCATCCAAGATTGAGCAGGCCGCCGAAGACCTGTTTAATTTTGCAATTGACCGTCAGGACGTCAAACGATTGATGGAAAATCTGGCAGCAGAAGCCGATATTAAACGGACCACCGTAGAATACGAGCTTCCGATCCTTAAAATTATCAGCGTTGGATGGAGCCTGTCTTATTATCTTACTGACGGCCCTCAGAAAGAAGCGCTTGCAAATCTTTACTGGACGGCAATCAATGAATTTTCAAAAAACCTGTCAACGACAACCGAGATGATGACCGGTCAAAAGATTGATTATTTTGATATCCTTAAAAAGCGTCTGGATATTTACGTGAATGCCCTCGGGCAGCATCCTGATGCGCAGGATCCTGCCACCGTCATCGGACCGGAATTTGCCAGAACCTGCGGCAATTCTGACGATATCTTCACCTTTATGACCGGTTCCAAAATGTTTATGTCAACAATCGGCCGGGTAAAGGAATACCTCGAAGAAATTAAATTGAGATAGATTGAGTTCATTTGAAACGATTAACTTATAACCAATAACGCCCTCTGGGGGGACGATGTATGCGAACCATCTATTTTGAAAAGAATATCCCTAAAATAATGCTTACTGCGGCATTGCGGCCGATCTGGCAAAACGTGGTGTTTTCGCGCTTATCGCCCACGCGCTTTGAGGATGTGCCCGAAGAGCCCTTACCCGGCCCCGGCTGGGTACGCGTGCGCAACCGGTTGTGCGGCATCTGTGCCAGCGATCTTCACCTGCTTTTTGTCGATGTCGATCCGAGGGTCAGTCCGGCTGCTTTGCCGGGAGCCGAACGCCTGTATTTAGGTCATGAACTCCTGGGAGAGGTGATCGAGGCCGGTCCGGATGTTACCGGTCTGAAAGTGGGAGACCGGGTGATTTTGGACAGTTTGGAAGCCAATTGTGTTGTCCGAAAGATTGATCCTCCCTGCCGCCACTGTCGTGAGGGCAATCACATCCTGTGCGAAAATACTTCCCGGGGCAGCGGACCGGAAGGCACGGGTGGCGGCTGGGGGGATAGTTTCACGGCTCACCAGGCAGGACTCTATCGTGTGCCGGATGGCCTGGATGATGAAACCGCCATGTTGATCGAGCCTTTGTCTGTAGGCGTTCGCACTGCTCTGCGAAGGTTGCCTGAAGCCAATCAAAAGGTCCTGGTTGTGGGCAGCGGTATGATCGGTCTGGCGGTGATCGCGGCCATACGGGCTCTTTCACCCGACTGCCATCTTACCGCCATGGCCCGCTATCCCCAACAGGTGGAGATTGCCCGCCAACTGGGCGCAGATGAGATCATCGGACAGGAGGACCCTTACGAGGCCGTCGCCCGTATCACCGGCGGCCGGCTTTGCTCCGGCACCTTCAACAACCGCACCCTGGTCGGCGGCTTTGACGTAGTCTATGACTGTGTGGGCAACGGGAAAACCGTCCGGGACAGTCTGCGCTGGACCCGGGCGGGCGGCGCGGTGGTGTTGGCCGGTGTTTACCTGAAGCCCATGCGGGTGGACCTGACCCCGGTCTGGTTTCAGGAGGTTGACCTGATCGGCCTGCTGGCCCACGGCACGGAACAATTCAACGGCAGGAAACTATCAACCTATGAACTGACCGCCGAGCTGCTGCTGGATAATAAACTGAGCACCGACGGGTTTGTCACCCACCGCTATCCCCTGGAGCGCTGGCGCGAAGCGGTTAAAACTGCCAGCGACAAAAAAAGCGGCGCCATAAAAGTCATACTGGACTACCGGCAAGGCAACTAAGAGCTCTCACTCCCATACAAATCCAGCGGGGTTTTACTGTCCCTGCCGCTGGTTTCCCGGGTTCGATATCGCGATGTATTAAATATCAGTCGATTTTCGGCCAATGACGGCCACATTATTGACCTGGGTACCATTCATCAGGTATCTATGACGGTATTCGTGAATGATCTTGATCTCAAAAATTTTTGAATCACTAATCCCGTGAATCAAATCGGACAGCCCGGACGAAGCCTGCCCTGCAAAAGATTCTTTAAGAATGTTGAAGGCAATCCAGCCGCCGGTATCTATCAAGTTGCAGGCCTGAACAAAGACATCGGCTGAAACGTGTCCGCAAGCCAGTGACCCCACACAAGTCAGGCAGTTAAATCGTCTGTCCTCTAGTTCCCTTCGAACGGCGGTGCTCAAATTACAGACATCCTCGACATAGTATTTCGCATAGACTCCTGGGTAATCACGCCGGGCGGCGATGGCTGCTTCGGCAGTTAGGTCCAGGCCAACAATGGACCGAACGCCTTTACGGGCAAGGATTTCACCAACCAGACCCACACCGGCACCAAAGTCCAGAATCGAAAGATCGGTAAGACTGCCGCCTGTTTCAACGACCTGCTCAGTCAGCAAATCAGATACAACCCGGGGGGATACACATTTGAGGGTGCGGGAGACAATATGTTCGTACAGGCCTGGAATTCTGTATATTTTCTTATATTCGTGAATGCCGATCCTTTGTTCTATTCCTTTGTATACAACAAAAAAATATTCATCGTCCAGTTTTAACCCCTTGGCATCGGCAGGTAACCGTACTTGAAATCCATAATCAGTCATAAACATGCATTTTCTTCAAATAATTATCAAAAAATTTTAGCTTTATCCTATGGTTGTGCTCCTGATAGAACTTACAATAAGAGTAATCATCTCGGGTCCAAACACAAGCGGTGCCGGAGTAACGCAATCCAGACAATGGCAGCCTGCCTTCGTGAAATCTATAAAATACTTGACTCGCAATCCTGGCTGCTTTAGGAACAGGGGTTCACGTAAAAGTTGGAGTTACGGGTTGATGCCCATGACAAATAATCAAAATAAATTCATACTGTATCTGGCCCCCCTGCGGGGCCTGACAGAGTACACCTATCGCAATGCTTTCGCGCGGCACTTTGACGGATTTGATGCTGCGGTGGCACCCTTTATCCCGACCATGGCAGCTGCCCGGTTTAAAAAAGTCCACCTCAAGGATGTTCTGCCCGAAAACAACCATGCCATGCCAATCATCCCTCAGATCATCGGCAACAATCCCGCGGACTTTATCCCCCTGGCCAAATGTCTGTTTGACCTGGGCTATGAAACGGTCAACTGGAACCTGGGGTGCCCTTTTCCCATGGTGGCTAAAAAACAGCGTGGTTCAGGACTGCTGCCTTATCCGCAAAAAATCGAGTCCTTTCTTGAAGCCGCCATTCCTGCCATCCCCAACCGCCTGTCCATAAAAGCACGGCTGGGCCGCAAAAAAACCGATGAAATTTTAACCCTGCTGGAAATATTCAACCAATACCCGCTGGATGAAGTCATCGTTCACCCCCGCACCGGCGAACAAATGTATAACGGCGAGCCGGACCTGGACATGTTTGAAAAATGTCTGGCGGTTTCCGCCCATACCATGGTTTACAACGGCGATATCAATGACCTGGACACCTTCAAGCTGTTTTCTGAACGCTTTAAAACTGTGGACCGCTGGATGATCGGCCGCGGCGCATTGGTCAACCCCTTTTTGCCCGCCATTATCAAAGCCGGTAACGACCGTTGCGCCAACAAAGTAGAGATATTCCGGGTATTTTATGACGATTTGTTTGAACAATACCGCCAGGTGTTTCACGGCCCCGGACATCTGCTGGACCGAATGAAAGGTTTCTGGACCTATTTCTGCCAATCTTTTAAAGACAGCCGCAAAATTAAAAAAAAGATCCATCGCACCCAGACACTGGACCGTTATCTAGAAATCGTGGATCAGTTTTTTGAAGAAGAAGCGCAGTGGGTTGACTGAGTGATTGGGTTTATGGAGAAGGGGTCAAGTCTTCGCTTGACTTTTATAGAGCGCATGTTTTAAAGCATATAAATGAGCAGGCCATTGCGCATAGAATATCCAGGTGCCTGGTACCATGTTATGAATCGAGGGCGCCGGAGTGAATCGATTTTTTCCGGACCAAGAGATTACTATCGGTTTATCGATCTTCTATCAGAGTCCTGTGAGATGTGGAATGTTCGAATCAGTGCTTATTGCCTGATGCCAAACCATTATCACCTGCTCATCCAAACACCGGAGGGTAATTTATCCCGGTGCATGCGTCACATCAATGGTGTCTACACCCAGCGTTATAACTTGATTCGCGATTGTGATGGTCAATTATTCCGCGGGCGATTTAAATCGATTTTAGTCGATGGTAACTCTTATCTATTGCAGTTAGTTCGTTATATCCACCGAAATCCTATAAGATCGAATCTCACCGAAAATATGGATAATTATAAGTGGAGTAGTCATGTGGGGTATATCTCCGCCGCGCAAAAATGGAACTGGCTCCACAAAGAGTTTATCCTCTCAATAATCTCCCCGGATCCGGTTGACCAAATAAAGGTTTACAAACGCTTCGTCCGTTTGGATGACAGCGAAAAAATAAAGCAGGTTTTTGAGGGTCCCAGGTGGCCTCCTTTTCTTGGTGGAAAACAATTTATTGGTTGGGTCAAAGAAACGTTTTTTGAAAAGAAGCTCGAAAAGGAGGTGCCGGAATCTGTGCATTTGGCGCCGGATCTATCACTGATAAAAAGTGAGGTGTGCGCTTTTTATAAAATACAGGAGTCAACTCTATACCGAGCGCGTCGGGGCATTTCCAACGAACCAAGAGATATTGCCATATATCTGACACGATTGCTTCGAAAAGAAGGTTTGCGAGAGATTGGAAAAGAATTTGGTCTCAGCAACTATAGTTCAGTCAGCAGCGCGGTCGATCGGGTGAAATCCCCGATGGCTAGTAACAGAAAATTAAAAACGAAAGTGGACGAAATTAAAAAAACCATTCTCAAAAGCCAAACGAAGACTTGACCCCATTGGTTTTTAGTTTCCAGATCTAAGATTTCCCCGATACAGCGAAAAAAAGATGCCGGCCGCGCACAGGCAGGCGGAAATTATAAAGGCAATCTTGATACTGCTGATCAGCAAGGGATAAAGATCCGGCGTTATCGGGACACGGCCGATATAAAGCGCAATGACCAGGGTGGCAATTCCCATACTGAGCATCTGGCCCAGCAGGCGCATGGTCCCCACAGACCCGGAGGCGATCCCGTAATACTTCTTGGTGACCGATCCCATTATCGCATTCATGTTGGGTGACGAAAACAGGGCAAACCCGAATCCGAGAACCATGAGGCTGATGACAATAAATAAAAGCGCTGAGTGTTGGTTGATCAGCGCTAAAAGGATTAAGCCCAGGGTTGTCAGTGCCATGCCGGATGATGCGATTACCCGCGGTTCAGTTTTATCTGAAAGTTTGCCGGCCAAGGGCGATAAGACCGCCATCACTATGGGCTGGGCAATCAGAACCACACCCGCTCCCTGGGGTGTCATCCCTTTGATATACTGCAGGTAAAGACTTAACAGAAAGGCGACGGAAAAAGTGGCGCTGTAATTTACCAGGGCCGCCAGGCAGGAAAATGCAAAAGTCCTGTTTCCAATAAACAGGTTGACTTCAAAAACCGGATATTGAATCCGGGTTTCCCATTTGACAAAACCGGCCAGGGCCAGAACACCGGCCAGAATGACCCCGATGCTCATCAGGGACGGGATTATGGTAATACCGTACATGATGGCCACAATCCCCACACCGTAGATGACCGATCCGGTAAGATCAAATTTATCGCCCTCCGCCCCGGCCCACTCGCCTTTTAATTTCCACACCACCAGCAAAATGATCGACAGCCCCAGCGGGATGTTGATCAGAAATATGCTTCGCCAGGAAAAATGCTGGGTCAGCCAGCCGCCGAAAAACGGACCGCAGGAAAGGCCGATATAAACCGCGGCCACGGCAATGCCCAACACCTTGCCGCGCTCCTGGGGCGGATACACCGAAGTCAAAATCGCGATGCCGGTGGCAAAGACCATGGCCCCGCCGACCCCCTGAAATATGCGGAAGACAATCAGCATGGGCGCCGAAACCGAAATCGCAGCCAGCAACGAGGTAACCGTAACAATGATCTGACCGCTTAGAAAAACTTTTTTGCGGCCGTAAATATCCGCCAGCTTTCCAAACGGCACCAGGGAAACCGAAGCGGCCAGAAGGTAAGATGTCGCCACCCAGCTTAACATCACCGCATCGGTTTTAAACTCTTTTCCGACCGCCGGCAGCGCGATATTGACCGATGAGATCATAAAGGGCGTTAGAAAAGAACTTATCGACGCGATAACCAGGGCGGAAAATTTGGTGGCTTTATCGTTCATAAAAAAGTGATTGTCTCTTTTCGAGCAGATAATTGCAGTAGCCTATTTTTCACAAAAAAAAGCCTCAGTCAACAACCATCTAAAATATTTATTAAATTTATGATATTCAACCCATTGACAGGCCCCACAATGTGGCATATGTTAACTTTTAAATAAACTCCAATTTGTGAACCGAATTCAAATTCAAGCCTAAAGACGGAACTGTTTGAAAAGCGAGGGTTGATCTTCATTATTTAAAAGATATCCCAGTCCCCGAGGGGGCTTCTGATATAGATACCATCAAAAAAACTGCTTCTGCCTGTACGATAGAATCTGAAACTCATTCGAAATGATCCCCTGGATATTATAGAAGCTTTGCAGCTAAAACCGAAGGGAGGTTGGCCAGGATGAAAAAGGTTGCAGAGCTATGGTCACAGATCAATTCGCAAATTACAATTTTTCATGATGAGTATATAAGTATTCAGAGAGCTCATACCTGAGTGCCAGGGTATGGGCTTTTTTGTCGTCTGCCTGCCTGACAGCGTGAGATACAAGATACGTCTTAAAACTTTATCCGAAGAGGCGGTTCCACGGGGCGGGCGGGCTATTTTTTTGCAAACATGACAAATCCTGCTTGTATCGCACCCATTTATTTGGTCAACTGAACAGGGGCCAGCGCCCCATGAGATAGCTTCTAATATGGATTAAGGGAGAAGAAATGAATACGAACCAATTAGATCATAGCAAAGCAGAAGCATTCGCGGACAGAATGCTCAACATTTTAAATGATGGCGCGCTGGCGCTGATGAGCTCTATCGGTCACCGAACCCGCTTGTTCGATGTCATGAGTAAGCTGCCGCCTTCAACGAGCGAGCAGATCGCCAACGCAGCCGAATTAAATGAGCGTTACGTGCGCGAATGGCTGGGGGCGATGGTCACCGGCAGAATTGTGGAATATGACCCGGAAAATATAACCTACCGCCTGCCGCCGGAGCATGCAGCGTTCTTGATACGGACAGCTGCACCCGATAATATCGCCGTGTTCGCCCAATACATCCCGCTGCTGGGAACCGTTGAAGATCAAATCGTTGAATGCTTTAAAAAGGGCGAGGGGATTCCCTATTCGGCCTTCGGTCGTTTCCATGAAGTCATGGCAGAGGACAGTGGTCAGACCGTGGTAGCGGCGTTAATGGATTCGATTTTTCCTCTTGTACCCGGTCTTATAGAAGATCTTGAGAATGGAATCGAAGTGCTCGATGTGGGTTGCGGCAGCGGCCGGGCCCTCAACCTGATGGCAACGTCATTTCCCGCAAGCCGGTTTACCGGTTATGATTTTTCCGAAGAAGCAATTGCAACGGGCAAGATGGCCGCCAGGAAACAGGGCCTGACCAATCTGCGATTTGAGATAAAGGATGTGACTTCCCTGGAAGTTATAGATCACTTTCAATTGATTACCGCTTTTGATGCTATTCACGACCAAGTGTACCCTGATCGGGTATTGAAAGAAATGGCCAACGCGCTGGACCCGGCTGGAAGGTTCCTCATGCAGGATATTGCGGCATCCAGTCAGGTTCACAAAAACATCGACCACCCGGTGGGTCCGTTGCTCTATACGATTTCCGCTATGCACTGTATGACGGTCTCGCTGGCTGCAAACGGCGCCGGGCTGGGCACCATGTGGGGTGAAGAAAAAGCAAGGGAAATGCTGCAAGCGGCAGGCTTTACAAAAATAGAGGTCAAAAAGCTTCCCCACGATTTCCAGAATGCTTTTTACATCATCCAGAAGAATTAGATGCGCCTAGAAGTAAAGACGCGTTTCTTCATAACAAGTAGCTTCTTGAGAATTTTGGACAACATGGTGCACTTATTATAATTTGCATGAAAACAATCCCGCCTGATTTGCAAATTCAAATTAAGTAATTATTGTTAATTATTCATAAACATAGAAAGTATTTCATTACTTCTCCGAATGGTAAGAGAAAAATGCAGTGCCCCGAATGCCAGTCCGAAAATCTTGCCAGGTCCAAATTCTGCAACGAATGCGGCAGCAAATTGGATATAGCCTGTCCCAACTGCAACACCGTAAATCCGGCGGGCAGTAAATTTTTAATGGATGCGCGCACAACCTCTTTAAAAGAGATTGCCCCCGGGAAGCAACGGATTCATCACCGTCAGCACCTGCCGAACCAGTGGCCCTTGAAACCATGCCGATTCCCGAAGGCGAACGCCGCCAGGCCACCATTGTCTTCTCTGATCTTTCCGGTTACACCTCGATGAACGCGCAACTCGACCCTGAAGAAGTCGAAGCGATCATAAGCCGTATCAAGCAGGAGACGGTGCGCATCGTTGAACGCCATGAAGGAATTGTCAACCAGTTTGTGGGAGATGAAGTGTTGGCCCTTTTCGGCATCCCCACCGCCCATGAAGATGACCCCGTGCGGGCGGTTAAGGCCGCTTTTGAAATTCATGAATTAGCGCGTACGATAAGTCCGGAAGTAGAAGGGCGGATCGGCTCCAAACTTCGCATACATACCGGGATCAGCTCCGGTCCAGTGGTCACCCACTTGCGGGACCTGCGCGACGGTAGTTACGGTATCCCCAGCGATACGGTCAACATCGGTGCCTGCCTGGCAGTTACAGTGCGAACAGGCATTGCAGACGACTAGGCATGGCGACGTTAAAACCAAGTAGCCATTCTCGTATTCGGAGACATCTATTTGAAAAACTTGCAATTTTGAATATTGATCTTATTTAATTCTAATAACCGGTATCCGAATATATCCCATATTTTATGCCCAATTATCAAAATATTGGAAGCTTGATAAATGATTCGTCAAAACGTTTCAAAAATACTCATGTTTCGAAAAACACTTTCCAAAATCCCGATGAAAATTACGTTGCCCCTGGTTTTCACGGCACCGGTCATTATCGTGGTAATTGTTTTGTCGGCCATTGCATATATGGAGGCCAATTCCGCGGTCAACGATTTGATGGCCCAGAATCTGGTCCAGATTCAGGAACACATCCAAGAGCGGCTGGACGATCTTTTAAATTTGCCCAGCCGGATTCAACGTGTAAATGCCAATCTCATCCGGCAGGAACAACTCAACCTCAAGCATTTGCGTTCCTGGCGGACGATTTTGTTTGAGCAGGCCAAGACCTTCAAAGGACTCAGCAGCATTACCTGGGGCAGTGCCGACGGGCGTAGTGTGGGAATCGTCCCTCATCCCAACGCAAACGGTTTTGATTTTACGATCAAGGATGAGGAAACCGGTCCCGATCTTTTCGAGTACTATAGCGACGGTCACGGACGCATAAATAAAATCCCGAACAAAACGTTTCCCTATGACCCCCGCACCCGTCCCTGGTACAAAGCTGCTATCCTCGCAGACAAATCGACCTGGACGGATCCCTATGTGCGGGTTCACAAACATGGAGCCGAGATTACGCTGGCCCTGGGATACGCGCAGCCTTTTCGGGACAGCAACGGACGGCTCATCGGTGTGATGAATGCGGAGTTGACCCTGAACGACATCACCCGTTTCCTTGAAAACCTCAGTGTCGGGCGAACCGGCAAGGCTTTT
>Ga0316192_10003095_pt1 | contig 12107 bp, 10 predicted proteins | sample MerIslwburrow_MG_FD_204931 | JGI IMG/M metagenome (GOLD analysis project Ga0316192, IMG submission 204931) | Coastal sediment microbial communities from Maine, United States - Merrow Island worm burrow | ecosystem: Environmental > Aquatic > Marine > Coastal > Sediment | place: USA: Maine...
GCCCGGGTTTCCTGCCTGAGCTCAACATCGGCGAGCCGACGTTCGGGAGCTCTCTCGATGAACAAGTCGACCGACGAGACGCCCCCGGTCCCTGAAGCTGAGGTACCGGCCGTTGACACAATCTCCGTGAGGCGATCTGCTACGAGATGGTGCTGTTTCGCACGTTCCTCGGCGATGACGGCGTCGACCACGGCGCGGAACCGTTGACGGTCGCCGCGTTGGCCGGCTTCCACCATGTCAATCAGCAAATCCGATCGCGGCACGTCACACCTCCCTGCTCGACTGACACCAGTGTGACCGCAGAAGACGCCCGCGCTCTCGTCGACAAGTTTAGAATTTCACGCCTATGCGTGGCCGTGACCGTGGTCGTCGAAGATCATCGATTGCTGGTCCGGGGCCACTCGGAGGACCCCAAACACCTCGCTCAGCATCGAGGGGGTGAGGATGGTCGCGGGCGGGCCGGCGGCCACCACACTACCGGCGAGGAGCACCACCTGGTCGGCCTGCGCGGCTTCGGAGAGATCGTGGGTGGAGAACACGACGGACCGACCGGCTTGCGCCTCCTCGGCGATCACCTGGAGGATCAGGTCCCGGCTGGGAAGATCGAGCCCGGTCACGGGTTCGTCGAGCAACAGGACATCGGCCTCCTGGATCAAGGCCTGAGCCACCAGGACCCGCTGGCGCTGGCCACCCGACAGCTCATCGAGCTGGCGGTTCACCAACCCGGCCACATCCATCCGCTGCGCGGCCTCACCGACCAACGCCCGATCCACACCGGTGATGCGACCGAGCAGGCCGCGGTCCCGATAACGCCCCATCACCAGCACATCGCTCACCCGCAACGGTATCCACGAGTGTTGCCGTGGCGATTGACGCACAAACGCGGTGCTCGACGTTCGACCGATGACCCGGCCCTGCGATGGGGTGATCAACCCCGACAGCAGCCGCAACACCGTCGTCTTGCCCGACCCGTTCGCCCCGACGAGGGCGGTCGAGGTGCCCCCGGGGAAGCTGACCGAGGCCGCGGAAAGTGCCGGGGTCGAGCCGTAGGTCACCGTCACGGCGTCGAGGGCGAGAGTCATGTCCACTCCGAGATCCTCCCAGAGGAGCTCGCGACGCAAGGATTCAAACCCTCGCTCGAAGTCCAGGGCCTCGGGTAGAAATCTCACGATCGCTGATGACATCAGCACGGACGGTACCGGCTCTCAGCCCCGAATGGGTGTCTGCTCCCCCTCGGGATGCTGGTGGGCCCAGAGCTCAGGACGTGAAGTAGCGTCGACCGAATGCGATCGCGGCCGAAGATCTTTCACGGATGGAAGATCGTCGGGGCCGGAGCGGCCATCCAAGCCCTGCAGGCCGCCCTGTTCCTCCACGGTTTCGGCAACTACGCAGTGATCCTCGAGCAACAGTTCGGGTGGTCCAAGACCCAGCTGTCCGTCGGCTATTCGTTCACCCGGTTCGAGAGTGCTCTGCTCGGCCCCCTGCAGGGCTGGGCACTCGACCGTTTCGGTACCCGCCGAATCATGCAGCTCGGCATCGTGACGTTGTCGATCGGCTTCGTGTTGTTCAGCCGCATGCAGAGCTTCACATCGTTCTTCGTGGCCCTGGTGGTGATCGCGATCGGCTCCAGCTTGTCCGGATTCCTCTCCGTCACGACCGCCGCGGTGAAATGGTTCCGCCGGAAACGGGCTCGAGCACTCTCGCTCGCCACCATGGGGTTCGCTATCGGCGGGATGACCGCCCCCGGGGTGGTGTTCGTCCTCGAACGCCTGGGATGGCGGGAGACGGCCCTGCTGTCGGCGGGCATCGTCTTGGTCATCGGTCTACCCCTCACGTTCCTGTTCGGAGGCACACCTGAAGAGCGCGGGGAGCATGTCGACGGGGTGGATCCTTCGGAGGTCCCCGACGACAGCTTCGAGGCCGAAGGCCTCACCAGCGTTGACTTCACCGCCAAACAGGCCATGGCCACTCGCGCCTTCTGGATGATCTCGCTCGGTCACGCATCAGCCCTGTTCGTCGTCGGCGCGGTCGTCGCCCACCTGTCCTTGTATCTGACCCGAGAACAGGGTTTCTCGCTCCAAGAGGCCAGCTTCGTGGGAGGCACCCTGCCCTTGTTCCAGCTGACCGGGATGCTCATCGGCGGCTACCTGGGCGACCGGATGAACAAGCGGATACTCGCCTCGGTGGCCATGCTCGGCCACATGACCGGTCTGCTCATGTTGACCTATGCCGCCAACCGCTGGATGATCTGGGCGTTCGCCCCGGTTCACGGCATCTCCTGGGGCGTGCGGGGCCCCCTGATGCAGGCCCTGCGAGCCGACTACTTCGGATCCGGTTCGTTCGGATCGATCATGGGATTCTCCTCGTTGATCGTGATGCTCGGCACCGCCGGGGGCCCGCTCATCGCCGGATTCCTCGCCGACGCCACCGGCGACTACCGGTTGGGCTTCACCATCCTGGCGCTCATCGCAGGGGCCGGGCTCACGTTCTTCGTGTTCGCCACCCCGCCGGCCCCGGCCCCGGCGCCGGCGTCCCCCGCGGGGAGCGACCCCGTCGGGGTGTCCTCGCCGGGCTGAGCGCGAAGACGGCCGGTACGGGCGGTTTCAGCCGCTCTTGGCGCGCGTTTCGATCAGCCGTTGCAGCGATTCGCGATGGTCGGGCAGGGGTGGGAATCCCGCCAGGCGCAAGGCCAGATTGTCGAGCACACTATTAGCGGGTCGAGGCGCCGGCCGAGGGGGGTCGAGCTCGGCGGTGGTGATTGGTTTGACCCGGTCCCGGTCATGACCTCCGGCCTGGAGGATGGCCTGCGCATACTCGTACCAGCTCACCACCGGACCCTGGTTGGTGACATGGTAAACACCCTGCGCCCGGTCGAGGGCCAGCTCGCCAACGGTGCGAGCCAGGTCGACGGCGAAGGTGGGACGGCCGATCTGGTCGGTGACGAACGCCAAGGGTCGGTCAGGATCTGCGGCCAGGCGGAGCACGGTGGCGACGATGTTGTTCGGCCCGGCGCCGGCCACCCACGAGGTGCGGACCACGGTGGCGTGAGGCCCAGCCTCGATCTCGCCGGCCGCCTTGGTGCGTCCGTACACCGAAAGCGGGTTGGTTCGATCCCACTCGACATACGCGACCGGGTTCGTCCCATCGAACACATAGTCAGTGGAGATGTAAACCAGGTGGGCCCCGAGGCGGTGGGCGGCTTCGGCCACCCAGCGCGTTCCGCCGGCATTGATTCGCCACGCCTCAGCCGGATCGGTCTCACACGCATCGACGTTGGTGAGCGCGGCGGTGTGAACCACCACATCCGGGCGGGTCCGGGCGATCGCCGCCATCACACCTGGCCGTACCCCGATGTCGAGGGTGTGATGGTCGAACTCCACCAGTTGGTGGTGGGCGAGGACTCGGCTCAGCTCGGTGCCGAGCTGGCCTCCCGCTCCGGTGATGAGGATCTTCACTGGGTACCGATCCGGCGTTTCAGCGGCTCTTCAACGGCTCCCACCAGCTTCGATTGGCTCTGTACCACTCGACCGTTTGGGCCAAGGCGGTGTCGAGATCGCTGGCGGGTCGCCAGCCAAGCCGGCGGATCTTGGCGGTGTCGATGCTGTAACGGCGGTCATGACCGAGCCGGTCCTCGACGGGCTCGATCATCTCCGGGCCGTGACCACACAATTCGAGCAGTCGGTGCGTGAGATCACGATTGGTGAGCTCGTTCCCCGCCCCGATGTTGTAGATCTCGCCGACCTCCCCCTCCCGCGCTACGAGGTCGACCGCGGCACAGTTGTCACTCACCGCGCACCAATCCCTCACGTTCAGGCCATCGCCGTAGAGAGGTACCTTCTGCCCGTCGAGCAGGTTGGTGACGAAGAGGGGAATCACCTTTTCGGGGTATTGGTACGGGCCGAAATTGTTCGAGCTGCGGGTGATGATGACCGGCAGATCGTGGGTGATGTGATGTGAGCGGGCGATCAGATCCGAGCCGGCCTTCGACGCTGAGTACGGGGAGTTGGGCGCCAACGGGTCCGACTCGGCGAATGAGCCCGGCTCGGGAACCGATCCGTAGACCTCGTCGGTGGAGATATGGACGAACCGTTCCACCCCGGCCTCTCTGGCTATCTCGCACATCACGTTGGTGCCCCCGCAGTTGGTCCGCATGAAGGCGTCGGGGTCCAGGATCGAGCGATCGACATGGGATTCCGCGGCGAAGTGCACCACGGTGTCAGCACCTTTGATCGCGTCGCGGACCGCGCCCCGATCTCCGATGTCGCCTTCGACGAACCGAAACCGGTCGTCGGCCTCCAGGTCCGACAGGTTCGCCGGGTTCCCCGCGTAGGTCAGCGCGTCGAGCACCACAACCTGTTCCACATCGTCTCGAGCGCTCAATACGTGGCGCACATAATTGGAGCCGATGAACCCGGCCCCACCCGTTATCAACATCCTGGTCATGGCATCCTCGTCAGTACATCCTCGGTCAGGGCATCCTCGGTCAGGGCATCCTCGGTCAGGGCATCAATTCTGAATGGCAGCGCGGGCCCCTGCCTGGCAGCGCGGCCCCCTGCCTGGCGACGCGGACCGAGTCTGTGGCCGGCCATGGCCCAACCCGGTACTGGCCATGGTTTTCTCTCAGCTCCGGAGACCCCAGTGGGGTCGGCGGGTCGGATCGAGATCGACCCGGGTCGGGTTCTTGTGGTCACGGTCCGAAAGAACGGGGTCGACCACGCCCCAATCCGCGCCGATCTCGGGGTCGTCCCATGCCACGCCCAACTCGTCGGCCGCGTTGTAGTACCCGTCGACGAGGTAGGTGATGGCCAGATCGCTCAGCGCCGCGAACCCGTGAGCGATCCCCGGGGGAATGAACACCCCGCGGTGGTCATGGCCGCCGTCAGGCCGGGCGCCCAGGTCGATGGTCTCGGTAGCTCCATCGGTCGGAGAGCCCTCCCGCAGATCGTGGAGGACCACCCGGCATGCGCCGGCCGGCACATACCAGTAGTCGGCCTGGTGGAGGTGGTAGTGCAGACCGACGATCGCTCCGGCCCGCCGATCGGCCCGGTTGGACTGGACCATCTCCCGGCCGTCCGGAAACCACTGTCGCCGGTAGGTTTCGACGAACAGTCCCCGCTCATCACGATGCATATCCGGGCTGACGATGTAGACCCCGGCGATCTCGCTCGATTCTCGAACCTCAGCCATTGCACGAACCCACCAGTATCAAGGCATCTCCACCACAGAATCGTCACCCAGCATCAGCCGGGTGGCTTTGGGAGCGGTCTCGGTTCTCATGACCCGCGCCCCTCGGCCCAACAAGGAGTCGGTGATGCGACCCAGTCCCTCGATTGAGGACTTGCTCAACAGCACCGAATATTCAACCTCGGAATCACGCACCACGCAACGATCGCCGACCGAGGTGAACGGTCCGATGTAGGAATCGCACACGATCGCGCCCTCACCGATGATCGCGGGGCCCCGGATCCGGGACCGGGTCACCTTGGCCCCGGCGGCGATCACCACCCGCCCCGTCACCTCGGACAGGTCGTCGACATCACCGACCACGCTGGTCTCGATCCGTTCCAGGACCAACCGATTGCACTCCAACAACGGATCCTTCTTGCCCGTATCGATCCACCATCCCGACAGCACCTCGGCCGAGACCCGATGCCCCGCCGTGATCAGCCACTGGATCGCGTCGGTGATCTCCAGTTCACCACGCTCGGAGGGCTCGATGGCCTGAACTGCCTCATGGATGCGCCGGTCGAAGATGTAGACACCGACGAGTGCGAGATCCGAAGGGGGGACCTTCGGCTTTTCCACCAGGGCGACGACCCTGCCGTCCTCGCCCATATCTGCGACGCCGAACTGGGTGGGATCTTCCACATGGGCCAAAAGGATCTGGGCCGCCATGTCAGCCCCGATGGTGAACGCCTCGAGGAACGAGCCGAGATCCTGTTCGAGCATGTTGTCGCCGAGGAACATCACAAAATCGTCATCGCCCAGGAACTCCCGGGCGATCAGCACACAGTGCGCCAGGCCCAAGGGCTGATCCTGGGCGAGGTATGTCACCTCCACCCCGAAGCCGGAGCCGTCGCCGACGGCCGCCCGCACCTCGTCGGCGGTGTCACCCACGATGATCCCGATCTCGGAAATACCAGCGGCGGCCATGGCCTCCAACCCGTAGAACAAGATCGGTTTGTTGGCGATTGGCACGAGCTGTTTTGCGGAGGTGTAGGTGATCGGTCGCAGTCGCGTTCCCGATCCGCCGGCTAGCACCAGACCTTTCATTCCACGCCTCCTCGGCGTCTCGACGAGACGTACGGCCGACGTTCGTTTTCGTCCGTCCGCCACCCGCGACAGGGTCGGTTCGCTCGTCGTTGCGCTGCTCACCCTAATGGCGGACCAGGAGGCATACGACCATCGACCGGCGATAGGGGCCGATCGACCTAGTGTCCTGTCAGGCAAATCAGGTCACTAATTCAACGCATCAACCTGACAGGACACTAGGTGACTGGTGTCAAGTGCCGGTGAGTGCATCGGCGTCCAGCATGTGTTTGACACCAGTCACCTAATGTCGAGACGTGACCTGGTTCGCCGCCATTCTCCTCCTCGTCGTCGCCGCGATCATCCTGATCACGATCCACGACGTCGTTCAGCGCAAACACACCATCTTGCGGAACTTCCCGGTGATCGGCCATTTTCGGTACCTGCTCGAGAAGATCGGGCCCGAACTGCGCCAGTACATCGTCACCGACAACGACGAGGAGCGCCCGTTCAGTCGTGACGAGCGGCGCTGGGTCTACACCTCGTCCAAACGCCTCAACAACTATTTCGGATTCGGGACCGACAACGATATCGAGAACCCTCCGGCGGGCTACCCCATCATCAAGCAGTCCACCTTTCCGGCACCAGCGGTCGCCGCCGACCATGATGAGCTTCACCCGGTTCCGGCGGCCAAGGTGCTCGGCGCGGCCAGGAACCGAAAGCACGCCTTTCGACCCGAATCGATCGTGAACATCTCGGCCATGAGCTTCGGCTCGCTCAGCGGACCGGCCATCGTGGCCCTGAACCGCGGGGCTCGCGGCGCGGGGTGCCTTCACAACACCGGCGAAGGAGGCCTTTCCCTTCACCACCAGCAGGGGGGCGAGATCATCTTCCAGTTCGGAACGGGCTATTTCGGGGTACGGGACCCCGACGGAGCCTTCGATCTCGCTCGGCTCGTGGATCTGGCCGAGGCCCACCCGGTGAAGGCCATCGAGATCAAGCTCAGCCAAGGAGCCAAAGCGGGGCTCGGCGGCATGCTGCTCGGCGCCAAGGTCACTCCCGAGATTGCCGCCATCCGCGGCATCCCCGTCGGACAGGACTGTGCGAGCCCTGCTTCGCATACCGCATTCTCCGACATCGACGGGCTGCTCGAGCTCGTAGAGACCATCGCCGACGCCACCGGCCGACCGGTCGGGATCAAATCAGCCGTCGGAGATCTCGGGTTCTGGCAGGACCTCACCGACCGAATGGTCGCCACCGGAACGGGCCCGGACTTCGTCACGGTCGATGGAGGCGAGGGCGGCACCGGCGCAGCACCTCTGGCATTCAGCGATCATGTCTCTCTGCCCTTTCGCCATGCGTTCCCCCGGGTGTACCGGACCTTCGCCGAACGCGACCTCCACACCGGCACCGTCTTCGTCGGTAGCGGAAAGCTCGGCCTGCCTACCTCGGCACTCCAGGCCCTCATCATGGGTTGCGATGTCCTCGGGGTGGCCCGGGAGGCGATGATGTCGATCGGCTGCATCCAAGCCCAGATCTGTGAGTCGGGCCGCTGCCCGACCGGGGTGGCCACCCAGCGCCCGCGCTACACCCGTGGCCTCGACCCCGCCGACAAGTCGGTGCGGCTGACCAACTACATCATCAGCCTCCGCAAGGAGCTGTTGGCCCTGGCCCACGCCTGTGGCCAGAGCCACCCGGCGCTGGTGGGAATGGATCGGATCGAGTTTCTCGAAGACCGATGGAGGTCCACGTCGGCCGCCACCATCTTCGGGTATCTCGATCCCGAGTTCGGTCTGCCATCGCGGACCGACCGCGAGGACATCGACACCCTGATGCAGACGGCCCAGTAGCTGATGTAGACGGCCCAGTAGGCCGCGCCGGGTCGCGAGGTCGAAGAGCGACTACCTTTTCTGATGTGGGCTTTCGAGTCAGATGTGACAGGACGACCCTGACGGTCACGTTGACGTTGTGGGACCGACTGGTGAACCTCCGCAAGGAGATCGTGGTCCCCCGCTCGGACATCGAGCGGGCCAGCATCCGAGACCGTTGGAATCTGGAAGCTCTGCTCGACCGGCGACTCTCGGGAATCGACTTGAAGGGGCGACATCTTGTCGGCACCTTCGTCGGCCGGGGCGGAGAGGGCAATGAGTTCTGGGCGGTGCGCAAGACCGGCCGGGTCGTTGTGCTCCAACTCCAGAACAGTCGGATCCGTCGTCTCGTCCTGGAAGTGGTCGGACCCGCGCTCCTGGTCGGCCATCTCGATGGCGCCGGCCTCGAGACCGTCGATCTCCGTGCTTCGGTTCGAAAGTGAACGTTCGGCCGACCGCTACAGCGGGGACACCGCAGGGTGGCCCGATGCGACCTACAACTTTCTCCAGCTGAAGCGACTCGGGCGCTGTTCCGGTGCCGGTGAGCCCTCCCGACCTGGAGGCTTCCCCGATTCAGGCTGACAAGACCGAGCGAAGTAGGCCTTTGGTCGTAGGTGCTAGTCGGGTTTTGGCCAGTCCAAAAACAGCTGGAATCGGCGGAACCAGAGGGTTTGAGCCGAATGCCATACCCACAGTTGGCATATCGCAGGCTTGGGTGGGCAGCTCGGCCCGGTACGGTAAACGCGGATGACGGCTGCCACCTTTTTTGGGGTCCGCGAGACCTTGGTCCCGGGCCCCTCACAGACGACCGGCTACCGGACCGTACTGATCATCGGGCCTACGGGCGCGGGTAAAACCACGCTGGTCCAGCAGTTGATCGGTTCGGATCCTGAGCGCGAACGATTCCCGTCGACATCGGCGTCCAAGACCACGATTGCTGAGACGGAGCTGTTGTGCGCGCCCGGGGACTACTTCGGGGTCGTCACCTTCCAGCCAAAGCCCGAGATCCGAACCTATGTCGAGGAGTGCGTAGAGGCCGCCGCCATCGCGCTGTACGAAGCGCGTCCCGAGCGCGAGGTGCGGCGCCGCCTTCTCCAACATCGTGATCTCCGGTTCCGGCTCCACTACATCATCAGCGAGGGGACGCAGGTCGACGACGAGGTCGACGATCTCCGGAATCGACGCACCCCGCCGCCCGTCCCTCCGAACATCGCGCAGATCCGCGAGACCACCGAGGAGCTGATCGGCTGGATTCTCGATGTGCTGGGTCGGCTCGTCAACCTCGAGCTGAGCGAGATGGATCGAGCCGAGCTCGATGACGAAACCGTCGAGGAGCAGCTCAAGCAACGGCTTGGTGATCACCCGTACGTCGCTCACATCGTGGACCGGTTGATGGCCGAGATCGAGGCTCGATTCGAGTTGTTGGATCCCGCCGGGATCACGCTGGGCGCCGACGAGTGGCCCCTGTATTGGCGACTCCACGACGGCGATCGAAAGTCGTTCATCACCGCCATCAACCGGTTCTCATCCAACTCGGCTGCCGATTTCGGGTCCCTGCTCACCCCGCTGGTCAACGGCATTCGGGTCCGGGCCCCGTTTCACCCGATCTGGGCCAACGAGATCCCTTACATCATGCTGATCGATGGCGAGGGACTCGGCCACACGCCTGAGTCGGCAACAAGTCTGCCGACCGCAGCCACCCGGATGTTCGACATGGTCGACACCGTGCTGATCGTGGACAACGGCCAGCAGCCGATGCAGGCCACGGCCGCGGCCGCCCTGCGCCAGGTGGCGGCCGCCGGGCATGCCGACAAGATCGCGCTCGCGTTCACCCACTTTGATCAGGTTCGCGGCCCCAACCTGGTCTCGTTCAGCGACCGCCGGGCGCACGTGATGTCGTCGGTCGATCAGATCGTGAGGACGTTCGGAACCGAGTATGGCTACGAGGCCGGTCGAGCACTCCAGGACCAGCTTCGGGAGCACACGTTCTTCGTCGGAGGCATTCACGAGACGGTCGATCCCAGCGAAGCGCCTCGCACCGTGGAGGAGCTGGCCCGACTCTTCGATCGTCTGAGATCAGAAGCGACGCCACTCGACCTCGGCACCCGTCGCCCCTCCTATCGCCGCAAGACGTTCCTCGACGCCATCATCAATGGGATCGTCGCGTTCCGCAAGGACTGGGATCGAAAGCTCGGCATGGACGGCGATTCGGGGGCATCGCCGGTCCACTGGACCAAGATCAAGGCCCTCACTCGACGGTATGCCGGGCGGGTGAGCGACGAACACGATTCACTTCGACCCGTAGGTGACCTCTACACCGAGATCGTGGAGCGGATTCGCCAGGTGATCGAATCGCCGGAGACCTGGATGCCGGACGAACCTGATCTGGGCACCCAGCAGCAGATCTTTGACCTGTTCGCCAGAGGCATCAGCGGTCGGGTCCGCCTCATCGCCACCCATCAGCTCCTCGACCGCGCCTCATCGCTGTGGACCGAAGCCGCGGAGATGGAAGGTGATCAGGCTGCCACCCGGCGCGCCGAGCACATCTCCACGGCCATCCTGGGCGACCATCTGTCCCCGATCGACTCCGACGGGAATGCGAGCGCCTTCGCCCTGGAGCTGCTCCAACAGGTGACCGATGCGGCGCTCGACATGAACATCACGATCAGCGATGCCGACGGTGAGCAATTGGATGCCGGCGTCCGATCCCCGGAGACAGCCCTGGAGGTCGAGACAGCCCTGGAGGTCGAGACAGCCCTGGAGGTCGAGACAGCCCTGGAGGTCGAGATAGCCCTGGAGGTCGAGATAGCGCCGGGAGGCACAAAGGCGGTAGACCTGGATCCACCACCTGTGACCTAAGGGGATCTCCAATGGCGATGACCGCACTCGAAGCCGCTCAGCAGACCGCCGAGCCGATCGTGACCAAGGGCAGCAAGTTCATGTTCGGCGACGAGGCTTCAGCCGTCGCTGAGGCCGAGGGTTACCCGAATGGCTTTGCGCTCTACTTCGCTGGTCGAGCCGGCGTCCTGGGTGACGTCGACGTCACCCAGGTCGTCTCGGCGTTCGCCTGGTGGGAGCCAGCTCTCGTGGCGAAGATGTACAGCCGGGGCGTGGCGGTGAAACCGCCTCATGAGGCGGCGACCGACTTCGCCCGAGCCTGTCATGAGTGGGGCGAGAACAATCTGGCCACCCTCGCCGGCACCGAGACGGTCGCCACCCTCGGGCGCAAGGTGATCGACGCCGCTACGCCCATCGGGGCCGCTCTTTATACCGGCTGGCGGGCGCTGCCCGTACCCGACAGCGCCCCTGCGGCCGCCGCGCTGGCCATACAGACACTTCGTGAGCTGCGCGGTGACCTGCACATGCAGGCGGTCGCGGTCGAAGGTCTGACCGTGCTCGAAGCGGTGTCGACCCATGGAGGGGCGGAGCGTTCGAAGATGTTCGGCTGGCCGGCACCCGCCGAGGACACCGAAGCGCTCCGGGCCCGGTGGAACAAGGCCGAGGACACCACCAACGCCATGACCTCCACCTATTTCGAGGTTCTGACCGAGACGGAGCGAGAGCAGTTCACCGCCGCGGTGAAGGCCAGCGCCGGCTGATCGAAAGCCTCGGCTGGGGTCGGTTTCGGGTCCTTCCTCAGTCAAAGGAGAAGTACACCCCGCTATGTAGGGTGCCGATTCAGTCCTATGTTGATGAGCGACGCGGGATGTGCACCCCAATTCTCAGCTCGAGTGCTCGTGGTCGATGACCGCGAGATCGAGGGGCGACGTGCCACTCGGCTACTCAGGTGCCTGGGCTGTCGGTGCAATCTGGCGGCCGGCGCGACCACCGATCAGACCGTGCGCTCAGAGCTTCCGGATCTGCTCTTCGTGAGTACCCACAGCGTCGCGTTGGCGCGGAGTGTCACGGCTCGAATTCGGTCGCGTGAGCGCGAAGATTCGGCACGGGGTTTCGAACCGCGCCATGTACCGATCATCGGCTTCGGGGAAA
>Ga0316192_10003096_pt1 | contig 12106 bp, 15 predicted proteins | sample MerIslwburrow_MG_FD_204931 | JGI IMG/M metagenome (GOLD analysis project Ga0316192, IMG submission 204931) | Coastal sediment microbial communities from Maine, United States - Merrow Island worm burrow | ecosystem: Environmental > Aquatic > Marine > Coastal > Sediment | place: USA: Maine...
TTCTGCTTCTCCGTGAAATAGATCCGTCCGCGATAGCCCATCTGCAACACCTCATCTCTGCTAAAAGATTGAAGTGTTGCGACCACCCATTGAGCCCGCCGCGGTAAGCAGACATTCCTGATCCGCGCTCTGATGTCCGCTAGTGACCCTAAGCACACATTAGGAGCAGGGAGCTCGGGGGAAGCATGCCGCCGCAACAGTGCCGTGGAGGCCGAGCATTTCTGCTTCGTGCCAATAGCGGGCATTCGAGTCTCGGCGAGCCCAGTAAGGGCATCGGAGTTCGAGGCTTTGATCTATGCCAATTTCAAGCATCCTCTCATCCAATATATTTCCAATGAGTGCATTGCGGCTCGATCGCTCGCTGGCTCGACAACAGGGTGGGATACTTTGGTGACCTTTCACAAGCGCATCCTGGAATGGCAGGCGAGCCACCCCAACATCACTTGGGTTGGTTGGGGTATTGTTTGGGCGATTGTGCTGGTGGTTCTCTTTTGGCCTCGACCCTCGGAATAATTGGGATTAGGGCCAAAAGGCGTGTCAGCCGCCCTAGCCGAGTGGCGTCAGCGGGCGGCCTCAGCGCCTCAGACCAGCACCTTTCGTCAGTCCCGTTCAGGTTTGTCCGACAATGCCTCCGTAGGCACTAGAGACCGCCCAAACCCTTAGGCGGCGAACCTTAGAATGGCAGCCAACGAGCTGTTGTCAGGCAAGTCCGCTTTTCTTACTCCGAGAACACGTGCCCCGGTCGAAAGAGCCCTAGAAGCGATTTCGTCGACAACGTCGTATGTCAACGCACTGGGCCCTTCTGCAAAGCTTACTGCACCCGTCTCTTCATCGACGACTCCCGGCATGTCGCTGTCGATATCCACAAGGAGTGTTTCAATCGCACCATATGATGCAGCGCGGGCGGCATCGGATATATCTGTCGTGGCTCTATTCATTCCGGCCCGCTGCTCAAAAAGCGCTTGGAGCTTTGAGATCTCTTGAGCGTTCGTCTGGTCGAGAGTCTGTCGGGCTGCCTCTGCGAGTTCGTCGTTGCTTGTACGGTCCGACACCGTCCCCAGGTGATCTGCAAGGAGATTGGGGTAGCTGTTCACAGAGCGGTAGATGGAGGCCAAACGGTCTGCTGCAGCGAGGATAAGCGGCGTGTCGCGGCCAGCTAACATGGGGCGAATAGCCGTATCGATCTGTCGTGCATATTGGCGGAGGCGAACATTCTGCCCCTCAGTGCCATGAATGCGACCGCTATGCCCACGGTCGTTCAGGGATGACTTCCTAACAGCGCTGGCAGCGTCACGCGGCAGCTCGGCTACCTTCACCTGTGACGCGGCAGTGTCTGGGAGAACCTCGACGAGGCGTACCATATTCTCCGAGATGGCCAAAACGTAGGCCGCATGTGGGAATGTGATCGCTCGCAGCAAGGGGCTGAGATGGAAGCGGTCCGAGACTCGTACCGTTGGAGTAAGTCGATTGGCCAACCGAAACGTTTGCAAAGAATCCGGGGTGGCAAACACGGCGAGGCTATGAGACTGAAGCCGCCAGAATTCCTCGTCGTCTAATAGATCGTCAATGTGCTCGGCCAATTCGATCAATCGCCGTTTGTCAAAATCAGCAGCTTCGAGCTGGTCGCGCCCATTTGAAAAAAGGTTCGACAATTGCGTGCGACTGGCATCGACATGCTGAGACAGCGGCGTCGCTTCAACGTAAATGGACACACAAGCATCTGCTCGCTTGTCTTTAAGTGCCAGAAATTCTGGCCGGGTTGGAACATCAACGTAGAGCATGAAGTTGTCTTTCCTTTTTGCGATATTCCGCCGCCATAAATCACGGCATCCGGGATTTCGTAGCGTTCAGGCCCTGCTCTTACAATGCAATTCCTCGACATCCCGAAAGGACAGTGTGAACCTGGCATAGAGCCAGATCGCGTGTCGGATGATTTCTGGCGGTAAGCGGCTGCGCATAGACGATATCGGTCTGATCCGATGATGTTAATCGGCGACGAACCGCAGAGCTATCCGAGTTACCGTGACATTGCCCACCGGGATGTAGCCGATGTCCGCGTTGGCACAAAGCGGACTTTCTGGTCAAGCAAGTGCGCCTCAACTTATACAGGCGCTAGAAGATTCGATCGCTCTGAGCTTGCAATGGGTTGGGATAAAGCCTAGGGTCTTATGACTGACTCGCCGGACCTAGGCGCTGACGGCAGAGACTATGTGCTAATTCCGTGCACGCTCCCTTTTCTTCCGGCACATCTTCAGCACACCGAGCAGACTTCATGCTCGAGGCCCGCGGCTTTCTAGCCTGCGAAGAATTGCGTTTGCGTCAACCTTAAGAGCTAATTTTCATGATCCCCACCACCAATCCATCTCCCGCTGACCAAGCCCGGGATGCCTATCGCCAGATGACAGACCAACTTGGCCATCTCGGTCTCAACACGGCCGTTGCGGAGGGTGTGCGCGCCCTTGCCGAGAAGTCCGCAATACAGACCCGCGAGGCGTGCGACCGCGGTTGGGATGCTTTCGATGCATCCGTGAGGATGTTCGACGACTCCTTCGAGGCGGCCGGCCAAGGTGCGACCGCGTTTAATCGTAGGATCGTCAAACTCTCCCGGCGCTCTTTCGACGAGAGCTTCGACCTGGCCACGGGCTTGGCGCGTGCCAAGAACCTCGCCGACATTGTGGAGCGTCAGGCGGCCTTTTCGCGCAAGCAGTTCGACATATTGACGGCGCTAGCCGAAGAAGTCAGCGCGATGTGGACGAAGGTGAACGCGGATGCAGCCGTGCCGATCAAGGCACAGGTGATGCGCGACGTGGATCAGATGTGCAGAGTGCATTGAGGTATGCCCCTCGGGTTTGCGACCGACCCATCGATTCAAATGAGGTTCTATTTTGATGACAACCCGGACAAGCAGCAAGACCGTCACCTTCTGTCGATCATTCTGTATAGGCGGAGTGAATCGTTTGCTGCCGCCTGCCGACTATCAGGTCGTAACAGAGGAAGAGCTGATCGAGAGCCTGTCCTTTTTAGCTTACCGTCGGGTTTCGACGACCATGATCGTACCGGGCGAGGCCGGATCCACCACGGTGGAGACAGTGACTATCGATCCTTTGGACCTTCAGGCAGCGCAGGAAGAGGATGCAGTAATAGGCACCTGAGAGATGGCGTCCGACTAGCGTCCCACGACTCGCGCGCGGGGGTCCGTGACTGCAACCTCGCTTCGACGCTGTGACGTCCATGCACCTCGCAACGAATCCAAGGCGCTAATAGAAGGCGTCCCATGGATCTCGCCCTACGACCAATTAAGTCAAGTCTTCAGAAAGGTTCAACTCTATGCGCGCTACATTGCATGCCAAGTTTGCTGATCATCCCTCGAGGCTCTCTCGCCGCCCCGACGGCGTTCCTCTTGCCCAACCAAAACCGGAACTACGCGACTCCTCTGCTGACGAATTCGAGGCCGCGCTGATCAAAGCGCGTGATGCTTGGCGAGGAAGGGGGCCACGTTTTTCCCGTACCGCCACTTACAACGACCGCATCGCTCAGCACCGCTAGGGATTCTAGACCTAAGGCCCCCGACGCATATAGCGCCAGCGATGCTCGCCAGAAAACGCTCTCATTAAACGCACTTTGCCGTTCTGCGTGACCAGCTCGGACGCTGAGGTCGATGCGGGCAGAGACAATCCCGTCCCTCGCTCCGAGGCTGACCATGGAGACTAGAATGCAAAATACGACCGTCGCCCCTTTGTCTGCGATTCTTGAGCACCCGCTCGCTGAAATGCTTCCTGAATTGCCGGTGCTGCCACGACACCAACGTGAAGAAACTCCAACAGCAGTCGTCTATTGCGAAGCAAATTTTGGTGCCGTCGATGGCAAAACCGCTAACGGGCTCGTTCGTCACTCGGAGCTGTATGAAATCGTATCGGTCATCGACAGCAAGAAGGCCGGCCTCGACTCCGGCATTGTGTTGGGTGATCGGCCAAACGGCATCCCCATCTGTCGCGACCTGGACGACGCGTCGGCGCGTGCTGGAGGTGTTCCTGACTTTTTCATCCTGGGAATAGCGCCGTCGAGCGGGATGTTATCGACGTATGAGCGTAGTCTGGTGCTTGACGCGATAAGTCGCGGAATGAACGTCGTGAACGGCCTCCATGAATTCCTCAATGACGATCGGGAGTTCGCAGCCGCGAGCGTTGCGAATAATGTGGTGATCCTCGACATTCGCAAGCCCCGCGCCAAAAAGGACCTCCGGATGTTCAGCGGTCGCATCGACGAGGTCACATGCCCGCGCATCGCCGTTCTCGGTACCGACTGCGCCATCGGTAAGCGCACGACCGCCACTATTCTGACACGTGCCCTCAACGATCGCGGTGTGAAAGCGGTGTTGGTCGGCACCGGCCAGACGGGACTGATTCAAGGCGCCCGCTACGGCGTTGCTCTCGATGCCATCCCCTCTCAGTTCTGCGCCGGTGAGATGGAAGCTGCCGTTTTCCAGGCGTTCGAGGGCGAAGACCCGGATGTGATCATCATCGAGGGGCAGGGCGCGTTGAGCCATCCCGCCTTCTGCACCTCGGCGTTCATCCTGCGCGGCAGTTGCCCCGATGGGGTCGTGCTGCAGCACGCTCCAGCACGGGTCACTCGCTGCGATTTCGAACAGATGGTCATGCCGACGCCGGCCGACGAAATCAATCTTATCGAGGCCTTTGCCGACACGACGGTTATAGGGCTGACGATCAACCACGAGAACATGACCGAGGCCGAAATCTGCGCGGCCATCAGGCTCTATAAACACCAACTCGGCATCCCCGTCACCGATGCGCTTACACGGTCACCCGATGACCTGGTATATATGGTCACTAAGGCGTTCCCGAAGATTCAGGAGAGGCTGACTGCCTGCGCGCAATGACCGCGCCGCGACTGGAGATCGATCTTAAGAAAATCCAAGACAATGCCCGGGTGCTGGTCACACGCCTGGCTGATCGCGGGATTGGCGTTACGGGCGTTACTAAAGCTTCTCTCGGCTCCCCCGAAATCGCCGGTGCACTGCTCCGGGCGGGAGTGAGGGGGCTCGGCGACTCCCGCATTGAGAACATCGAGGTGATGCGTCTTGCCGGGGTATCGGCGCCGATGACGCTCATTCGCTCTCCTATGCTTAGTCAGGCGGCCCGCGTCGTTGCGAACGCCCACGTGAGTTTCAACACTGAACTCGACGTTGTCAGCAAGCTCTCGTCTGCAGCGAGGAACGCCAGGCGGACGCACGGAATCGTGCTTATGGTTGAGCTTGGAGACCTACGTGAAGGTATTATGCCTGGGGATCTCGAAAAGACCGTACGCGAGACGCTTCGCTTCCCGAACATAGTGCTCAAAGGTATTGGCACTAACCTCGCCTGCCGCAGCGGGGTCTGCCCCGACAGTAAGAACATGGCCGAACTGTCGGCTCTGGCAGATTCGATCGACGCCACTTTCGGCCCGATGCTCGAAATTGTCTCCGGCGGCAATTCCGCCAGCCTGAATTGGGCGCTCGGCGGGGCAAATACGCGGCGGATCAACGATCTCCGTTTAGGGGAGGCGTACCTGCTCGGTCGCGAACCTCTCCATCGTCAACCGATCGACGGTCTACACACAGATGCGATCACACTCTTCGCTGAGGTTATTGAGTCGAAGGTCAAGCCGTCGCAGCCCTGGGGCGAGATCGCACAAACGGCTTTTGGTGAGACGCCGCCAACCGGGAACCGGGGCCGCATTTCACAGACGATCCTCGCCATCGGGCATCAGGACGCCGATCCCTCCGGTCTCGGGGCCCCATCGGGAATGGAGATTCTCGGGGCGAGCAGCGATCATCTCGTCGTGGACTCGGGGAAATGCCAAGCGCCTGTCGGCGCCGAGATTGGGTTCCAACTCAACTACAGCGCACTCGTCCGTGCCATGACGTCGCCCTTTGTCGCCAAGGTAATGAAAGCGTGAACGCGCTGGCCTGAGGGGCCTCCGCCATCGCATGACGCCTGGTGTGCCGCTACATTCACCGCACCTGAACGCCAACAACGTGACACGGCTGCGCCTCCGGTGCGTGCTTTTCGAAGCGCTCTTCACTGGCCTGTATGTCGTGCAGGTGGCGTCCGGAACAGCGCTTAAGTGACCTTACGATTGGCAGCGATTCGCTGCCCCGGTTTGTGAGTTGGTACTCCACTCTCAGCGGGCGCTCGTCATAGAGTTGACGCGTCAATAGTCCGTCGTATTCCAGGTTGCGCAGCGTTTGCGACAGCATCTTTTGCGTCAGCAGTACGGCGCCAGGGTGTTGACCACGAAGCGCTCGTCTAGTCCGTCGTCGGTAATCGGACTGGGTGTCTTGAACACGCCGGCATTGTTGATCACGACATCCAGGTGATCATGCCGCTCCCGAACCTGATCGGCGAGTGTGGCTGCATCTGCGATCTTCGATAGGTCCGCCACGCAAGCTTCGATGCGCTCGCCCCCTCTATCGACGAAACGTGGTGCATGGCGGCTTCGAGCTTTCCTGGGTTACGTCCGTGCATCAGAACGTGGCGCCCCTCAGAAGCGAGCATCTTCGCCGTTTCCAATCCGATGCCATCGGTCGAACCGGTAATAAGAATGGATTTCTGCATGGGCTTAATTTACGTGTTCCGAGAATTCCGGCAACACGTCATCGGCCAGACGTTTCAGCGTTGCCCTCAGCCCTCCGGGTTAGACGATGGGCAGACGTGGAAAGGCACCAAGCAGCGTCGGGCCTCGTCCCACAGCACTAGGCGCACGCAGCGGAAGCTTTCGAGCAGGCTCAGGCGGTTAATGGCGCGGAGTTCGGGATGCTCGTGCAGCACGTTTGGAAGCCGGTAATAGGGGATACGGCTACAGAGGTGATGTACGTGATGAGCGCCGATATTGGCCGTGAACCAGCGCAGGAACGCGGGCAGGTCGTAGTACGAGCTGCCGTGCAATGCGGCTTGGTGCCAATCCCACTCCCTCTCATCCTCCCATGTCGTGTCCTCGAATTGATGTTGTACATAGAAAAGCCATACCCCGACTGATGACGCGACCAGCGTGATCGGAAGGTGAATGAGTAGAAATGCTTTGATGCCGATGAGCCAGACGAGTACGCCGACGATCAGGGCGATGGCGAGATTTGTTGCCATGGTGCTGGCCCAAGGCTGCCAGCCGCCCCGCATCATTCCCACTGGTAGTCGGTACTGGAGAATGAACAGATAGGCGGGACCGATGCCGAACATTACCAATGGGTGCCGGTAGAGACGATAGCGCAACCGCCCAAAAACCGAGCGCGCGCGATATTCGGCGACGGTAAGTGTGTCGATGTCGCCGAAGCCTCGACGGTCAAGATTTCCGGAGCTTGCGTGATGCATGGCATGGGTGCGCCGCCAAAAACCATAGGGAGCGAGCGTCAATATGCCGAGGATCCGACCGGTCCAATCGTTTGCCCAGCGATGCCGGAAGAAGGACCCGTGGCCGCAATCGTGCTGGATTAAGAAGAGGCGCACTAGGAATCCCGCAGCTGGTATTGCGAGCGGAAGCGCTAACCAGAAGCCAAGATCGAGCGTCGCCCACATTAACACCCAGAGCGCAACAAGTGGAACAATGGTGATTATGATCTCGATAATACCCCGGCTGCTGCTTGATTGCCGGTAGGGCGCGAGAACTTGCGCCCAGTCGCGCGCGGCCGGTGTGGCTGCGGCAGACTGCGTCGGGTCTTGTTTGCTTTTCAATTGAGTGAACCTCGGCCGGCGTCGGGCTGCGGTAGAGTGACACGCCGGGTTCACCTTGAAGGGGGGTATCACCGCTTGTCGAGATAAAAAAACCTAGAGGCGCTTTTAGGGGGCATTGTCACGTTCTCGGCGTCGTATCGGCTGATGGGAGTTCTCCGCCCTGTTGTTTGCTCGCAAATCTCTATCGTGCTCAGCCATGAGCCCGATCGCGCGGCACGCTGCCGGATAGGATAGCAGCCGATCGGTCACAACTCGGCTCGGCGCAAAGCCGTACTTCTTAAGCAATTTCACCATGAGTTTCTTTGCGGCTTGTGCATCCCGTCTGCTCCGGACAAGGAAATCCAGCACATCGCCCTCGTTGTCGACCGCCCGCCAGAGCCAGTATTGAGCGCCGCGGTTTGAAATCACCATTTCATCGAGGTACCAATGATCGCTTGGTCGCGGCTGCGAACGGCGGATATTCGAGGCGATCGACGGCCCGAACTTGAGGAAACACCGCCGGACCGTCTCGTAGGATGCGTTAATGCCTCGCTCGGCCAGCAGTTCCTCGACATCCCGAAAGAACAGCGTGAACCTGGCATAGAGCCAGACGGCATGGCGGATTATTGCTGACGGGAAGCGGTGGCGCTTAAACGATATCGGTCTCATCGGTTGATGCTAATCGGCGACGAACCGCAGAGCTCTCCCAGTTACCGTGGCATTGCCGCCGGGCGTCTATATCCGGCCATAGTCTCTTTGGTCGGAGCCCAGATCGCAAACATCGCTCTCAATGGTGCGATGATTCTGGCTTGCAATTCGAATCCAGGCTGGATGGAATTTTTGGAAAGGACAAACCCAGGACCCGTATAGCCTTTGCAACTACAGATGCCTCGAGTGACAGCTGTCTGATACAGGCTCATCAGAATCATCCCAACAATGAGCAAGCTCGATATCATCAGGCCTCTGCTTGTTGCTCCAGGCATTATAAGTTCTGATCACTGAGACTTGGCATTGGTCGGGGCAGGAGCGTCGTGATGCGACACATTTTCCGTTGGGGTGTAAATACCGTCGTCGCGGCCGCTCTGGTGCTTGTGACGATCGTATTCATATACGCGTCTGAGGCGCGCCGGTTGCCGGACTTGCAGCCATGGCACACGCAGGTCCCAAAACCCGACTTGGCCGCGGCTGATATCGACGCTGGTATGGACCTAGCCCAATACCTCGAATACGAGAACGCACTATTTGACGAAACACGCCAGCTGTTGGAAGCCTCAATTCCAGCAGAGGAGCAGCTTCCAGGCAACCGTTACTGGAAAGGTAGCGCGAACTATCAGTGGAGTTTCTCGACCGACTGGAACCGCACGTTCGAGCGCGTGCCGGCGGAAATCAAAGGTGGCGCGTTGTTGCTGCATGGCTTGACGGATGCACCGTACAGCATGCGCACAATGGCTGATGTGTTGTTTGAGCAAGGCTATTATGTACTTGTCCTGCGGATGCCGGGTCACGGTACGGTACCCGCGTCCTTGACGCGTACGCAATGGCAGGACTGGCTCGCGGCCGCCCGCCTGGGTGCACGGACAGTTCGGGAGAGGATCGGCACAGATATCCCTTTTCTGATGGTTGGCTACTCCAATGGCGGCGCCCTCATCGTCAAGCATCAGCTCGATGCGTTGGAAGACCCGACACTGCCGCGGGCGAGCAAGATAATATTGTTGTCGCCGATGATCGGGATTTCGCCGGCTGCAGCACTGGCGCGGCTATTAGATTCTCTAGCATTCATACCGTATTTTGAGAAGTCGGCGTGGACTGATGTGCAGCCCGAATTCAACCCATTTAAGTACAACTCGTTCCCGCTCAATGGCGCTATCCAGACTCGCGCGCTGACGGAGGAAATCGCATCCAGCATAGAACGACTAAAAGGCAATGGACGCCTCGCGAACATTCCTCCGATTCTAGCCTTTCAGTCGGTGCTCGATACCACCGTCCGTACGGCAGCGGCGGTCGATACGCTGTTCGATAATCTGCCAGCTAATGGCAGTGAGCTAGTGTTGTTCGATTTGAATCGGTTGGCTGCGTTCTCGATGCTCATCACGCCCGCGGACCGGAATTTTCTTTCTACCCTTTTCCGCCGCGAAGCTCGCAGCTACCGGTTGGTGCTCATCACCAATGCCAACGCGAACACCACAGTGGCGGTACAGAAATCCGTGGCGCCGGGCTCGCTCGATATTGTCGAGACAGCCATCGATCTAAAATATCCGCCCGGCGTTTTCTCGCTGTCGCATATCGCGGTGCCGTTCCCGATCGACGACCCGCTGTACGGATTGGAGCCGGATGGTTCGGAGTTTTTCGGGATACGGCTCGGCACGTTGGCGCTGCACGGCGAACGTTATGCACTGCTGGTGCCGTTGGATCAGCTCGCGCGGATAGGCTGCAATCCGTTCTACCCATATCTCGAGTCCCGCGCGCTGAACTGGTTGGAGTTGGGACGTTGATGCCGGATGTCGGAAAGAATCGCGCCGGAATGAACGCCACGCTCGCCCCATCACTCCAACACATTGAGCATTTCATCAATCCGCGTGAATTTCTCACGCGGCTTTCCCTTATCCTTGCCCCGTTCGATTTCAGCGGCGTCGATCTTTAGCCACTCGGCGAAACTCACCCATCTTACACGACGCGCTTCGAGAAGCGGAAGAAGTGCGTCCGCGCCGGACTTCACCTCCTCCTCCGATGCGTCGCCGAGCAGATTTTCGACTGTCTCGATACTATCGGCGCGGTTGGTGCCGATGATGCCGGTGGGGCCGCGTTTTAGCCAACCCGTCACGTAGAGACCGCGCATCGGCTTTTCGCCATAGACGACCCGGCCCGCCACGTTCGGGACCACACCAAGCAGGCCGTCGAACGGAACGCCGTCCAACGGGACACCACGATAACCGATACTCCGCAACACAAGCCCGCAAGAGATCGTCTCAGTTTGGTCTGTAGCGGACGCCTTTTGCGAAAACGGCGGACCTTCGAGGCGGTTGCGCACGAAGGAAATCGCCTCAAGGCGATCCCTGCCCACAAGGGCGGCCGGGCTGAGGCAAAAGCGAAACCAGATTCTGCGTTGCCCGCGGGTTTCAACCTGTCTGGCGAACGCGCCGAACATCTCCAAATTCTTGACCGCATTGAAATTGGCCCGGCCTTCTAGCTCGAGACGGCTCTCTTCGTTTAGGACACATTCTTCCGGCTTCGCATGTGCCGTGACATCGGAAATGCCCGCGAGCTCGCGAAGCTCCTTTGCGGTGAACTTGGCGTGCGCAGGACCCCGTCGGCCAATAACGTGGATTTCCTTGACCTTGCTCTCGGCCAGAACCTCAAGGGCGTGTTCCGCTATGTCGCTGTCGCGGAGGCCATCGACCGGCTTGGCTAGAATTCGGCAGACGTCGGCCGCAACGTTGCCCTGCCCGATAATCACCGCAACCTCATGGCTCAAGTCGAAAGTTCTGTGGCGAAAGTCGGGGTGCCCGTTGTACCAGCCGACAAACTCGGTCGCGCTGTGACTTCCGGCCAAGCCGCTACCGGGGATCGCCAAAGTGCGATCCTCGTGCGCGCCGCAGGCCAGCAGCACGGCATGGTGTGTTCGCTGCAACTCGGCGATCGAAACATCTCGGCCGGCCGTGACATTGCCGAAGAAGCTGAAACTCTCATCTCGGGCAATGCCGTCATAGACAGCGATGGCCTGCTTGAGCTTGGGATGGTCCGGCGCGACGCCACTCCGCACCAACCCGTACGGGGTCGGCAACCGCTCTATCATATCGATCCGGACGTCCCGGTCGGACCGAAGTAGCGCCTCGGCCGCGTAGAAACCGCTCGGCCCGCTCCCCACGATGGCTATTTGCAGCGTTTGCCGCGATGCGTCCTTGCCAGACATGCCCGAATCCTTTTCGGGCTCCCTCAGAAGCCAAGTTCGGCTTGGCGTGCCTTTGCGGTTGGGAGCGGATCTTGCTTCGTGCTAATAATTGGCAACATGCTCGCACGCTCCTTATTCACCGCGACCCAGGGCTTCTTGTCGTCGGGCATATCAACGACGTCGTAGATGGCTTGAACCGGACACACGGGAATGCAGGCACCGCAATCGACACAAACGTCGGGGTTGATGTATAGCTGCTCGTCGTCGGCATGAAAGCACTGCACCGGGCAATGATCCACACATTCGGTAAAGCGACAACGCTGGCAGTTGTCCGTCACAATATGCGGCATTGCCCTGCTCCCTCGTGAAAACCAACTATGTCAATACCAGTATACTGGTTGAAGATGGAATCCCGCAACGCCACGTCAAGGTCCGACTGATCGACATGATGGAGATAGTAGCAAATGCAAGAGAAGCTGTTCACCCCTTTGCAACTTGGTGATCTGACACTGCC
>Ga0316192_10003098_pt1 | contig 12104 bp, 13 predicted proteins | sample MerIslwburrow_MG_FD_204931 | JGI IMG/M metagenome (GOLD analysis project Ga0316192, IMG submission 204931) | Coastal sediment microbial communities from Maine, United States - Merrow Island worm burrow | ecosystem: Environmental > Aquatic > Marine > Coastal > Sediment | place: USA: Maine...
TAGATCCGCACCATGCCCAAGCCCCTCATGTGCCCCCCCGAAGTCCTCGACCAAGATCTCCACGGCCGCCGCGTGATCGTCACCGGCGCCAACTCCGGCATCGGCTTCGTCACCGCCAAACAGCTTGCCAAGCAAGGCGCATCGGTGACGCTCGCCTGCCGCAACGAAACCGAGGGTAGGGCGCGCGCCGACGAGATTCGCGCCGAGCTCCCGAACGCCGATCTCGAAGTACGCAAGCTCGACCTGGGTGACCTGAGCTGCGTGCGCGCCTTCGCCGACGGCTATCTCGCCGATCACGATTCCCTTCATCTCCTGATCAACAACGCCGGCGTAATGAACACCCCCGAAGGCAAGACGACCGACGGCTTCGAAACCCAGATCGGCGTCAACCACCTCGGCCACTTCCTCCTGACGGAGCTCCTCCTCGACACCCTGAAGAAGAGCGCGCCCGCGCGCGTGGTCGTGGTCTCGAGCTGCTACCACGACAAGGCGATGGGCCGCGAAGGCGCCGTCGATCTCGACGACCTGCATTTCGAAAACCGCAAGTACGAAGGCTGGGTCTCCTACGCGCAGTCCAAGTTGGCGAACCTCCTACACGCCAAGCAGCTGGCGAAGCGCCTCGAGGGAACCGGAGTGACGGCAGTGAGCGTTCACCCGGGCTGGGTCAGAACAGACCTCATGCGCCACACCATGCCCGCATGGATGCAATCCCTAACGCGCCCTTTCATGAACATGATGGGCATGATCGAGCCATGGGAAGGCACCCAAACCACCCTCTACGCCGCCCTAGCGCCCGAAGTCGAATCCCACCCAGGCGCCTACTACAGCCAAACCGGCGTCTACCGCGACAAATCCAAAAACAAAGGCGGCTGGCCCCTAGAATCCCCAAACCCCAACGCCCACGACGCCACCACAGCCCAACGCCTAGACACCCTAAGCCGCCAACTAGTAGGCCTCGACCCCGCATAACCTAAGCAATCTCCGGTGACGCGCAGCCACCACGACACGCTATCCTACCCGTCGATGCCAACCGCGACTCCCAAGATCGAGCTCATCTACGACTCTGACTGTCCGAACGTAGTGCGTGCGCGCGAACGGCTTCGCCAGGCAGTCGCCAAGCACGCCCAAGCCCTCGCTTGGACCGAGTGGCAAAGCGACGATCCAGCGCTCCCCGACCACGCGCGAGGCCAAGGCTCGCCCACCATCTTGATCGACGAACGCGACGTGGCTGCCGACCGCCCTCAGGCAAGCTCCATCGCCTTCTGCTTGAGCTATACCCACTTAAGGTATACTCTAACAAGGTATAAGCCGCGTGGCGATTCAGAGCTTCAAGAGCCGCGTGGTTGAAGATTTCTTTACAAACCAAACCCTCAGCAGGCCCGTCGGGTGGGCCCTAATCCGAAGAGTCGTGATTCGAAAGCTAGACATCCTGCACTACGCCCGCTCACTGCGGGACCTCAACGCGCCGGGCAACCGCCTCAAGGCGCTGAAGGGCCGCATGCGCGGTTTCCACGCCATCCGCATCAACGACCAATGGCGTATCACCTTCCGCTGGACCGCAAACGGCCCAGCCGACGTCGACATCGTCGACTACCACTGAAGGAGCTCGGCCCGATGGTACGCAAGATCAACCGCAAGCCCACCACCCCCGGCGATATCCTCCACGAGGAATACCTCGAACCGCTCGGCCTCACCCAGAAGTCCCTGGCCGATCACCTCGGCTGCGACATCAAGGTCATCAACCGCATCGTCAACGGACGCACCGCCGTCACCGCCGAAATGGCCCTCAAGCTCGCCGCCGCATTCGACACCACCGCCGAGTTCTGGCTCGCCGCCCAACGCGCCGTCGACCTCCACGAAGCCGCAAAGCGCATCCCGAAGCTCCCCAAGCCACTCCCCAACCTCGCAACTTGAGGCGCGCCTTCGGCGGTCGATAACCAATCGATGCTGAACCCAAACCGCAACCACCATCCGGGACTCCCGAAGGCGAGGTCCCCCCTGTCCAGATATCCGTGACCCCAAAACCGCCAACGAAAAGATTCGCGAGCAGGAACGGCAGCAGAATGAGAAACCCCGCGAAGAACTGAGCCGGGTAGGGCTCGCTGCCTTCCATCCCCGGACTCTTCGGCACCTCAGCGCTGTTGACCTCTTCTCCCGTATCGCTAGAGGCGGCAGGGGAGCAGGTCCACGGTGCAGCTAGTTTGGTTCAAGCGCGATTTGCGCATCCGCGATCATCGGCCCCTCGTCGAGGCGTCCGCACGGGGCGAGGTGTTGTGTTTGTACGTTCACGAACCGGGGCTTCTCGGAACGCCGGGTCACGACGCGCTTCAAGTCGGCTTCATCAAGGAGTCCCTCCACGAGCTTCGCCAAAATCTTCGCGCACTGGGCGGCGAGCTGAGCGTCCGGCTCGGCTCCATGCCCGATGTCCTAGACGCCATCCGCCGTGAGCACGAAATCACCGCGCTCTACAGCCATCGCGAAACCGGCAACCGCATCACCTACGACCGCGACCTTCGCGTCGGCGCCTGGGCCGAGCAGCACAGCATTGCCTGGCACGAATACAATCAGTTTGGCGTGGTGCGCCGCCTCAAATCGCGCGACGGCTGGGCCGCAAAGTGGGCACGCTTCATGACCAAGCCGCTCCTCGATCCCCCACCTGAGATTCGCCCGTACGCCGGCGTCGACCCGCAAGAGATTCCTTCCATCAAAGCCCTCGGCCTCGAGCCCGCCCCGCAAACCAAGGTGCAGCACGGCGGCGAGTCACGCGCGCACGAGACGCTCGCGTCCTTTCTCGAAACGCGCGGCGCCGGCTACCGCTACGAGATGTCGAGCCCCGTCCTTGCAGGCGACTCCTGCAGCCGCCTCAGCCCCTACTTGGCATTCGGCAACATCTCGCTTCGCACCGTCTATCAGCAGACCCGGGCGCGCTCTGCGGAGATCAAGACCCTTCGCAAAGAGGGCGCCGACCTCGACTCCCGCTGGCTCCAATCGCTCAGCTCGTTTCAATCGCGGCTTCGCTGGCATTGCCACTTCATGCAAAAGCTCGAAGACGAGCCGGAGCTCGAACACCACGCGCTCAATCGCGCGCTCGACGGCCTTCGCGAGCCCGAGTTCCGCCAAGACTACTTCGACGCCTGGGCGAGCGGGCAAACCGGCTACCCGCTCGTCGACGCCTGCATGCGCGCGCTCCATCACACGGGCTGGATCAACTTCCGCATGCGCGCGATGTTGATGTCGTTCGCGAGCTACCACCTCTGGCTGCCGTGGCGTCCGACCGCCCTTCACCTCGCCCAACACTTCCTCGACTTCGAGCCGGGCATCCACTTCAGCCAAGCGCAGATGCAATCCGGCGTCACCGGCATCAACGCGATTCGTATCTACTCGCCGATCAAACAAGTCCTCGATCAGGACCCAGACGGCGTCTTCATCAAGCAATACGTGCCAGAGCTCGAGCCCGTGCCGCCCGAGCACATCGCCGAGCCGCACAAGATGCCTTCAGCGCTCCAAGAATCGATCGGCTGCGTCATCGGCAAGGACTACCCGGCGCCGATCGTCGAGCACGGCCCCGCCTATTCGGAGGCCCGTCGCCGCATCTACGCCGCGCGGCGCACGAAGGAAGCCAAGGAGGAGTCGCAGCGCGTCTACGAAAAGCACGGGAGCCGCCGCAAACCCAAGCGAAAGTCTGCGGCTAACCCAAGCAATCTCCGCTGACGCCCAGCCTGCGCGCGACCGGCTTCACCGCTTCGATGACCACCTTCGCGGCGCGCCCCTACGGACACTCCCCATCAAACTCGACCCGGACACCCGCGCCCGCAGCCAAGCATGAGTTGTTGTAGGTCGTGCCATTGCATCCGCACACCGGGTCTAACACCAACGGGCAGATGCCCGGTCGTCCCACGCACTCTCCCGGTTCGTCGCACGAGACATCCGAGGCGCAGTAGTCCGCCGCGTCGCAATCGTCGTTGCTCGTGCAGGGGCACTCGCCCTCGCTCGCAACAGCGACGCCGGCCGCTGCCGCCTGGCACCCGTTGCCGTAGGTCACGCCATCGCAGCCGCACACTGGCATGAAGATGTTCGGGCAGATGGTCGGCCGCGCTTCGCACGTGCCGGGCGCAGTACAGTTCTCGAGATTGCAATAGCCCGCCGAGTCGCAATCGCCGTTGTTCGTGCAACCACTGCTTCCGCCGCCTGCCGCGCCACCCTCGCCGGCGACCCCACCGCCGCCTGCCGCTCCGGCGCTTCCGGCGTCTCCGCCTGCGCCACCGCTCGAGCCAGCTGTTCCGCCGCCGCCGTCTGAACTACTGCTGCAGCCACCGAGTACCAGCCCCACGAACAGAGCGGCGTAGAGAATGCGACTTGGATATGCCCTCATGCACATCAGTAAGCACCAAGTGAATGCCCAGCGCCAAGAAGTGGCACAATCTCAGGAAAAGCTTCGTGTTTTGGGCCCGCGCACCGCTACTAGCTCGCCGGCAAGGACGCGCTGATAGCGCTTGCCGTGTGGGCCGCGGCGAAAGGCTCCGGGCCCGACCTCACTCAGCTTCCCTAGTGCGGCTTACTCGCAACGATGAACGCGATCTCGCCCTTCGCCCCCACGTCCGGCTGCGACATTTCGACGAACCCACTTCGCCGTATCTCCTCTTCGAGGGTGCGCTTGTCGAAGATCTTCACCATCGGGGCTTTGCCGATCATCCGCATCGCTCCGATGAGCGGCCCATAGGGAACCCACGACTCCCCGAGGCAGACCGTGGACGAAACAAAGAACCCTCCAGGCTTGAGCAGCCTGAAGATCTGCCCGAGCGCAGCCGACCGCTCATCGACGAGGTGCAACAGACTGTACGCGCAAATGCCGTCCAAACTCTCCGCCTCGAACTCCCCGAACGTCTCGTCAAAGGGCCCCGTGTGGAATGTGACGTTGTCCACCTCCTGCGTCCGGGCCTTGTCCTTGGCAATCCGGATCATCTCGCCCGAAATGTCGAGCCCGTGAACCTGTGCGGCCGACCCAGCCAAGCGGAGAGCCAAAGACCCCGTCCCACAGCCGATGTCGAGCACCACGTCCGTCGCCTTCATGCGCGACTTCGTAATCGCGATCTTGGCGTCGAATGCATCGGGGTTGGCGACGGCTTGCTTCGCGTACTTCTCGGCGATGCCGTCCCAGAACGCAGCGCTGTCGGTCCCCCGAGACCGCGCCACCAGCACCACGACCAACCAAACCGCCAGCACCCCCGCCCCCAGAGCTACCCAAGCGATGTCCATAGTCCAAGCATACCCCAAGCGAATCGATGCTTGACAAGTGTTCAGTAGTCAGGCTATAAGCAACAGTAATCATGCGGAAAACCATACCGCAATCCCTGTTTCCCGCAGCAGGCGATCTCGCACCGCGCACCCCAACTCCCCTCGCGCCCGATCTCGCACCGCAGTCCCCACCTCCTCCGGCAGGTGAGCTCACCCAACTCGACGCCGAGCTCTACCGCCTCGCCCGCGGCGCCGGCCGCCTTCGCCTCCGAATCGGCCAAGCCCTTCACCGCCTGGGCTGCGGCATCCACGAGCTCGGCTTTTCCACCTTGGGCGCGTACGCACTCGAGCGCTGCAATCGCGGCGCGCGCTGGGCCGCCGAAACCCGCACCCTCGCGCGCCGTCTGCAATCGCTCCCTCACTTAACACTGGCTCTCGAGTCCGGCTCCATCGGCTGGAGCATGGCCGAGCTCCTCGCCCGCCACGCCACCCCACAAACCGAAGCCGCACTCCTCCAAGTCGCACGCGGCAAAACGGTCCAAGCCATGCGCATCGCCCTGAGCCCCCAAGCGTCACAGGCGTCACAAGCGTCACCAGACTCCCCGGCGTCACCCGACTCAGCGACGCCACTCGACGACGAAGAGCTCGCGCGCACCCTCTCGCTCACGCTGCCCCTCGAAGAAGCATGGGCGCTAGAGGCCACGCGTATGATGGTCGAGCACATGGACGGCAAGTCCACCGGCGGCCACTTCCTAGAGTCACTCCTCGCCGAGGCCACCACCCCGCTCCTCGACCTCAGCGCGCCCGCGCAAGCGGACCAAACCGACGAAGCCGATGTCTCCGCCCAAATGGAAGCGGAACACGCCGCCTGGCGCGCACAGATGCAACGCCTCCAACACCAACAAGCGGAAGCCGAGCTCCAAAGCCGCCCCGCAGTCCCAACGGAGCCCCATCCAGGCGAAGCCCCCGCGGCCCGCGACCTGCCCGTCGGCCTGCAAGCCCTCGACGCACGCATCCGTCACTACAGCGCAGAGCTCGCCAGTCGCGATCTCTTCTTCGGCCGCCTGGCGCAACGCTTCCTGGCCCTTCGCGGTTGGCACTCACTCGGCTTCGCCAGCGAAGCACACTACGCACGCGAGCGCCTCGGCATCTCGCGCGCCTCACTCCGCAGCAAAGTCAGCCTCGCCCGCCGCAGCCAAGGCCTCGACCAAGTCACCGACGCCCTCCAACAAGGCCACATCGGCTTCGAAGCCGCCCAACTCCTCGCCCGCATCGCCACCCCCAGCACCGAACGCGCCTGGCTCGACCGCGCCACCCGCCGCACCTTCAAACACCTCCGCGAAGAGGTCCAAGCCGTAGAAATGCTCACCCGCTTCACAGCCCAAACCGACCGCTCCCCTCCAAGCGAAGCCCAGATCGAGCAAATGCAGGCCCTGGAGCGCGCCATCCTCAGCGGCGAGTTCCTACGACGCGTCACCCGCGATCGTGCGCCCGAACCCACCCCAGTCCAGATATCCGTAACCCCCGGCAGCAAAGTAACCCTCCGCATCCGAGTCCCCGGCGATCTCCTCCTCCACTACCGCCAACTCGAACGCCTCCACCGCCAAAAGCTCCCCAACACCAGCTTCATCCAGTTCCTCTGCACCAGCTTCTGGCAAACCTGGGTCCCGACCTTGGGCGTCTCCGACAAATGGGAAGCAATCTACCGCCGAGATCGCTACCGCTGCACCAGCCCCGTCTGCCACCAACGCAACGTCACCCTCCACCACGTGAAGTACCGCGCCCGCGGCGGCACCGACGCCCCAGAAAACCTCACCTGCCCCTGCGCCTTCTGCCACCTGCAAGGCCAGCACGGCGGCCGCCTAAAAATCCTCCCCCCAGGCAACAACCCAACCTGGCTCCTAGGCCGCCACCCCATCATCCAAGTCCACCGCCGCGAACGAACCCTCCTCGCCTAGTCGGTCGCCGGCGGATCTCGTGGTTCCGGCACACGCACGGCCCGCATGTCCTCGGAATCAGGCCCGCGCGCTCCGGCATCCCGCTTGCACCTCCATGGTGATGCAAAAGTGTTACACTATGCACATGCCCACCCAGAAGAAGCGCATCAACATCACCATCGACGATGCCACGCATGCGGCCATCGAGCGCCTGGCCGAAGAGCGTGAGGAGTCGATCTCGCGCACAAGCCTTCGGCTCATCGAAGAGGCCCTCGAGTTCCAAGAAGACCGGCATTTCTCCAAGGTCGCCGACGCACGCCTCAAAAAGAAGCAGCGCCGAGTCTCTCACGATGAGGCCTGGGATTGACCTATCGCATCGAGTACCTGCGAACCGTCGTCGCCGACGACATCCCCGCGCTCCCCAAGTCGGCCAAACGCCAAATCCGCCGCGCCATCGAAACCAAGCTCACCACCCACCCCTTCGAGCTCGGCAAGCCCCTGCGCTACAGCCTTCGAGGCGCCCGCCGCCTCCGCGTCGGCGACTACCGTGTGATCTACCGCATCGAGCCTCCGGATCTCGTACTGGTCGTGAAGATCGGCCACCGCCGCGAGGTGTACGAAGACTAGAGCACCGTGACGTCCGCGACCTTGGTGCCGTACGCGTTCATAGGCGAGCACTGGGGCTACATCTGGACCTATCTCAATTTCCCGTTCCACACCTCTTGTGAGGACTTCAGCGCCGGGCTCTGCGACGCACTCCGTGTACTCGCTCAACTAGCCCACTCCTCGTGCGCCCGAACGTACCCTAGGAGGCTTCACACAAGCGCTCACCGACCCAATGGACCAGACTGTCCATCGAGGAGCGCTCATGGCAACAAACCAAACTCCCCCGGGCGTCGGGGTTCTTGCTGCTCTCGAAGGCGCCGGCCTCATCGCCTGGCACCTCGTCGCGACTCCGTTCGTAGGACGGAAGCGCCTGCACTGGGGCACCCGGGAGCTCGAGGCGAGCGATCCACTCCCCGGTGACGAGCTGGTTCCAGACCCGAAGTGGACTTACACATTCGGCATCGACGTCGCTGCACCGCCGGAGGCGGTCTGGCCCTGGATCGCGCAAATCGGACAGCGGCGCGGTGGCTTCTACAGCTATCAGAGTCTCGAGAACTTGCTCGGTTGCAAGATCCGCAACACCACCGAGCTCCTCCCCGAGCATCAGCATCCCGAGGTCGGGGACAAGGTCTACCTCCACCCGACGGCACCGCCTCTGCGGGTCGAAATCGTGGACCCGCCGCACGCGCTGGTTCTCTTCGGCTCCCCAGCAGATGTCGCCGCCGAGCAAAGCTGGGGCGTTTCGACATGGCAGTTAATCGTCCGACCCGGATCAGCCGGCAAGAGTCGACTCCTCAGCCGTGGCCGCAGTGACTTTTCCCCGGGCTGGGCAAACAAGCTCGCTTTCGGACGCTACCCCATCGAACCGATCACATTCGTGATGAGCCGCAAGATGCTCCTAGAAATCAAGCGCCTCGCCGAACTAGCCCACTAGCGTCGCCCCGAGCGAACTCTCCTCGCCTAACCCAGGCCCCAACCGGCAAGCCCCTCGACGCCGCGCCTGACTACGACTTACACGCCGACTGCCCCGCTATTCGGGCACCTCCACCGCCGCGAGTTCGAACGCCGCGAGCGTAGCTGCGCGAGCGAGCTCGGGGTCGGAGCCCGAGGGTGCGTGGAAGCCGGCCGGGGCATGGAAGTGCCGCCCGTAGCTCGTCTCGTACTCACTCCATCGCTCCTGCTGGTCGATGCGATCGCTCTCCGGAGGGACTTCGAGGCCGAGCGGCGACCACGGGTCCTTGCCGCCCGATAGGAACACCAGCGGAGTCCCAGCAGCCTCGAGCGCCGCGACGTCGTCACGATGCCCTTCGTGCTGCCTCACGAGATCGACCCCGAACAGTGCTTGGCACTCCTCCGCCCAGTCTGTCTCGGTGCGCTGCCAAACGCCGTCCGGCCCCGAGGTGCGGAACTCACCGATGTCAGTGCACTGCTGCCATAGGTAGTACCGCTCCCACGGATAGTCCCGAAGCGCATCCTCGCGCGACAGCACGGTGAGCGCTCGGTTTTGCGCCCACGCGGCCGCCTCACCATTCGCGAACGCCTGGTCGAGCTCGCGCGCCTCGTCGATGAGCTGCTCGGTCGTGCGCGTTGCAACCAAGTCTTTCAAGACCGGAACGAGAGACTGATACGATTCGTACTGGGTGAGCGCCCCAACGATAGTTTCGACAAACTCACGGTCGATCCAGTTCTGATCAAAAAGCTCAGCTGGCTGCAAGTTTTCGATGTGCCCGACCACCTGCGCGTACGACTCCTCGCCGAGCAGCTCCCGCGTGAACGGGTCGTAAGTTGGATTCGCGACGGGTCGATCGACGATACCGGCAGAGGAGATCACCGCGGCCACGTCGTCCGGGTACTTCGCCGCGTACTGAAGAACCAACCCGCCCGTGTAACTCGAGCCGAGCACGAACCACGGCCCCGTATAGATCTCCCGCAACGCACTCGCGACTTCATGGGCGTCTTCGGCCGCCTCGCGCCGAGACACGTAGTGAGGCGTCGTCTGATCCGGGTTGTCCGAGAGGCTGTTGCCGTACCCTCGATGCTCCGCATCCACGACGATCATGGGGATTCTGATCAAACCCTGAACGTCCCCTACGAACGCCTCATCGATCGGCGGCTGCTCACCCCCGAGCGCGAAGAGCACGGGTGCAGCGTTCCCAACGCCCTCGGGAATCCCTACGTTGATTCGTTGGTGAACATACCCGCGCGACGCTCGGTCTCGAAACTCAGGTTGCCGCGCAACGTATTGGACCAGCGTATGCCCCTCGCGCGCCTCTTCATTCACCTTCGTGACTTCGGTCGGCGCCACCTCGAGAGAGCCACCATCCGAGTTGCAGGCACCCAACACCACGAGCGCCGCAAGCGCACAAAACCCCGTCTTCATGCGCATGACGAACCTCACCTTCCCGAACACCATCAGCGGTAAGTTAGGGATGACAACGGGGCGCTTCCATACGTAATTCTCCCCTCGGCAAGCGGCGCAAACCTTGCGTGAGGCGATCGAGGACCCACGACTGAAACGGGCCCCGCGATCTGTCCGGATTTGCCGAGAGGCACGCGACTTCTTCCGGCGGCGGCCGAGAGCTCTCTGAAGCTTCCATTCTACCGCAACATCCTCCCCGAGCTCGGCAAGACCCAACGCGCCATCGCGCTCGACCTCCCGGGCTACGGCCTCTCTGGCAAACCGCTCGACGTCCGCTACGGCTTCAACTTCTACGCCGACATCCTCGACGGCTTCCTCGACGCGCTCGACATCGGCGACACCAACCTCTGCGTGCACGACCTGGGCGGCCCCGTCGGCCTCTACTGGGCGCTCCGCCACCCCGGCCGCGTCCCAAAGCTCACCACGCGAACCGACGTCGCCGACCTCATCGGCTCGAGCCAATCCCGCGTGGCCGAAACGGAAGCCGGCGGTCCAAGCGTCTCCGCCGACCTCCTCATCCGCGCACTCCTCGCCCTCGCCACAGCATCTCCAAACTCCCAAAGCCGCTCCTGCACGTGGCGACCCGAGCCTGGAGGTGTCAGGTCCCGTCCGTGGTCCCGCTCAAGAACTCCGCGATGGCCTCGTTCACGACCTGCGGATTGTCCTCGTGCATGATGTGCGACGCGTCCGGCACCTCCACTCGGCGGACGTTCGGAAGCAACTCCTCGAGCCGGTCCGAGAGCCGACGCAGGAACGCAGGGCTTTGTTGACCGTTCAAGAGCAAGGTCGGTGCTGTCACACCGCGCACCTGCTCGTCGCTCAGCGGCGGAAATCCTTGTCCGAGCAGCTGCGCCTTGTCGACTGCGACGTTGTCCCATGCTTGGGCCCTTCGTTCGGCGGAAAGCCCTTCGAACGCGTCGGACCCAAGCACTCCGCGGGCGAATGTTTCGAAGCCCCTCTCGTCGTCCCCGCGCCGGTAGGCCTTCGCGGCTGGCTCCGCGGCGGTGATCCCGAATCGCATGATCGCGAGTGCCGTGCGAGGCCGCCGGAGCAGCGTCCGAAGCAGCTCGCGTGGTCGCGGTGGCGTGCTGACGAACAGCGACAGCACCGGAGGCTCCATCAGAACGAGTGTCCGGACGACTTCGGGATGCCGGATCGCAGCGAGCAAGCTGACGAACCCGCCCCAAGAATGCCCGACGAGATGCGCGGGCACGGCGTCCACCTTCCGTAGGAAGCTCACGAGATCGTCAACGTGCCGAAGCATGGGGTCGTCTGCCCCCTCCGGAATCGGCTCGTTCGGTCTCGCGTAGCGTCGGCTGTACACGATTGCGCGGTGCGTGGCGCCAGTCGCCGGAAGCTGCTGGTGCCAGGTTCGTAAGTCCGACGCGCTTCCATGAACGAACACCACCGGCTCGCCTTGCCCTTGCTCCAGGTAGGCGAGGGCGGCTCCATTCACCTCCATGGTCCGCATGCCTTCGAAGTCTTCGCCCACGGTGCGTCCATAGGACCCGAGAAACACGCGAAAGACAATAGGCCCAGCGGCTCGCTCGAATTCGAACGAAGTTCCGCAGCTTCCGGTACCGCGTGATCTACCGCATCGATCCCCCGGACGTCGTACTGGTCCTGAACATCGGCCGCCGCCGCGAAGTCTACGAACACTAGAGCCAAGTGACGTCCGCCCCGGAAGCAGGCATCATCACCCGATGACCGAGCCGTCCAGCCACTTCACAGAGGTCAACAACCTCCGCCTCCACTACCTCGAAGCAGGCACCCCCGATCCGAACACCCCCCCAATCCTCCTCCTCCACGGCTTCCCAACCAGCAGCCACCTCTACCGCAACATCCTCCCCGAGCTCGGCAAGACCCAACGCGCCATCGCGCTCGACCTCCCGGGCTACGGCCTCTCT
>Ga0316192_10003100_pt1 | contig 12102 bp, 10 predicted proteins | sample MerIslwburrow_MG_FD_204931 | JGI IMG/M metagenome (GOLD analysis project Ga0316192, IMG submission 204931) | Coastal sediment microbial communities from Maine, United States - Merrow Island worm burrow | ecosystem: Environmental > Aquatic > Marine > Coastal > Sediment | place: USA: Maine...
TGTTTGGCAGTTGCTGATGAGATCGTCAAAAAAATAATCTAGAAAAATATGTAAAATATCTATCGTTTACTCCTTCTACTATTTGTTTTTGAAGTGCCAAATCTACCACTTTTATTGCCTCCATAATTTCCTGAAGTTTTTTTGCGACCGCCAAACCCTTCACTTCTAGAACGTCTTTCGCCGCCACCAAAACTTCTTTTACTACGACTTCTATCTCGGCCTTTTGGTTTAGTTGTAACCTCTACAATCACAGACCTTCCATTATACTCTGCATTTTTGAAGGCTTTTAATATGGTATCGGCATACGTTTTATCTATTTCGAAAAAAGAAAAACTCTTTAAAATTTCAATTTGACCAATTTCAACATCAGTCTTATTAAGATTTTCATTAATTAAACCCATTAATTTGGCAGGGTTTACCCTATCCATTTTACCTAGATTTATGTAAAATCGGGTAAAATTCTCATTACTACCTCTTTTTCGTTCTTTAGAATCATCACCGTTCAAATCTTCGGCGTCTTCATAATAAGATAAAAATTGATTGAATTCAATAGAAACAAAACGCCTTATCAGTTCTTCTCTGCTTATATCTTTTAATTGCTTATAAATGATACTATCCAAATAGCTCATTATTTGTTCGTCATTTACCTCGACATTTTTTACATTTTCAATGAGTTTAAAAAGTTGTTTTTCACAGATATCTCTGCCGTTAGGTACGAGTTTCTGAGTAAAATACTTTCCTATTTTTTTTTCAATAGGCCTCAGGTTGCTTTTTTCTCTATTAGTGATAATGGCCACCGAAATCCCTTCTTTACCTGCTCTACCTGTTCTACCACTTCTGTGTGTATAATTTTCAAATTGGTCTGGTAGTTTGTAGTTTATAACATGTGTTAGATCATTAACATCTAACCCTCTTGCAGCAACATCAGTTGCAACCAATAATTGTAAATGTTTAGCACGGAATTTTTCCATGACAATATCGCGCTGTGCTTGTGATAAATCACCATGTAAGGCATCTGCGTTATAGCCATCTTTAATTAGTTTTGCAGCAATATCTTTTGTTTCTCTTCTTGTTCTGCAAAATACGATTCCATAAATATCAGGATTGATATCAGCTAATCTTTTTAAAGTTGGGTAGCGATTCCTTTCTGATACTAAATAATATTCATGGGTTACACTATCTGCTCCAGCATTACGTTTACCTGCATCAATTTCTACCGGATTATTCATGTAGTTTTTAGCGATGGCATTCACTTCTTTTGGAAAAGTAGCAGAGAATAACAACGTTTGTTTTTCATTAGGAGTAACATCTAGAATCTGATCTAATTCATCCTTAAATCCCATATTAAGCATCTCGTCAGCTTCATCTAGTACTACCCATTTAATATGATTTAATTTAAGTTGCTTGCGCTTTATTAAATCAACAGTTCTTCCGGGAGTGCCAACTACAATTTGTGCTCCCTTTTTTAAGCCTCTTATTTGGTCATCAATATTTGCACCGCCATAGACCGTAACTACATTAACGTTAGAAAGGTATTTACAATATTCATCAATATTTTTACCAATTTGTATGGCTAACTCTCTAGTTGGAGACAGTATTATTGCCTGTGTAGTTTTACTTTTAGTATCAAGTTGCTCTATAATCGGTAAACTAAAAGCGGCGGTCTTTCCGGTTCCAGTTTGCGCAAAGGCTTTTAAATCATCGTGTGATGAAAGAATTTGTGGAATTGTTTTTTCTTGTATTGGTGTTGGTTGCTCAAAACCTAGATCAGTTAGGGCATCTACGATAGCCTGGCTTAAGCCAAGCTCATTAAATAAAGACATATTATAAATTTATCAAACTAAGGTTCCAAAATAAAATGCACGTCAGCAGATAAATAAACCTTCTGTTTTTTATGAATTTGCAAAAGTAAGCTTATTTTAAACAATTCTACTATGAATTAGTAGTTTATAAGATTTTTAAGTTGTTTTTCAAAATGGTTGCTCGATAAGTGTGTCAAATTGTTTTGTACAATACCATTTTTATCAATTAATATCGCTCTTGTAAAATTTAAATCTAACCAATCGTAACCATTATCAACCCTATATTGATTGTTTGAGTTTATTTTTTTTGATTTTATTTGATTCTTCCATTGGTATTCAGAATTTTTTGAATTAATACCAATAAACGTGTAATTAGGGTATTTTTTTTCTAAATAATTCACTCGTTTTGCCAAGTTGTCAATTTGATTTAAATCGGTTGGCCAAGTATAAATAACAGTATTTTTATTTTTAATAATATTACTTAGTTTTAGCTGATCGCTATTTAAACAATATAAATTTACTTCAGGTAACTTAAACCCTTTTGGTAATTTATCAGCGGCACTTATTAAATGAGCTATTTCCTTAACACTCTTTTCATTACCACAATGATCAAAAAATAAGCGCTGTGCTCTGTCTTTTTCTTCAATTGAAATGTTTTCATCCAACAAAGTATACCAGATTCCTTGATGTAAAAATGTATTTTTAACATCGTCAATTTTAACATTTTCTAAAGTAGCCTGCATAAAATTAACATCTATTGCACTTTTATTATCATCTATTATCTGCTTTTCGTATGCTAAGTGATATAAAAAGGTTTTTACGTAATCACGATGAGGATAAAAGCGGGCTAATTCTTCATCGTTTATATCGATGGTTTTTCTAAACTTGTAAAATGAAGGATCGATATGCGGATAGTTGTCTAAGTTAAGCGATTTCTTATGTTGGTATGGATAAGCTTCTTTTTTTCTGTATAATGGATAATAGATGGCAGCATTGGCTAATTTCTCAAATAAAGCGGAGTTATCAGAAATTTCTTGTTTAAATTGTGCAAATAATAACTTTTTTTGTTGTAAAACAGAATCAATTTTTAATTCGAAAAGACTATCATTTAAGTAATAATAATCAAAAAATAATTTATCTTCTTTTTCATTTTCTAAAAACAGATTTATTAATAAATTATTACGTTCGGCACCTTTACCACTAAATACTAATGACTCATCAAAATCCCATGTGTTTATGCGTATCAGTAAACTGTCTTTAGGTTCCAAATAGATATATTGTATCTCAGGCCCATGCATAAATTTATAAAGTCCCAATTTTAATGAATCTATATCAATTATAAATTTATTGTTTTGATATAATTTGGCTGAGTCTAATAATTGTTCACCTTTATAAAGAAAAACTTTATCGGATTTAGGATTAATTATTTGCCCTCCGAAATGAGTTGTGTTATTTTCTTCACTGTTATTGCAACTGACTGTTAGTGCTACAGAAAATAGGATAAACAAATATTTCATTGATTTGAGATACATTTATAATGATGTCAATTCTTTTTATTGACCGATACTATGCAAAACTAGCTATTAGCACATATTATTTTAGTTAATTAGATGTTAAATTATACTTAAGTAATTATCGTTAATTAATATGCATTTTATTACTTTTGCCAAAATTAAAAAATCACTTTAATGCTCACAGTTTCAAACTTATCAGTACAATTCGGAAAACGTATTTTATTTGATGAAGTCAATATAGTATTTAATCAAGGCAATTGCTATGGAATTATTGGTGCAAATGGTGCTGGTAAATCTACATTTTTGAAAATTTTATCTGGAGATTTTGACCCAACTTCTGGTCATGTTTCTTTAGAGAAAGGCAAACGAATGTCTGTACTTACACAAGATCACTTTGCGTATGATGAATTTACTGTTCTGGAAACTGTATTGAAAGGTAACAAAGAATTATATAAATTAAAGACAGAAATTGATAATCTTTACGCTGATTATTCTGATGAAAATGCTGATAAGATTGGAGAATTGCAAGTAAAATTTGAAGAAATGAGTGGTTGGAATGCCGAAAGTGATGCGGCAACTTTATTATCTAATCTTGATGTCAAAGAAGAACACCATTATACTTTAATGAAAGATTTAGATGGAAAAGCAAAAGTGAGAGTATTACTTGCTCAAGCGCTATTCGGTAATCCTGACGTATTAATAATGGATGAGCCTACAAATGACCTGGATTTTGAAACCATAACCTGGCTAGAGAATTTTTTAGCCAATTATGAAAATACGGTAATTGTGGTTTCACACGATAGACACTTTTTAGATGCTGTTTGTACACATATTTCTGATATTGATTTCGGTAAGATCAATAGCTTTTCGGGCAACTATACATTTTGGTATGAATCGAGTCAATTAGCTGCTAGACAGCGTGCTCAGCAAAATAAAAAATCTGAAGAAAAGAAAAAAGAATTAGAAGAGTTTATAAGACGATTTTCTGCCAACGTAGCCAAATCTAAACAGGCAACCAGTAGAAAAAAGATGATTGAAAAATTAAACATTGAAGATATAAAGCCATCCAGCAGGAGATATCCTGCTATTATTTTTGAGCAAGAACGTGAAGCCGGTGATCAGGTTTTGAACGTAGAAGGTTTTAGTAAATCGATAGATGATGAAGTTTTATTTAGCGATATTCATATTAATTTATCAAAAGGAGATAAAGTTGTTATCTTGTCAAAAGACTCTCGAGCTGTTACCGCATTCTATGAGATCTTAATTGGTAATTCAAAGGCTGATTCAGGAAAATTTCACTGGGGTGTCACTACTTCACAAGCATATTTGCCGGTTGAAAATTCAAGTTTTTTTGAAAATAATCTATCCTTGGTTGATTGGTTACGTCAATGGGCAAAAACTGAAGAAGAACGTGAAGAAGTTTATATAAGAGGATTTTTAGGAAAGATGATCTTTAGTGGGGAAGAGGCCTTAAAAAAATGTAACGTCATATCTGGAGGTGAAAAAGTTCGTTGTATGCTCTCTCGTATGATGATGATGAAAGCCAACGTATTATTAATTGACGAGCCAACTAACCATTTAGACCTGGAGTCAATACAAGCTTTCAATAATTCATTAAAGAACTTTAAAGGAACTGTTTTATTTTCAACTCATGATCACGAATTTGCCCAAACAGTAGCAAATAGAGTTATAGAGCTAACTCCCAAAGGAGTTATTGACAGATATATGAGCTTTGATGAATATTATGAAGATAAAAAGATTCATGACTTAAGAGATAAAATGTATTCTTAAAGTACATTAAAAGTATGTCCATAAAGCCAATTGAAATTTGCAAATGGTTTTTATGTTTAGCTAAGGTCTGGCGACTTCATATAAGTCATCGGTCTTATTTTTTTTATAAAATACACCTTTGCATTTATAATATCTTACACCACCCATAATAACTGGTTTGCCACCTTGCGGTAAAAAATCAATTTTTGCACCTTTTGGCGCTTGGCGTAAAACGTATTTATTTTTTAATTTAGTGTACCACATACCTTCTATCACATAATAGTCAATCTTATCAAATTTGATATTTTTGGCTTTTTTGTCTGAACTAATGATAGTACTCTTAGTACTGTTAATTTTTTGGGTACTTACTTTATTTTCAGTAGTGTCTTGGGCATTTGTTACATTAAACGCAGTTAAAATAATTATTAATAACAAGCTTAATTTTATTTTTTTCATAGAATATTTTTTATCTAATTTTCCGATGTTAATTCATTAACGTCATTAAATACAATTTCTTATATAATTATTAATTTCTTTTAAGCCTTTTTTCTTGAAGTCTTTTTAATAATTCTTTATTAAAATTTTGTTCTGCTCTTAATAATTTTATCATTTTTTTCGAAGAAATAATTCCAGTCAAATTTTTATGCAATTTCTTTTTTTCATTGGCTACATTATAATCAATATCAATAAATTCTTTTAAAATTCTTTCAGATTCAGATTCAGAAAGTTTTTGAATCCCTCCGGCTAACCGAATTGTACGGGCTATCTGTTGAGTTTTAACAGCCTTGAATTTATGCATATTTTGATCGAATTGATTGTAGATTGGCCAGAATTTTTCAGCTTCACTTGGAGATAATTCTAAGGCATTCGTTATAAAGGCCGTTTTTAAAGCCTTAATTTGACTCCTGTTATTTTGAGCAACAAGAGTTAAAGATGATAATAACAGTAATGATATGCCTAGTATTATTCTTTTCATTTTTGGTTAATTTTCATAAAGTAAACTTTCAACATCCGTGCCATTTAAGTATTCTTCTAATTCATCTACGGCAAAAATGTCTTGATTTTCTATTTGTGTATCCTTATAAACTTCGGCTATTTCATAGGTGTCTAGCGTAACCAGATCGTCTTCAATCCATCTTTCAATATCAGTAGAAGCAATGGAATCAAAGCTAGTAGTTTTATTATTATAATTTATACTAATAATTAATAATAATGAGGCAGCTACAGCAAAAGGTAAAACCCTGTTTAAAATGATCGATTTGAAATCAATAACTTTAACAGGTCTTTTATCATTAGAAATTTTTGCAATTATTTTGTCTTCTATAGTCTCTAAATAATTTTCAGGAATTGCAAAGCCAGATTTTTCTGCGTTTTCTTCTTCACTTATTTTAGTTAGAATTTTATTTTCAACATCCTTAAAATATCTGGTAGGACTAGAAAAACCTTCTTTTTTTGGAAAATTTTCACTAGATATTTTTGCAAAAACATCATTTTCTACAGCATCAAAATATCCTTTAGGAATTTTAAATGGGTTCTCTTTAAATTTTATATGTCTTAAACTATTTTTTTTCACTATGCTTATTTGACTATTAATCCAATAAAAGGTTTAATGGTTATTGTGTTAAAAAAGTTTCAATTTTTTTTACTGCATGATGATATGATGCTTTAAGTGCACCTATTGAAGTTTCAAGTACTTCAGCAATGTCTTTGTATTTCATATCATCGAAATATTTCATGTTAAAAACTAATTGTTGTTTTTGAGGTAAGGTTGCAACAGCTTTTTGTAATTTCAGTTGCATTTCATCGCCATCAAAATATACATCTGCCTCTAAATTTTCGACCATTTTATATTGTAATTCACTTACATCAATATTGTTTTGTTTTGCTCTTTTGTTGATAAAAGAAATAGATTCATTGGTCGCAATTCTATACATCCATGAAAATAATTTACTCTCTGCCTTAAAGTTATGAATATTTCGGTAAATTTTGATGAAAGTATTTTGTAAAACATCGTCAGCGTCATCATGAGAAATTACAATTTTTCGTATATGCCAATACAATCGCTCTTTGTACTGAGACATAAGTGCCCTAAACGCTTGTTCCTGGGTAAGCGGATCCTTAAGTTGTTCTATGAGCTCAGTTTCGGCTATCAATAACTTTTTACATTTAGACTAGTAACGTCTCTAAAGGTTTAATATTGGAGGGCTATGAGTTAAATTATAATAAAAAAATCAATGTTTTTTCAACTATAATCTAAGGCTTATTTTAGCATTTAAAACCCGTCCTGATAAAAAATTCGGTATAGCAACTGAGTTTTTTGAAGAAATATCCCTTACCCAAGTATTTGTTATTGAGTTTTGCACATCAAACATATTAAAGAGCTCAATACCTATGGAAAATTCTTTAAATTTTTGGAGCCAAGTACTTTTAGCTCGTTTGTTATTGTCAACTAGTACATATGAAATACCAATATCAGATCTAAAATAATCTTTTAGCCTATTTTGAAATATATACGGGTCAGCATAAGAAGGAGAACCTCCCGGAACTCCCGTATTATAAACTAAATTCAAATACATTTTTAGATTAGGATTTTTCGGCACATAATCTTGAAATAATATAGCAAATTTCAAACGCTGGTCTGTAGGACGAGATATATAGCCTCTATTCTCAATGTTTTCTTTAGTAAGTAAATAACCAAAACTAAACCAAGATTCTGTCCCTGGCACAAATTCACCATTCAAACGGGCATCAAATCCTGTAGCATAGGCTTTGGCATTATTTTTTGCCTGATAACGGATCTGCACATTGTCAACCGTAAACGGATTAACATCGGTCAATGATTTAAAATAGGCCTCAGTAACCAGTTTAAAGGGTCTTTCCCATAATTTAAAGCTATAATCATTACCCAGGACAAAATGAATAGACCTCTGGGCTTTAACTTCAGGGTGAACATTTCCTAAAGAATCACGTAACTCTCTATAAAAAGGAGGTTGATAGTAATAGCCACCTGAAACTCTAAATAGCATATCTTTCTCCCATTTTGGCTTTACGGCTAGTTGAACACGTGGACTTATAACCGTATGACTGTTATTAGTAAATCCGTCACCTTTTACTACCCAGCGCTGTGCTCTTACGCCTATATTATACCATAGTTGATGTTGATTTATAAAAGAAGTTTTACTCCATTGTGTGAAGCCTGAAATCCTATTGATCCGTACTGAATTTGTTGCTCTAGTACTTATAAACGGTACTATTGGACCAATATAGGGACTATAAGGTTCATCATTTCTTGGGATTAAATATGGCGGCCTTATTGAAAAACCTGCAGAATCTATAACTTCCCATTCAATAATTCTATCTTTAATATCTTCAATTTGATATTTGGCTCCAAATTCAAAAACATGATCCCCTTTTTTTAAAGTAGCCTTGGCCTGAATACTGGAAATTAAAGCATCCAGATCATTACGTGCGTGATCTAATTGTGAACCTATAGATTGAGTAAAATTAACTTCTCCAAAATTATCACTTCCAAAATTCGCATCCACTTCTCCAATTCCGTAAAAAGCGAATATATCATAATGTTCTTCCTCTTGAGTATTGTATGCGGAAGTAATTAAACTTATATTCAAATCATCATTAACAATGTAGTTTCCTTTTAATGCGCCAAATAGGGTAAGGTATTGATCATCTTCTTTTCCTTGATAATTAACAATCAAGGCCAAGGGATCTGCAATTGTGCCAAAATTTGTTCTTCTGGATATTGGAATATATTCATAGTTGTTCAAAGAAAAATTACCCAAAAAATCGAGATTAAATTTTTCATTGAATTGATAGGAAACATAAGTTTGTACATCCGTAAAATTAGGTTTAAAATTAGTCTCAACGTCTTTGCTATTAACGAATAAACTATTATTTCTATAACGTAAACCAACAATTGATGATAGTTTATTATTTGATGTAATATTTTCAATTGTTGCGCTACCTCCTAATAAACTAGCTTCTAAAGCTACACTAAATTGCTCGGGTCTTTTGTAAGTAATATCCAGTACAGATGATAATTTATCACCGTATTTTGCTTGAAAACCTCCTGCTGAAAACTTAACATTTTGTGTAAGATTAGGATTTACAAAACTTAATCCTTCTTGTTGACCTGAACGTACCAAAAATGGCCTATACACTTCAATACCATTTACATAAACTAAATTTTCATCATAATTACCGCCTCTAACGTTATATTGTGTACTTAATTCATTCGAACCGCTAACCCCTAATCCTATATTTTTTAGAGTACTTTCAATACCTTGATTTGCTCCCGGTAATTTTTTTATGGTTTCAATGGGTACTTTATCAATTCCTTGGGCTATTTCTTTGTTGTTTTTAACAACTACTTCGTCAATCTTCTCTGTCTTACTTAATAATTTAGGAGAAAAATTTAATGTCCTGTTCTTTGGAATTCTAACTCTTTTGGTTAAAGTATTAAATGAAACATGACTAAATGTAATGGTTATCAATTGACCCGATTGAACTTGAATGGAATATTCACCTTTATTATTTGAAGAAGCCCCTTTTTGATTATGAGTAACGGCTACACCTTCAATTGGCTTTCCGTTTTCATCCTTTATAATTCCTTTTACAATGGCGGTTTGAGCAATAATAGAACTAGTAAAAAAAGTTAAGACAATAATAAATGGAATGATGGTTTTCAAACAAATATTTCTTTTTGAAACTAAATTTTATTCTTTTTTGTAAAACGTTGCAATATACGTATTAGTATTATTAACGTTATCACTGGCAATAACTTTTAATGAGTGTTTCGTCCCTTCTAATTGCCTATCGTTGAAATCATATGTTAACAGACCTGTTTTAGCATCATATTCTAATAATATCCATTTTCCATCAATTTCACCCCTGTAAGATTTTATACCCGATAGATCATCTGAAACTTTGAATTTAAAAAACCTGTATTTTGTGAGAAGTTGATCATCTTTAAAATTAATTGGAATTATTTTTGGTTTAACTGTGTCAATGGCCAGGGTATAGTCACCTAATGTTTTACTAAGAGTATATAATCTATCTTCTTTACGTCTAGTGTTATTGTAATATAAACTTCCTTTATAATTTTTTCTTGCAATAAAAAGTTGGTCTCTTTTTTCTACGGGATAGTTGGAAATATCAAAGGTTAAGGTGAAATTTTTATGAATGGGTATACTTTGATCATGCAAAGTTACAATGCTATCTTTATATTCAAAATTAAAATACATATCATTATAAAAACTTTGTTTTGGAAAAGCTACTGTCACATTATCTTTAGTAATTTTATTGAACTCATTAGCTCTAAAAAAATGAGGGGTTTTGTTAATTTTATTTTTTACTATAACATTGTTTTTTTTACCCTTTACAGGAATCACTATCGATTGAGTATTGCCTTTAAAATCTTTCGCAGTTATTTTAACGGTATAGGACATCCCATCCTTAATTTGTATATATCCATTATTCACTAAATTTTTGTAAATACTTAATTTGTTCGCAGGTTCAACAAAGCACTTTTGGATGCGTTGCTTTTTGTGATAATATCTTTCATGGTCTATCATGGTATTCAGATAACGAGTTTCACTGAATGCATATGTATCGACCGAATGCTCATAAACCGTATTACCGTTAACGGTCATTTTTAAACTAAAAATACCATTATTATTTAAAGCACCATCTTGTTTATCAATAACGTTAACACCAAATCCTATTGTGCCAAAAGCTTCTATAGGATTAGTCATTATGGTTCCGTTAGTTCGGTTGATAATTCTTAATTCTGTTATCTTATTAGATTGGTTGACATTTGAAGAATCTCCAAAAGAATACACAACGCCAGTCCTAATTTCAGGAGCACGGGAATCAGGTATTTCAATACCAAAAAACATTGGGTTGATTGGTTTAGAATGGCTGTCTCGAATTTCATAATGTAAATGTGCACCTCCTGAGCCTCCAGTATTTCCACTAAAGGCAATAATTTCACCCTTATCTACAGTTAGTTCATGTGCCTTAGGGAATGATTCAATAGTAAAACTCTCTTTTTCGTATTGTAATTTTTTTATATAGGCTTCAATTTTAGGAGAGAATTTTTTTAAATGACCGTACACCGTTGTATAACCATTCAAATGAGTAATATATAACGCTTTACCGTAGCCCCAATGAGAAATTTTAATGCGAGATACATATCCGTCTGCAGATGAAAGAACATTTAATCCTTCACGTTTTTGCGTTTTTATATCTAATCCAGCATGAAAATGATTACTTCGCAATTCACCAAAAGTCCCGGATAAAATTAATGGTATTTCTAGTGGTTTTATAAAGTAGTCTTCTGGAAATTTTGTTTGAGTAAACCCAATATTCAAACAAAATAATAGTAAAAAAAAATTAAATAATCTCCCCATAATAACAGGCTAAAATAATGATAAGATATTGAATTTAAAAATTAAAAATTAAGACTTTATATATCAAACAATTATAGCAGTTTATTAATATAAATACCAAAACAGTTGCTTAATTCTATCAAGAACACTAAATTTGTTGTTAAGGTTTAGAATCTTTGTATTTGATGAGTAACGTTTTGGAAATAGTCGATTCCCTGCAAAGTAAGCTAACTAGGTTACTTTCAAAATATGAGCTATTACAAATAGAAAATCAACAACTTCTTGAAAAAAGCGAAAAGCTTGTTTTGGAGGTTAAAGAAAAACAGGAATCTATTAGTACTATAGAAGACAGATATGAGTCATTAAGAATTGCAAACGCAATTGTAGGCAGCAAAGAAGATAAACATACAACGAAGCTGAAGATAAATACATTAATTCGTGAAATAGATAAATGCATAGCTCAGTTAGATGAGTGAACTCAGACATGAACGAGAAGCTTAAAATAAAAGTTACAATAGGAGATAGAGTTTATCCGTTAACTATTAAAAGTGAAGGAGAAGAGGAGGGAGTAAGAAAAGCTGTAAAAAAAATAAATGATCTTATCAAAAA
>Ga0316192_10003102_pt1 | contig 12101 bp, 13 predicted proteins | sample MerIslwburrow_MG_FD_204931 | JGI IMG/M metagenome (GOLD analysis project Ga0316192, IMG submission 204931) | Coastal sediment microbial communities from Maine, United States - Merrow Island worm burrow | ecosystem: Environmental > Aquatic > Marine > Coastal > Sediment | place: USA: Maine...
TGCGCAGATATGTGAAATGACCAGTCTACACTTTTGTTTGATTGCATTTGAACCTCCTTTGATTGAAATTCAGTTTATAGTGAGATTTGGATGTCAGAGATAGGGTGTCGTTTGCGGGAAGCACACTCATAGACTGATCAGAGTGAGAATTGCTGAAATAGCAACGGAAAATAGTTTATCGCAAAGTAGGATACGTCAGACAGAGGGTTTAATTGCTCGGGTGTCAGGCAGAAAAATTGTCAAGAAATACATGTTGAAATTCTTCCGAAGAGATTTTTGTTGTTGTTATCCCTACATATTGGAAGTTAATGCCTAGATAAAGGTTGAAATTGCAGCAAAATTTTTCCTTTGTCTAGCCTTCTTAATTCAAAAAACTTAAACTTCCTGTATATGAATGTTTACGAAATTCTTAAAAATAGAGGGTTTGTTTATCAATGTACAGATGAAGAGACTTTAAGGCAGAAATTGGCCTCTGGGCCACTCACTTTGTATGTGGGCTATGATGCCACAGCTTCTAGTTTACATGTGGGATCATTGATGACATTGATGGCCCTCAAACACCTGCAACAAGCAGGGCATAAAGTGATTGCTCTTATGGGTGGGGCGACGACATTGATTGGTGATCCCAGTGATCGCAGTGACTTGCGTAAAATGCTCAGTTCGGAGGAGATCAATGAAAATATTAGGGGTATCAAGCAAGACATCGAAAGATTTTTAGATTTTGAAGGTGATAACCCAGCGGTGATGGTCAACAATTTGGAGTGGTTGCAAGGCCTCAATTATTTAGAATTTTTAAGAGATTATGGTTCTGTATTTTCAGTCAACCGCATGGTAGCTCAAGAAAGTGTGAAGTTACGCATGGAAAAAGGTCTGACATTTTTAGAATTCAATTACAGCCTTTTGCAAGCTTTTGATTTTATGCAACTCAACAAAGATCAGGGCTGTCAATTGCAATTGGGGGGCTCAGATCAATGGGGTAATATTGTGGCGGGTATAGATTTGACTCGTCGTTTGAACAGTCAAGAAGTTTATGGATTAACTTTTCCGCTGGTCACCACAGCGGATGGAAAAAAAATGGGTAAATCTGTTGATGGGGCTGTATGGTTGAGTGCCGAAAAACTCAAAGCCTACGACTACTACCAATACTGGATCAACACAGATGACCGTGATGTACAACGTTTTTTAAATTTTTTCACTTTGCTAGGGTTGGAAGAAATTGATGAGCTTTGTCGTGAAGGTGGTGCCGCTCTCAATGAAGCGAAAAGACGTTTGGCTTGGGAAGCTACGGTGTTGTGCCGTGGCGAAGAAGCTGCTAAAGACGCGAAAGCTGCTTCGGAGGCCGCATTTTTAGGCAAAGGTGATACAGACAAACTTCCCACATTAGAATTGGAATCCAACCGCCTGGGCGAAGCCACCTTAATGGATCTTTTTGTAGAAACCAAATTGTGCCAAAGCCGTGGCGATGTCAAACGCTTAGTCAAAAATAAAGGAGCCTATATTAATAACGTTGTTATAGAGGATGCTTCGCAAAAAATGGGCGAAGAGGATTTCTCTAACAATGCTTGTTTGCTTAGATCAGGAAAAAAAAAATACTACAGAATAGTTTTGAAAAAATAATATAAATACAAACAGAAATTAAAGGAGTAAAAAGTGGCTGATTTTCCCCAACCAACAAGCGGTGACCCTATTACATTTGAAAATGACATCCTCACGGTGCCTGACAATCCTGTTGTTCCATTTATTGAGGGAGATGGTATCGGCCCGGATATATGGAAAGCCGCCCAGAAGGTTCTTGATGCGGCTGTACAGAAAGCCTATGGCGGTAAAAAGAAAATTGCTTGGTATGAAGTGTTTGCCGGACAAAAAGCTTTTGATAATTTTGAAGAGTGGCTACCTGAAGGAACGATTGATGCGTTCAGAAAATATTTTATAGGTATCAAAGGTCCATTAACGACGCCTATTGGTGGTGGTTTCCGTAGTTTGAACGTGACCATTCGTCAGAAGTTGGATCTTTATGTGTGTTTGCGTCCTGTACGTCATTTTGCCGGCGTGCCCAGCCCCGTTAAGCGTCCAGAAGATGTGAACATGGCGATCTTTCGTGAAAACACCGAAGATATTTATGCCGGTGTTGAATGGGAAGCAGGTAGTGCTGAGGCAGAAAAAGTGATCGCTTTGTGTAAAGAATTGGGTGTGACTTATCCATTTGTGTCTAATACAGGCATAGGTATCAAACCTGTTTCAGAAGAGCGTACAAAACGTTTGGTACGTGGTGCGATCCAGTATGCGATTGATAATAATTTTCCAAGTGTGACTCTAGTGCACAAAGGGAATATCATGAAATTCACTGAAGGAGCCTTTAAAAACTGGGGTTACGAACTAGTGAAAGAGGAATTTGCCGATAAAGCAGTGGGTTGGGATGATTGTAATGGTGATCCAGGAGACAAGGTGTTGGTTAAAGATGCGATTGCCGACATCACCTTGCAACAGGTGTTGACACGTCCTAAAGAATTTTCTGTGATTGCGACAATGAATCTCAATGGAGATTACTTGAGTGACGCTCTCGCTGCTCAAGTAGGAGGCATTGGCATTGCTCCTGGTGGCAACATCTCGTATGCCACAGGTCATGCAGTGTTTGAAGCCACACATGGAACGGCACCTAAATATGCCGGTCAAGATAAAGTGAATCCCGGAAGTCTTTTATTGAGTGGTGAAATGATGCTGCGTCATATGGGATGGACAGAAGCGGCAGACTTGGTGATCAATGGGGTGAATGGTGCGATAGCTGCCAAAACAGTGACCTATGATTTTGAACGTTTGATGGAAGGCGCTACATTACTTAAGTGCAGTGAATTTGGCGATGCCATTATTGATAACATGCAGGATTCATGTACCAGCAATGGATGAAGGAAGCTTTAAAGGAAGCTGTTAAAGCTTACGATGAAGATGAGGTCCCGATCGGTTGTGTGATTGTTAAAAACGAACGTATTATCGCACGGGGCCACAATCAGGTGGAAGTCCTTCGGGACTCCACCGCTCACGCCGAAATGATTGCTATTACTTCAGCTTCTGAAGCTGTAAATAATTGGCGATTACTTGATACCACTTTGGTGGTCACCGTAGAGCCTTGTGTGATGTGTTTTGGTGCCTCATTGCATTCTAGAGTCAGACGCATTGTTTATGGTGCTCCTGAACCTCGCTTTGGTGCCTGTGGCTCGCAAACAGATTTACACAGACATACAGGTTTTAAGCCTCTCCCTGAAGTGATTGGGGGCGTGATGGAAGAAGATTGTCGCGCTATTCTCCAAGAATTTTTCCGGCAGAAAAGAAAACCTCTCAACTGATGTCATCCTCATTAAAACAAAAAATACAATTCAAATTAATCACGGCCTTTTGCAGTTGGGTTGAAAGAGAGTTGGAAGGTAAAACGGCCGAAGAGGTGATTGATTTTGGTCATTTTATCGGACGATTAGCAATGATGTTTCCTGTTAAGGGGAAAAGAGAAATCCTGCCCTCGCTGAAAAAATTACTTCCCGAGAGAAATGATCACGAAGAAATTTACAAAAAAATTTTTATAGAACAAACGGGACGTTTGTTACCTGATGCGCTGTTAGCTTTTAAAAAAGGTAGTAAAGAAAACTTTCCTTATAAAGTGAAGTATGAGAACTACGATTATCTTGATGAACTTATAAAACGCGGTAAAGGTGTGATCATCACCACAGGACATTTTGGGAACTGGGAAGTGTTTTTGCAAGCCATGGTTTGGCGAGGTGTGGCAACATCCGTGGTGCAACGCCAACATCATAATGAAAAAATCAATGAATTCATCACAAACAAAAGGGAAATGAATGGGGCACAGGCTATTAATTTCCATCGTCGCCGCCCTGAAAGTTTCAGGCAATGTCTGGAGGCCTTAAAACAAGGTAGGGTTCTTGGGGTCCTTGTGGATGTTGTGCCCAAAACGCGTACAGTGGATGTTAATTTTATGGGTAAAAAATTTGCTGCCCCCATGGGCCCCGCATTGATGGCTCAAATGACAGGCGCTGCGATTGTTCCGGGTTACAATGTGCGCGAAGGAGATGTCTACAGGTGCGTGATGTGTGAGGAACTTGTTTGGCCCAACGAAAAACCCAGTAGAGATGATATTTCCGCAATGACAGTCAAGATCATGGCTAGCCTAGAGGCTGCTATTCGCCAGCACCCAGACAACTGGATATGGTATTTACGTCGCTGGAGAGAGCTTCCCTTTGATGTTGAGTTGGGTTCTTGAATTAAAATTGTGTACCTGTTTTCAAACTTATCTAGAAAAACTAAATAACTCTGAAAAATTTTGGGTGGGGGGATAAGGTGTATAAAGAACGGATTAGATTATAAGGGTAAGTTCTTTAGAAAAAGGTTAAAATATTTGTAATACAATTTGAAATTTAAGACGTTAGGAAGTTCGCATGGAATATGATTCCACTTATGAAGACAATGTTGTACCAGAAGATCCTTCACCTGATGAAAAGCAGTGGAGTATGTTTATCCACTTGTCACAGTTTGCAGGTTATGTTGTCCCATTGGCCGGGTTGATAGTTCCCATTGTTTTGTGGCAAATGAAAAAAGAAGATTCGAATTATATTGATGCTCATGGCAAGATTGTGACGAATTGGATAATTAGTTCATTTATATATGCAGTAATTTCGGTATTATTATTTTTCTTCTTTATTGGTATGCCATTATTATTCGTCTTGATTTTGCTTTCAATTGTGTTCCCAATAATAGGAGGAGTGAAGGCAAATAATAATAAGATATGGTGTTATCCTATGACAATTACATTTATCAAGTAGGTGGATAGCTGAGTTTGAGAAAGAGTGTAATTTCTTTTCTAGTAATATTATATGTGTCAGACTTTTGCTTACAAATCACCAATGTATAATGTCTCTATGGAAAATTGCTTACGTTGTGTTGGATTACTCTTGTCGCTGTTCTTGTTTTCTTGTTGGGGGGGCTTGTCGGATGATGTGGTGGCGCCTAGTGGGTTTTGGGAAAAGGTTTCTCTTGATTCGGTGAGTGAGGGAGTGAAGGCTTGGGCTTGTGTGACGGCTAAGACAGATGGGGTGGGTGAACTTGAGAAAAAATTTCCTTCGTTGGTTGTGGATAAAAGCTCCACTTGGTTGTTACAGCCCAAACAGGTGTTTTTTGCGGAATCTGATTCTGTGGTAGAGCCTGATCGTTGGTATTTTGTTTTTTTGTCGGATGATAAATATTTTATAAAAATGATTGTTGATGCAGATAAGCAGGTTTCAGGTTTTGATGTAGGTTGTGAGAACTAAACTTTTTTGGGCGTGTGCGGTTGTACTAGTAATTCTGCAGTTTTCTTTTTTGTACTTAAACCTTTCCCAATCGGGTTCGCCTTTTGGTGAAGATCAGGATGCCTACCTGAAAGCCATTGACCAAGCCCAACAGGGCAAGAGTTATTTTGATGGTCAGAAAAATCCCTTATTACCTGTTGTGCTTTCTACTGTGGTGCCACGTGGAGAAGCGTCATACACCGCTTCGCGTTTGTGGATTATGGTGTTGACGGTGCTGATGACCTGTGGGCAACTCCTCTGGGCTAAAAAATTATGGGGTCATGGCGCGGCATTGATGTGGGCCTATCTATTGGCCTTTAATGCAACAGCTCTTGAATTGGGGTCTATGGTGATGGTAGAGCCTTGGCTGCTTCATATCGTCGGATTTTTTTTGTTGGCTTGGTGTCAAGCATTGGTGTCGAAACGTTCAACAGATTGGTATCTTGTTGGGGCTTTGTTGGGTTTAGGACTTCTGGCAAAGGGAACGATTCCTGTATTGTTAACGGCTGTGGCTCTGGCATTGTTATTGAGTCGTCGATTTAAAGTATGCGCTCAAGTGATGGTAGTTTCTTTGGTGGTGTATTTGCCTTTTTTGATTTATCGTCAAATGGTTTTCGGCAACCCTTTTCATCAAGTGTCTCAGGGGATTTCCTGGCTGGGATTTTATCATCCACATAACTTACAGGGTTCAAGTCTCAGTGAATTTGTGGCAGATCAAGGAGTGGGCGCTTTATTTAAGCGATTGTGTGAGGGGATGAGGGTCTTGCCACAATTGGCATTCTCTGCATTGGGCCCTATCAGTTCGTCGTGGAAATTTTCGGCATTGGTGTTGGCTGTAGTGTTTTCGGCATCTTTTTGGCGGTGGAGTAAAAATATAGATAGCCCTGTATCCGCTTTTATTAACTTGCCCAAAGAAAGCAAGTGGCTTGCTTGTGTTTGGGGGGGGCTGTGGTTCATTTTTTGTGCTTGGATGGTACCTGTGGCCTATGTGACTCGCTATTTTATTCCTTTGTTGCCGTTATTGGCATCAGCTGTAGTGTTGGCTTGGCGTCGTCCTAAATTAAATGCGGCATTGCCTATGGTTGTGCTGTTGCTGACAGTTTTCTTTTTGCCTTGGCCTGAGGTCAGTCAGCAACGGTTACTTAACCCTGATCTTTCTTGGCGGCAAGACAGTCGTTTTAAAAGTTACCAGAAAATTCGTCACATAATTGAAAAAGATGCGGGGGAAAAACCTGTAAAAATATTTTATGGCCCAGGGCGCACCCTTCCAGAAACGTGGTTGTGGAATTATGAGCGGGTGACTTTGCTTTACGGTCAACAAGGTGATAGGCAAGAAATTTTGGACACATTAAAAAAATCAGATTACCTAGTGTTGGATGAAGATACGATGAAACATAATGGAGAACCTTTTCTATATTTTTCCCAAAAGTTAACGCAGCAATATAAGGACGAAAGAGTTAAGTTGAAAGAAGTTGTTTTGAAATTGTTAAAAAAAATAGTGGATGAAAACAATGAAAATATTTATGTGTTTAAAGTTGTTGTTTGATCATATTTTTAGTCGTCTGTGTTTACACATTTCCTCTTCTTCAGTGTCCTTCTATTTTTCTGCGAGTGAAGAAAATGGGAGAAAAAAGTTAAAAGACATTTAGTAAATCTAAATTTGTCGTAAACACAATTATCAACATTGCCATGAGATTTGGCAAGTGAGTAATAACTTAGGTCGTGTGTGTCGACAAGAGCCTTCATTTATTCTTGGAATTTGGTGGTTACTTTGACTTGTATCTTCTGGATTAGGTAATGCGTCATTCAGAATGTCTATGAGAGCTGAAACTATTATAGAACTTATCTCTTCTAATCAAATAACTCAGGTAAGTGAGGTATTGGAAATTCCTCTGACAATCGTGGTGGTCATGATCATAAATAAAGTGTATCGAAAGCAAATGGGATATGTGAATAACCATTATGAAGGTGATACTGATGCATTAGCTGAATATAGATACTGTTAGGGATTTGTGATCAGTATGCAAAAAAACGTCAATTTATGTTTGAAATGACTAAATTTAAAATATCAAATTTTTATTACAACAATCTAGAAAAATCAATAAAATAGATTAGTTATTGAAAAAAGGAAGTAGATGATGAAGATAAACCGTCGTTCATTTGTTTTAGGAGCTACTGCAGCTCTGACAAGTTCTTGTTCACAGAAAATAAACCCGCATACTACGGAAGATAAACAAAATGGGTCCCGGCGTGGAAATCCCATTTGTGTTTCCACGTATTCCTTTATGAGGTTTAGAGAACCTCCTTTTGCAACAATAGATACATGCATTAAAAGCGCAGCTGAAATGGGTTTTGATGGTGTCGAAGTTCTTGAAATGCAGATGGATAAAAATCTATGGAATAACAAAGGATATCTACATTCTCTTAAACTCCAAGCTTTAAAAAATGGTTTAAACCTCTGTGGCATGTCAACTCATCAGGGATTTTTGGGTGATAAAAAATCTCGACAACAAAATATTGCTATAACCATTCGTAGTATGGAAAGGGCCTATGATCTAGGTATTCCCATTATTCGGGTCAATACAGGACGCTGGAGGACTAGTAAAAATTTTAATGAACTGATGAAAAATGGCGGTATTGAACCACCACGCAAAGGTTGTACTGAAGAAGACGGTTTCAAGTGGGTCATTGATAGTTTCGCTGAGTTATCAAAAACTGCTGAAAAATTAGGAATTGTAATGGGACTGGAAAATCATTGGGGATTAGGCCGCACTCCTGAAGGAGTTAAACGTGTGGTTGACGGTGTTAAATCACCTTGGTTACAGATGGTTATGGATACGGGAAATTTTCTCGAAGACCCATATGATAGACTTGAGAAAATGGTCAAGCAAACAGTTTTTGTGCAAGCTAAAACTTATTTCGGAGGCGGTAATTGGTACACTTTGGATCTGGATTATGATCGCATTGCAAAAATGTTACATGATTATGATTATAAAGGATATGTTTCTTTGGAATTTGAAGGTAAGGAAGACCCGAGCACAGCCGTTCCCAAGAGCCTTGCTTTATTACGTCGGTCTTTTAAGGTTTGATTGCATAAATAAAAACATGCAGAATCACACTACTCGGCTAGTCGATTCGCGATTTATGAGGTGTCCGTAGCAAAAAACGCCAACAACATATAGAGATGCTGTGATCATCAAAATTGTCCAAAATGGAACGTTATGTGATCTTAAAAATTTAAAGATGACAGCACTAAGAAACCAGGAGCCACTCCAAACACATGGTTGAAGTGCAGACAAGAGTTCATGGTTGTTTTTCCCCACATAATTCATTATCAATTGTGTTGTGCTAGGGCCTGCCATGTTCATCAAGGGTTGACGCACAATGTAGCAGATAGCTGCAATGTAAATGGCATATGGCCACATACTAAATGAAATTGATATTGAAAGGAGTACGAGAAAAATAATACTAATAGACTGAACGCCTATAATCATTATTTTATTACCGAAACGCTTTTGTAATGCCGGTACACTAAGTTGGGTGACAAAAACCAATAAACTTGTGATGGGAACCAAGTAATTGAATTGTTCAACTGACATCCCAAAAGAACGATTAAATATCAAGCTCATAAAAGGAATGGTAAAACCGGCACCTATCGCAATAAGGAAATGGGGGAGAAGAGTGAAAGAAATTCTTGACCAGTTATGTTTAAAAAACTCTTGAATAGAAAAAGTTGGAATATTTTTTTTTGTAGAGATAAATTTTTCTTCCACCAGAAGAAGGATGGGCAATGACAAAAAACTAAGCATACTAATAAAGAAGAGAATATTTTCGTTTCCTTCAGATCCAACAAGATTATATGTGGTGTTAAACATCACAAAAGAATCCAATTGGCTTAACAACAAAATAAAGATACCAGAAAACAGGCTGCCAAGAGGAAAGGTTGAGTATTTAAGTGCTATGGCTTCAATTTGACCGCTTCCTATAGATGTGAATCTCAAAATAAATGGAATACTGCAAACCTGCATTGTCAATATACTGAGTCCACTTACTAGTCCTCCCATTTTCATGTGAATCAAACTATCGATATGTAAACCGTAAAGTGAAATAAAAGATCCTGCTGGCAGAAAAATGCCAGTTAACAGAAAAAAGGGCTTCAATCGTCTACCTTTTATCCACAGCCCCATCGGTAAAGCAAAAACCATAACCCCAATAAATTTATAAGAGATCACGGAGGCGATAATGTCATCTGTATATCCTTGACTCGCCATGGCCAGACTGTAAGTGGTCATGAATGAGACGTGTATAATGGTAGAGACCAATGATGCCACAACCAACAATAAAATAGAGCGAGGCAACTCTTTGAAGGGTTTTAAATGTTTTTTCATTGCGTAGGCCAAAAAATGTGGCTATTGCGGCAATCCTTTCCAGAAGTTCTTGCCTTGAAAATTTAATTGTTTTTTTCCTAGAGTACTACGGCCATTAGAGACATATGTTTTGAAGATAGCCGTGAGTTCATTCACTATTTCAGGATGTTTTTCGGCAATATTTTTTGTTTCTTTAACATCGGTATTTAAATCATACAATTTATGTTGATGGCCTTCCTTTAGAGCAAACGTGAGTTTCCAACGGTCTTTTCTGATGCAAAATTGACCATCATAACTGTGACTGATCACACCAGGATGTTTGGGAAGTTTTTTGCTTTTACCTGTGATGAGTGGCAAAATGCTAGTGCTGTCTTCTGCAGCGTTGTCGGGTAATTGGTATCCTGTAATGTCAGCTACTGTGGCCATGAAGTCATTCAAACATACCGTTTCATCGTTATGGGTTCCAGCTTTGGTTTTACCTGGCCAACGAACAATAAAAGGCACACGATGCCCGCCCTCATAAATACTGGTTTTGTGGCCTCTAAAATGATGGTGGAGATCAACGTTATGCTTTTCAAGTTCTTTGAAATTTGCTTTACTAGACGTTCCATTGTCTGTTGAAAAAATAACAAGAGTATTGTCTGCCACACCGGATTTCTCTAAAGCTTCCATCACATGACCCACAACCCAATCTGTTTCAATCACAAAATCTGCATATTTGCTTATCCCACTTTTACCTAAAAAATTTTTGCTAGGAGCAATGGGTGTATGGGGGGAGGTTAAAGAAAAGTACAGAAAAAATGGTTCGGTTTTTTTGCTGGATTCGTTAATCCAGTTAGAAGCTCTGCTTGCCAGTTCAGGTAATATCTCCTCCAATTTCCAACCGGGAGTCATTAATCCCTTGGAACCGAACATGTTTTCAGGTTTCGGCATAGTAGGAAGGGCTGTGACGCGGTTATTTTCAATCCATGTATAAGGAGAAAAGTTGGGAACATCTACACCAAAGTAATAATCAAATCCATGTTCTAAGGGGCCTTTAATGGCCTTTGTGAAATCAATGTTAGCTCCACAGTTGGCGATTTTTTCATTAACCGCTTCGTCTTTAGACCATGTTTTGTCAGCTATTATTAGATTTTTATTTGCCATTTGATTATCTTTACCGGGCCATTCTATTCCCAAGTGCCATTTGCCTATACAGGCAGTACGATAACCTTTTTCTTTTAACATATCAGCTACGGTCAGTCGTTCTTTTTTGATGAGAGGTTTGGCGTAAGTCCAAAGAACACTGTTTTTTAATTCAGTTCTCCAACAATAGCGGCCTGTGAGAATGCCGTAACGCGTGGGGGAGCATACAGAAGATCCAGAGTGACCATCGGTGAAATACATTCCTTCTTGAGCCAAGCGATCAATATGAGGGGTTTTCATGTTCCCTATTTTGGGATTAAAAAGGGAGACGGAGTCATAGCTCATATCGTCGGCTAAAATAAAAACAATATTAGGGCGGCCATTTTTTGTTGTAATGGGATTTGTACTGCAGTTCGTTACACTGATAATTAGAAATGTGATAAATAAAAATTTTGTTTTCATAGAGAGCTTTCTTCAAAAAAATTGAATGGGTATCCTAAATAAATTTTAAGCTGCAATATATCATTTTGTGTCAGGACATGCCAATAAATTAAAATTAATGAAAACTTAGAGCCTATCCTAAAAACCAAAAATCGTATCAACAAAAAGCTGATAGTTTTTCTATAAAAGAAGAAAAGCTATGGGATTACCAGCGAGAAAAGCAAAGTGGTCAATATCAGATGAACTATGGGAAGTACTTGAGCCACTATTTCCCGAGGTTCCAAACACACATCCAAGAGGTGGAGGTCGTCCAAGAGTGCCCTATAGAGGTGTGATGAATGGTATTTTCTTTGTAATGCGAACAGGCTGTCAATGGAAGGCACTTGATGCAACAAACATTTGTTCAGGGTCTGTTGCACATGCCAGATTTCAAGAGTGGGCTGAATCAAGTATTTTGGTATGGATGGCAAAAGTACTTGGTAATATTCAGAGTCTTCAAAAGAGACACAATGTCTGGTGAAATTGAAAAATTGAATTTTGACCATACTTCAAGAAACTGTGCTGCCGTACGTCTTAAAATTAGACTTTTTGACGAAATTTATCGAAATTCAGGCGAATCGCGCTAAAAACCCTCTGAATCTTATGAAAAATTTGTGGTCCAAAGATTTTTTCTCAATATCTTGGAAAAAAGTTGTGGAATTTGTTTACGTTTCACTAAAATTGGAGCTTATATAGGGCCTGCTGACAAAGCTTCAAACACAAATCACTAAAGGATTTAGGTGTAAAATCAGATAGATTAGGTGCACGAGGAAAGCTTAAAACGGCAGAAAACCCTTGC
>Ga0316192_10003104_pt1 | contig 12098 bp, 7 predicted proteins | sample MerIslwburrow_MG_FD_204931 | JGI IMG/M metagenome (GOLD analysis project Ga0316192, IMG submission 204931) | Coastal sediment microbial communities from Maine, United States - Merrow Island worm burrow | ecosystem: Environmental > Aquatic > Marine > Coastal > Sediment | place: USA: Maine...
TCGTTGATCCAGGAAGGTCATCACAATGCCTTCCGGATCGGCTACTCCACTGGCCTCCAGGATCACGTAGTCGATGGCATCTTTACGGGTGAGGAGCTGCTCGAGTGAGTTAACGAGGTCGTCACGAATCTCGCAACACACACAGCCGTTGGTAAGGCTGATCGTATTCTCTTCCACTCCATCGACGAGTTCGGCATCGATATTGATGGCGCCGAAGTCATTGACCAGCACACCCACGCGCAGGCCATGTTGCCCGGTGAGAATTCGATTGAGCAATGTGGTCTTGCCGGAGCCGAGAAAGCCGGTCAGGAGTGTGACCGGTACCGGTTCACGCCCGTCTATCGCAATGGGCTCTGTGCGCGGAGCCGGCGCGAGTATCGGTGGAGGGATTTCAGCCATACATGCCTCTGTGATGGGAAAGGGGCGGGCAACCGATATGGCTGCCTGTCTCTTGTGGTTGTATAAATCTATTCGTCGTCGTCCACCTTGATACCTTTGGCCTTGAGCATCTCACGCGGGTTGAGGGTAACACCTGGCCATTTTTGAACAGGTTTACGATAGGCACCGGGCGGGTAGTAGAGCTTCGGGTCGATCTCAAGGTCACGCACGAACTGCTCCTGCTGTACCTCGCGCGGCATTGTTGGTGTCGGAAACTCAATCTTCTCCGGCAGTTTCTCGCCGGGTTTAACGAACCAGCGGGGGTCCATGTTGGCCGGCGCGGCTCCATCGGCAATCACCGCCTCCCGCGACCAGATGGCGTCCTTCGTCACGTTAATGACCTGGAGATCCAGGCCGAACATAAACAGTCCTTTCCAGTGAGAGCGAACCTGCGCTACCGACTCGGCCATGAGCTGATCGCCGGACCACTCGAAGTGGCAGATGGCGGCCATCCGGGGCTGGGCCTGCTTGAACAGGTAGCCCGCGGCATAATACATCGTGTGGTAAATGTCGATGGTGTACTCCCAGAGCTCGGCCGGAGAACCAACCTTCATTGCCGAGAGAGAGGGGGTATCGATTGTGCCTTCCGAGACGAACACGTCAGCCCCTGCACCGTACTTGGCGGAAAGCTCATCGGGTCGACCATCCCCGGTCCAGACGAATGACAAGCCGGCGTCTTCCCAATCGAGTCGATAGGCTGACGCGCCGTCCTTTACATGCGAGCGCGGCCAGTGACGCACCTTTACACCGTCCTTGTCGTAGCAGATACCATTTTGTTCCTTCCAGTCGAACTCGGTGACTTCGATCTCCATGCCATCCCCGATGGGGCAGGAATTGAAGTTCTCCTCATGCCAACGGTTCATCTTGCGCATGTTTTCAACCATGGCTTTGGTACCCAGTTCCGGGGTTCTTCCCGAGGGTCCGTACACCCGCAGAGGCGTGAAGCCGCCCGCAAAAGCGCGGAAAGGATACATGTAAGGAAGGTCGGCGTAATGATCCGCGTGGAGATGGCTAATGAAGATTTCGTTGATGAACGGTGCGGGCACTTGCATCGCAATCGCATTGCCGACGCTGCCATTGCCCAAATCGAAGAAGAACCGACGCGGTTGCGCCGTACCGTTGCCCAGCTCCACCAGCATTGAGGTACCTTTCTGCAGCCGATTCGGAGGCCAGGGTGAACTGCCCAGGAAGGTGATCCGCATTTCGTTCTTGGGCAGGGTCTCGGTGCCCGGAAGGAACATGTTGCGATTCTTGATCGCGGGCCAGGGTTTGTAGTAGTCGGGGAGACTGATACCGCCACCCGGGCGGTCACCGTAGGGATTCTTCGGCTGACAGTCGCCTTCGGCTGCGGCCGCTACACCAGGCACGGTGGCTGCCGCGATCCCGGCACCTGCTGCGGCAGCACTGCCTTTCAGAAAGTTGCGCCGGCTCTCTTCGATTTCTTCTTGCTTGTTTCCTTTTTCATCATCTTTGGCCATGACCGTCTCCTTCTGTTGTGGTGGATACCTTACATAGACTTGCGGTTTTGCTTCATGATGTCCCTTCTCTCTTACTTTACTTACGTAGTAGAACCCACACGTCTGAAACTACTTCAATTGAGGGAATTACCTGTTGATACAAGTCAAGTCACTGACATCTAACCTTGCTATCCTGCGATTGCCGTTTTCGGATCGAAGATGGCCGATCCGGCCCCGGCCCGTAAAGGTCTGAGTTCAGTACATTCAGGAAGTAGCTATTGAGACGTTCTATGTCCGCTATGGTCCTTTCCAGACGTTAAGTCGTTGTTAATGAAGCTATCAAATCCTATCCGGCATTCCCTTTGCTCTTCTGCGCATCGATATCGTTTTGATGTTTCATCGAATCGAATGGTGCTCGTATGCCCCATGGCTGGATAAATAATGCAACTGATTCGCTGCACGAAAAAGCTACAGAAGGAAATGGGGCTGAAGCAGTCCGACTTATGCGCTGAGGAACCGTACTTCTCGTATCTCGGCTCCTGGCATGCCAACCTGATTCACATAGACCGGCGCAAGTGTGTCCTGTTCGTCAATGACAAGACCCTGTTCAATTTCATAGTGCCCGATTTATCAAGGGCGCAGATCAGGGAACTGGATAAACTGTTCAAGAGTTACCTGAGCTGTGTGCTCGCCGATGCCGGGATTCCAGAGGCAGACCGGACCAGGATACTTTCAGAGTACGAGGAGGTGGAGTTTGCCAATACCAACAGCAAAAGCGTACTCGGTTCGATGAACGATCTGGCGTTTCACTACAAGTACAGCATCCAGGAAGCGGGTGGTGTGCACAGTCCAGCGGTACCCGGGATCATCCGCAGGCTTAATCGTATGCCTATGGGTGCTCTAAAATACGTGTTCCCGATCGAGGCGCTGCGGGCGTTGTATCAAACGGCGGAAAGCTAAACTTTTCGCTCTCTTTCTGAAGGCTCATAAACAATTTTTATCGCAATATTTCGGTACACTTGCGGTACACCGCCCAGTTTTCACTACTTAAGCCAACCTGAGTTAACCTGCTGAATCAACATAATAATCCCCAACTGTACCGAAGAACCCCTGTTTCAAGATAATCAGTAAGTTATTGATTTTACTGGCCCTGAAAATCCCCGTGTCGGTGGTTCGATTCCACCCCTGGCCACCATTTAATCAAAGACTTACATAGGGCAAGTTTTCTGCCCGCCATTCCTTTGTGTAATTCCTGTGTAATCGTGCAGCTAAATTTAGTGCTGCGTGAATGGCTACCGGAAGACGCAGTGGCGACGATTACAAAGACACCCTCGAACACCTGGGAGGCGATCATCCGCCAGCAAGCGTGAGAGCACGGCCTGTGCGGAGAGCCACAAGGCCAAGGCGCTGAAGAAGAAGTTCGACGCCTACCAGTCAGATACAATCACATAATCTCGAACAACCAGCCACGCAAGATGGGGGCGCTTCTAGTCGTTGTGCTGCGGACGAAATCCTGGGAATTGCTGGGCTTGTTTCGCTGATAGCTGTCACTACAACAACTGAAGACAGGGAGTCAGTCAGGTTTTCCTGGAAACAAGCGGGTTAGGTTCCCTTACTCTGTTCTGAAGGCCTGCGCAGCCTGGATTGAGCGTGAGAAACCCGCTCATGGACGCCGCTTGGCCGGGAGTCTCCGGCGCCGCTTCCGTTATTCCGGGTTTCATGATTTGTCCTTGCACTGCAGATAGCATCAACGGCAGAATATGCGAGCTATTTTTCAGTCGTCCTGACAAGACAGTTTGTCAGGGAAACAACAAGAATCACTGAGCAGGATGCGAGTGACCATGAAACTTATACCCAGGGCAGGGCATTGCCGCAGCGGGATTGTTTGCCTTCTTTTCCTGCAACTCTGTTTCCCTTGCCAGTTATCCGCCGCCACACCGTCACTCGACGAGATTATCAGGAAGACCGAACATACTGCCTACTACCTGGGTAGCGATGGCAGCGCCCGGGTAAAGATGACGATCACGGATAGCCAGGACAGGGAGCGCAAGCGCAGATTTTCCATTCTGCGACTGGATGAGCAGGCAGGGCAGCAAGACCTGCAGGGTTCCTCCGGCAAGCAGAAATACTACCTCCATATCGATTACCCGTCCGACCTGAAAAACACCGTGCTGCTGGTCTGGAAAAATCCCGGCGGGGACGATGACCGCTGGTTATATCTGCCTGCGCTGGACCTGGCCAAACGCATCGCCGCCAGCGACAAGCGCACCAGTTTTCTGGGGTCAGATTATCTTTACGAGGACATCTCGGGCCGCGCTATGAACGCCGATAGCCACGAGCTGATTGAAACAACAAAAGATTATTACGTCATCAGGAATGTACCCAAACAGCCGGATAGCGTTGAATTTTCCGAATACACGATGTGGATTCACCGGCAGACCTTTCTGCCCGTCAAGGTGGAGTACCTGGACAAGCAGGGGAAGAAATACCGCGTCTATGAAGTGCTCGGGGTAGAGACCCTGCAGGGCTACCCGACAATCACCCGCTCGCGTATGCAGGACCTGGTTTCCGGTCAGGAAAGCACCATGGAATTCAGTCATATCAAGTATGACCGCGGCTTGCCTGAAGATATTTTCACCGAGCGCTATCTGCGTAATCCGCCCAATGATCTGCTTCGATGAGGCTGCCTCCGTTCTGCGGAATTCTGCTGGTTCTTATCGTTCTTTGTCCGCTGTCCACGGCCCTTGCCGGTGATCCACCGCCACTGCCCGCGGGGCTTGGCACTGACCCACCGCCGCTACCTGCAGGGCTTGGAACTGCTCCTCCGCCGTTGCCTGCAGGGCTTGGCACAGAGGTAGCAGATACTGGAACCGGGGCAACAGCCCCTGCCGCTTCGCAAGTCGATGTAAGCGGATTCTGGGAGAATTCAGCCGGGACCCGGACCCAAAATGATCCCTACGAAAGGCAAACATCACTGCTGGAGAGCAGGCTGCAGTTGAGTGTCGAGCGTCCGGGAGACACGGTCAGCCTGAAACTGACCGGCGATTTTCTGTATGACGCGGTGGCCGAGTCGCATGAGGTCGACCTGGAGACCGGGGAAGGCTTTTTCGACCTCAGGGAGGCCTGGTTGTTCTACCGCCCGGCGGACCGGGTCGATATCAAGGCCGGCCGCCAAGTGCTGACTTGGGGGACCGGTGACCTGCTGTTTATCAATGACCTGTTTCCGAAGGACTTCAGGTCTTTTTTTATTGGCAGGGACGATGAATATCTCAAGGCGCCCTCGGATTCCATCAAGCTGTCGCTGTTTTTCGATGCCGTCAGTCTGGACCTTGTCTATACGCCGCGCTTCGATCCAAACCGCTATATCGATGGCAGCCGTATTTCCTTTTACAACCCCGCGACAGACACCATCAACGGCAGGGATAACATCCTCAATACCTCTGTGCCAGACGACTGGTTTTCTGACGACGAGGTCGCCGCACGTCTGTACACCAACTGGCACGGCTACGAACTGGCTGCCTATGGATACACGGGGTTCTGGAAGAACCCTGCCGGTATTGACCCGGTGTCTGGCGAGGCCATCTTTCCCGAACTGGGTGTCGCGGGTGTGAGTGGCCGGGGCACAGTCGGGCCCGGGATCGGCAACGCCGAGTTCGGTTATTACCACTCAGGGGACGACTCGAGTGGCCGGGACCCCGCCATCGCCAACAGTGAGTTGCGGTTTATGGCTGGCTACGAGCAGGAGGTTGCCCGGGAACTGACACTCGGTCTGCAGTATTACCTGGAACGCATGCAGGACTACGACCGCTACCGGGACACTCTGCCAGCGGATTCTCCGGCACGTGCGCATAACCGGCATGTGTTCACGGTGCGGCTTGTCTGGCTGGCGCTGCAGCAAAACCTGAGGCTGTCGGCATTCAACTATTATTCGACCTCAGACGATGATGGCTACCTGCGTGCGGCTGCCAGCTACCGGCTGAATGACCACTGGACGCTGAGCGGCGGTCTGAACCTGTTTTACGGCAATGAAGAGCATACCTTCTTCGGTCAGCTGGAAAAGAATTCAAATATCTACACCTCGATTCGCTACGGCTTCGAGCGCTTCTGAGGGTCAGGCGGGTAGCGAAGGCATTCACCCTGGATGCACATACAACTTGAAGTTTTGCACAATGCAGGCTGCACAGGCCGAAATGGCGCAAGGGACCGATTATGGAAATGGAACTCGAAAATATCTTTGAAAAATACGAACTGACACGGGAGCAATACGAGACATTCAGGGACAAATTCTCGTTAAAACAGCTTCGTGCCGGGGATACGGTCTTAAGCGAAGGCGACCTTGCGGAAACATTCTATTTTATCCGCTCGGGTGAGCTGACCGCCTCGAGATTGTCCAGTGCCCGGCAGGAGTATGTGCTGAAGGTTCTTGGCCCTGGTGAACTGTTTGGCGAGGTCGGCCTGATTCAAGATATTCCGCGGATTGCCACCATCAAGGCGATCACTGATGCCCAGCTTTACGCATTGAGCAAGGCCGATTTCTTTGACCTGCTGGATTCCAACCCGGCATTCTCGGCCTTGCTTGACCGGCTTCATACCCTGCGGCTGTTGCAGGGCGTACCGGTATTTCGCAAGCTCGATGATGATGCCCTGCTCAAAATCAGGGACGAACTGACACTGAAACAATACCAGGCCGGTGAGACGCTGCTCAGTGAAGGCGATGCAGAGGATGCGCTGTACCTGATCCTCAAGGGCAATGCCCGAACGTTTTCTACCGGGCCGGAAGGCAACGAAGTCACCTCCGGCTACATGCGTCCGGGATCGCATATCGGGAGCCACGGACTGATGGGACGCATGAGTCACGAGTATTCGGTGGTCTTTGAAGATGCTGCCAAAGTACTGGTGCTGGAGAAGAAGCGCTTTCGCCGTCTGTTGCGTCGTTACCCCGGTATCTCGTTCAACCTTCCGGAAAGCGGTTTGCTGAATACTATCCTGCCTTTTTTCCATGGCAGGGAAGCCTATCTCACCATTCCCAGTCTGGCCATGAACCGGCCCGGGAAGGTCAACTGGATAATGGGCATGATCACCCTCGTGTTGATCCTTGCGGCCGCGTTGCCGACCCTGTTCCCCGACCGGTTTTCCTCGCTTCATCCGCTGGTCGTCGATACGGACCCGGAAAACATGCTGTCTGCCGACGAGTCGACACGGGTATTTCACAACCGCATGAAGGAGGAGATGACCCTGCACGACATCATGGTCGTCGGCGTGGTCAATGACACGCATCCGAATGGCGTCTTCAACGCCGGTTCACTGGGCAAGATCCATGCGCTGAGCGAGTTTGCCAGGACCCTTACCTGGGAGGACGAGGACCGTCCAGGGGAAATACGTGGTGTGCTGGCCGCGGACATGATGTCACCGTCGAGCATGGATGTCGTTGAACAGGCGGGCGTCGGTACGGTGCGGTTCTCATGGCTGATGCCCGAGCCACCGGCCAGTGATGCCGAGGCACTCGAGATACACAGAAAGCTGAAACGTTATCCCACCATGGACGGGACCCTGATCTCCGATGATGGCAGGGCCGTCAGCCTCTACCTGCCGCTGACCTCGAAAGACATCAGCTTCCGGGTATACCAGGCGCTGAAGGGATTCATCGCCGAACAGGACGGTGATGAGCAGTACTTTATCACCGGCCTGCCGGTGGCCGAGGATTCCTTCGGGGTGGAGATGTTTATCCAGATGGCGATTTCTGCACCTGCCGCGATGCTGGTGATCTTCCTGCTGATGTATTACTTCTTTCGCAACCTGACGCTGGTGATTTCATCGATGCTGGTCGCCATGGTGTCGGTGCTCTGTACCATGGCCCTGCTCATCATCACGGGCAACACCCTGCATATCATGAGTTCCATGATTCCCATCTTTGTGATGCCGATCGCGGTGCTGGATTCGATACATATCCTTTCGGAGTTTTTCGATTACTACCCGCGCATCAAGGACCGCCGCCTGACCATGGATCACGTCATGCGCGAGCTGTTCACGCCCATGCTGTATACCTCGCTAACCACAGCCGTCGGCTTTGCCTCGCTGGCGCTGGTTCCCATCCCGCCGGTGCAGGTGTTCGGTATTTTTGTCAGTCTGGGTGTGGTGCTGGCGTTTCTGCTTTCCATCAGTTTTATCCCGGCCTATGTGATGCTGATACCGAAGGAAAAGCTTGCATCGCTGACCGTCGCCGGTAAGCAAGGCAAAAGCGATTCCGTCGATGGCAGCGGTGGTTGGCTGCAGCGTACGCGACTGTTCACCTTGCGCCGGTCCCGGGTCATTATCGGCGTCACCCTGGCCATGGTGCTGCTTTGCCTGTTCGGTGTGCAGCGCATTGTCGTGAATGACAACCCGGTGCGCTGGTTCGCGGACGAGCACCCGATTCGCGTGGCGGACGAGGTACTTAACGAGCACTTTGCCGGCACCTACATGGCCTACCTCGCACTGGAGGCCACGGACACGGAAAATGAACCGCAAGCCATAGTGGCTCGCTTGCAGGGCAGTCTGGATGGGGTTTTCGGCGACTCGCCGCAATACCGTTCCCTTGCCGAGGACTTTATCAGCGAGGCCCGAGAGCGGTTGCCGGGGTCGCCATCAGCAACTGACCTGCTGCAGACACTGCAGACGCTGGCAGAGGATGCCATTGACACCGGACCGGAAGAGCACATTGAATTCTGGGAGGAAGTGCAGTTCGTCGTCGAGGCGGAACAGCAACAACGCCAGCACTTCAAGAATCCGGAGGTGCTGGCTTACATCAGCGATCTGCAGGAGGTGCTCGCCGCGACCGGCATCGTGGGTAAGTCGATTTCCGTTGCCGATTATTCCAAAACCGTTTACCGGGAATTGCTGGGCGGCAACAGTGAAGACTACCGCATCCCGGAAACTGCCCAGGGCGTCGCCCAGACCTACCTGACGACCCAGAGCGGACACCGGCCGCAGGACCTGTGGCGTTTCGTCACGCCTGATTACCGCAAGTCCTCGATCTGGGTATTGCTCAACAGCGGCGACAACGTCGACATGTCCCGTGTGGTCGAGGCGGTCGAGGCCTACATGCATGACAACCCGCCGCCCGTTGCCCTGTCACCGGGCTGGTTTGGCCTGACCTATATCAACGTGGTCTGGCAGGAAAAGATGGTGTCCGGGATGATCGATTCCATAGCCAGCGGCTATCTTGCCGTGCTGGTACTGATGATATTTCTGCTGCGCTCCACCTTGTGGGGGCTGCTGGCCATGGTGCCGCTGACCTGTACCATGCTGGTTATCTATGGCGTGCTCGGCCTGGTGGGGAAACCCTACGATATGCCGGTGGCGGTGCTGTCATCACTGTCGATCGGGCTTGCAGTGGACTTTACCATTCACTTCCTGGTGCGTATCCGTCACGTGGTTAGCCAGACCGGTTCCTGGCAGCGTGCCATGGAAATCATGTTCGCGGAGCCGGTGCGCGCCATTCTGCGGAATATGCTGGTGGTGGCGGTTGGCTTCCTGCCGTTACTGGCGGCACCGCTGGTCCCGTACAACACGGTTGGGACACTGATTGCCATCATCCTGCTGACTTCCGGTGTCCTGACCATTCTTATCCTCGGCGCGGTGCTGAAGACATGGGACAGGCAATTTTTTCCCATGCGTTACGGCAGAAGGACGACCATTTTTCTGTGTCGTGACGCCGTCTTTGTGGGTATCGCCGGCGCGCTGTTTATTACCGTGACCTTTCAGTCTTTATTTAACTGGGAGCAGGCCAATCTCCCCGGGTTCCTGCTGGCCGTCTCCGCGCCGATACTGTACGGCCTGTACACCTGCAGAAAGTCACGGGCCACCGATGGTGAACCTTCTGGTTCTATCTCGACGGGTGCCACAGAAGATGCGACCAGATAACCGGGTGGTCTTTTTATTGCAATATTTCGGATGTCGCGATTCAGGAGCGCAGCGCTAGAGGGGGTTCCTGTATACGGTGAAGTACTGATTCCAGTGGCATTGGACGTTCAGATCAATAACCAGGAAGCACAGGGGATGGACGGCTTCTCCCTTGCCGGTGCCATTAACAATATGTAATCAGAATGCGTCGAACGGCAGATTACCGGCTGTAATCGGACCTTTATGGACCGGATACAGGGCGGCAGTCATCGCCCAAGGGATTATTCACCCTGCGACGATTCGGCAGTCGGCGACGATCAACAGGCACAAGGAACCCCTCGCTGTCTGTCAGTGGAAATTCAGCAGGAAACCACCGCCTATCACCTGGTTGTCTTCTTGGGGTTATCATTTCTAATCACCTACTTAAACAGTATTTTCTGATTATGCAGAAAATGCAATACTGAATTTTACAAATGTCTGGATTTGATTGCATCTATATAAATGATTGGAGTTGCTGCATTGTTGTCCTCCAGATGCGGCTGTGAACGGCAGGGTTCGGGTTGAACCCGGAAGTTCCTGAAATAAGAGGCAGTATCTTTATGCTAAACATCTTGTCGACGGTCGGTGCCTTCGAGTTTTAGAGCATGCCGCTGTTTGGGTTATGCGTCCAGCCGCCAGCAAAGTCCGAGGCGGTTGCGCTCAGCGGTCCAACAACAAGGCCAATACCAGCAACTAGTGAGATCATCTTAACAAATATGCATAATATTTGTACATGCGTGCTTTTTCGCTGTGCGAGTGGGTGAGGTTGACCGGGTGTCGCCCGGTGTGGCGCAGGCAGGACTGCTGCATGAGCAGTTAATTGTGCTGTTATTATTGGACAGTGGTTACCCCGACAGTTATATCGATGCATCACACACAGGACACTGCAATGCGAAGCCGACTGACATCCCTGATCCTTGTTACGGCTCTTGCCAGCGGCTGTGCCACCTCGCCCACCGGCCGATCGCAACTGGTGCTCATGCCGGACAGTCAGATGGACCAGATGGGTCTTCAGGCCTTTACCAACATCAAGGACGAGACGCCGGTGGAACGCAATCGCACCACCAACAGTTATGTGCAATGTGTTGGCAAGGCCATTACCCGGGAGGTCGGTGGCAACTGGGAAATCGTGGTGTTCAGCGACGATGCCGCCAATGCCTTTGCATTGCCTGGTCGAAAAATCGGGGTGAATACCGGTCTGCTGAAGGTCGCGGAGAACCAGCACCAGCTGGCCACTGTGCTTGGTCACGAGGTGGCGCACGTGCTGTCGCAGCATGCCAACGAACGCGTCTCGCAGCAGTTTGCGGTTGACCAGGGTCTCGGCCTCATCAACGCCGTCGCCAGCCCGCAGTCTGCCACCGGGCAAACCCTGATGGGACTGCTGGGCGTGGGTGCCGAGTATGGCATCCTGCTGCCTTACAGCCGCGTGCAGGAGAGCGAGGCCGATATCCTCGGCCTGGACCTGATGGCAAAGGCCGGTTTCGACCCGCGCGAGAGCGTCAAGCTGTGGGTTAACATGGGCAAAGTCGGCGGTGGTCAGCCGCCGGAGTTCCTCTCCACTCACCCGTCGGACAGGACGCGCATCAGCGGCCTGAATGCACACATGCCGGTGGCGCAGAATCTGCAGAACAAGGCCAGGCAGGCGGGCAAGCGCCCGGCATGTCGCTGAGGGCAGGGTTGTACAACTGCATAATAGTTATACTTGACTTATACAAGTGGTTACTCTAGTTTTCAGGTCTCAGTATGGCGCTTGCAGCGGTGCCAGTCACTGTTAACCAGTCCAACAATGGGAACTGATATGCAGGCACTCGTATTGATCGCACATGGCAGCAGGCGGCAGGCATCCAACCAGGAAGTGATGGATCTGGCGTCGCGGCTGCAACAATCGGCAGGCGACCGTTATCAACTGATCGAGGCCGGTTTTCTTGAAATCGCGGAGCCATCCATTCCCGAGGCCATTGAAACCTGCATCCAATCTGGCGCCACCTCCATCGTTGTCGTGCCCTATTTTCTTGCCGCGGGCCGGCATGTTGCAGAAGACATTCCACACATCGTGAAACCGGTAGCGGAGCAGCACCCGCAGGTCGCTATTCGCATCTCGGAACATATCGGTATGTCAGATTCCATGGCCCGGCTGATTCTTGAATCGGCCGGCAGCCACGCCACGTCTGTCACGAAGCCCGACCTGGAACAGGCCGGTTGATTAGGCCTGCTCTTCTCCGGGTACTCTATTTATGTCTATGACCGTTACCAAAAAACACGCTCGCTTGCGGGCGGTTCTCA
>Ga0316192_10003105_pt1 | contig 12098 bp, 8 predicted proteins | sample MerIslwburrow_MG_FD_204931 | JGI IMG/M metagenome (GOLD analysis project Ga0316192, IMG submission 204931) | Coastal sediment microbial communities from Maine, United States - Merrow Island worm burrow | ecosystem: Environmental > Aquatic > Marine > Coastal > Sediment | place: USA: Maine...
ATTATAAATAATCTGAGGTATATGTGCCGCATCGGCTACAGCCTTATAGTGCTGGTAAATGCCTTCCTGAGTTGGCTTGTTGTAATAAGGGGAAATCAACAGGGCCGCATCAGCGCCAAGGGCCTTAGCCGCTCGGGTTAACTCAATCGATTCGGCCGTATTATTACTGCCGGTTCCGGCAATGACCGGCACGCGTCCAGCCACCTGCTCCACAGCAATCCGGATCACCTGCTTGTGCTCATCAAATGAAAGTGTTGCCGCCTCACCCGTTGTACCGGCAGGCACAACGCCGTTCACTCCCGCTTCCAGCTGTCGCTCCAGATGTACGCGAAACCCTTCTTCATCAATGTGTCCATTCGAAAATGGTGTGACCAATGCGGTCATGGTGCCATAAAACATGCAAGCCTCCATCTAATTAAAAACAAACAATGCGCGTTAGTAAGTGAGCCAAACTATAACCACTTCATTTTTGGGAGAAAGGGGATTATTCGCTCAGCTACCTGCATACCATAGGATTCAGGAGAGTTTTTCCAGTCCCTGATATTCCTCTACCTCGACGTATACACAGGCTGGATAAACCGGTCCGATATCGACCATCACCCAGACATCATCCCGCAGACCCATTTCGACGTCAAAGACATCCCCCAACTCAACGAGTTCAAAAATTGGGTGAGGCAACACAACCGGACCAATTTGCTGATCCTGATTATCAAAATTGAACTGCAGGGCATTATTTTCCAGACTCACCACCCGGCCATGCCCTTCGACAAAGCAGGAAAACTGCTTGCCACGCAAACGTGGCGGCACGCCGCCGCCGGAGCGTACAAAATGAAACAACACACGCGCCAATCGGGCGGCCCTGATGGCTGTCGGCGTCACTTCAGCCAAAATCTCTACAAAGCCCAAATACTCGCCCTGCTTCCACCAGCCATGACCATGAATGAACTCAATCCACTTCTGCAACACATTTGCATAGGCTTGAATCAACTCGGCATCGCTGGTTTCACGCAGCAGAAACCAGCCGATAAAATCACGAACATGCTCTGGGTCAAGCGCATCCAGAGGCAAAGAGCCGAGATCACTGCTTGCTTCAACATCACCATCGAGCAGCTCCATCATATGCTGCTCAAGGCCTTCCTCCCATTCGGAAAAATCAGCTTCTGCGGCCATGTCCTGTTCCTGAAACAGATCGGAATAGTGAATCAGGTACTGAGCCAGTATTTCCAAACACGTTTCAGCTTCGGAAATATCTTCACTGTTGGATTCATACGCTATTGGCAGTTGCTGCACAAAACTGTCAATCGCCTGCTGAAGTGTTTGCTGGTGACTCATGAATGCTTAGCCGCTAACAGATCATACATATAATACTCCTTAAGGAAGTTCATCATAAGTGCTCTTAAGAAAATCAGAACGTTCCCCGATTCTTGCCCGAAATGGTGCAAATGGCTATGTTCGCTCCACTTTGGCTTAGGATGTATCAGTTAACCTCGCCCAGTGAAGAGGAATCATTATGCAAATCAACGTAACAGTCATACGTACAGGAAACATTCTGGAAGTGAATAACGCACTCTGGCGCGTGATGAAAACCAAGCATGTAACCCCGGGCAAAGGGGTGGCCTGCATGCAGGTTGAAATGCGCAATATCGAAACAGGAACCAAAACCAACAAGCGATTTAACTCAACTGAACGTGTTGAGCGCGTCATCCTGTCACAGCGCGATATGCAGTATCTCTATGCCGATGGCGACAGCTATCATTTTATGGATTTGGAAACCTATGATCAGATCACCCTAGATGTCGACATGCTGGAAAACGCCCTGCCTTACCTGCTGCCGGAAATGAAAGTCATAGTAGAATTCCACGAGGAACGGCCTTTGAATGTTCAAATGCCCCAGACTGTGGCTCTGGAAGTGGTCGAATGTGATGCATCAATCAAAGGTCAGACCGCTACCGGCTCATATAAACCAGGCAAGCTGGAAACAGGGGCTTCCATTATGGTGCCGCCATACCTTGAAGCAGGCACCAGAGTAAAGGTCAACACAGATAACGGCGAATATATCGAACGCGCCTGAAACGCTGCCAAGCCAGGGAAGTGGTTGGCTTCATAAATAACTTTTAATGTATCATTAACTGTTGTCTAACTGCATTGATCTAATCTTTGCCATGTCTGGTGCCCCTCCCTCCCCTCCCTATAGGCATCAGACACCGTTTGAAAAGGCCCTGCATTCGCAGGGCCTTTTATTTTTCTACGCACTTATGATGGATCCCAGGTTTGCGGGTCAGTGATGGCCTTCTTCTTCCAATTCCCTGGAAAATACATCGCTGTTATTGATAATAATGGCAATCAGAATAGCAGAATAGATAAATGTCGATAACAGAATCACACCGATCACAATGGCCTTGAACATCTCGAGATGCTCAAAAGTGGGTGGAATCATCATTAACATAACGACCGATAAACCACCCTTGATACCGGCAAAAGTCAGCACGCCCCACCAGCGGAAATTCACATTGGCCATTTTGTCGGTCTTGTTGGTGATAAAAGCGAACTTGGCCATCATGGCGGCACGAATCACTGTCGTAGCCAGGAACATCACCAGAATTTCAGTCTTGTAATACCAGAGAAGGTTCAAATCGATGATCTCCGCCATGGCGACAAACAGTATGGTATTGGCGACGATAGCAAGCAATTGAACATCCTCTTTGCTTCGAATATGCCGATCTCGCTCCTCAACCGTTGCTTTGATCTTCCTCACGGCAATATGAATCAGACGACTCGAGTGCTGATCAGAGGCGGATTCCCGTTCCAGCTCAGCCTCCTCTCTTTCCAGCTGCATCTCATTCTGATTAACGGCTTTGGATAGTACATGGTGAACAGTCACAGTTGCGAAAATACATGCCAGAATGCCGGACAGGTGCATGTGCGAATGGGCACCAAACATATTGAGCACCAGATAAAAATGCTCGGACAGTTCAAATGCGCCATAACCGGTCATGATCAGAATCAGTAATTCGGCAACTCTGTTTTCCGTCGTCTTCATCGCTAGCAGTCCGATATAGCCGATCATTACACCCAGCAGGGTCGAACCCAAGACAATCGCCGCACTGGTTTGGGCTACATAGCCATAAGTGATTTCACCTCCTTCAAGTGCATAAAGCCCAATGAAAACGAATACAATCAAAGCTGTTGCATCATTAAACAGACTTTCGCCTTCACACAGAATTTTCAGCCTGTGCGGCAGCTCGAAGTTGGAAAAAATACTGACCACAGAAACCGGGTCCGTGGCCAGCACCATGGCAAAGAGCATGACAATAGCTGCTACAGACAGGTGATACTGACCGAACAACGCATCGCCGATAAGCAGAGCAGTCAGAACCGACAAAGCCACCGCCACAATCGAAAGATAAACAAGGCTGAGGCCATGCTCTTTCAAATCATCAACCTTCAATTCCAGCGAGTCACCGATCAACAGGATGGGTAGAAGCAGAATGACCAGTGCAGCGAAATGCTCGGAATCTCCACTGAGCATAAACACATCACCAAACAGGGCATGAAAAATGAATGACAGTGCGATCAGCCCGACCGGCGATGGAACTTTGGCCTTATCCTCCAGCTGTAAAGCCAGATAAAGAATTGCGGCAATAGATAATACGGTAATAATCATATCAGATTTCCCTCATCAGTATGTATGGATAGGCAGATAACAGCAAAAACTGAAGCACTCAGGTATCATGGTTAATAAACAGAACAAAAAAAATGCCGCCCGTAATAAAGCGAGCGGCATTAAACGTTGGTCCGGCTTAGATAATAACGGGCTCTACTTATGAATGCCCGTCATGTAATCAAGGATTTCAGCATGATCTTCATTCATCTGCCTTATGGTGGAAGTGGTGTAAGCCAGGATATAAGCGAACATGGCATAAACCAGTTCCTGATTGGCCTGCATCAACTTTGAATAACCTGAGCGATTCATTTTATATACCGCACTATCCTGACTGGCGACTATAGTAGCCGTAACCGACTCACCCGTTAAAAAAGTCAGCTCGCCGAGCAGGGCACCTTCATACACTGTTCTCAGGCGATGCTGTTTACCTTTGCTCTCACGTAAAATTTCGGCTGCACCTGAACGCAGCAGATACAGGGCACCACCACTCTCACCTTCAGTCATAATGGTATCGCCTCTGGAAAATTCCATACGTTCAATCACACCATCCAACTGATCTTTTTCACTGTCGGTTAATTTACGATGGAGAACATTCTCCTCCAACCATGCCACATCAATACTCACAAACCCTCCCATTGCTGCAATCCAGCTGAATTAGCCATTGCAAAACCAGATATTTCTCAACAATTCCAATACAAGCGTGAAAGTCGGAAAGTTGCAAGTTTGTATGCTGGCACAATGCGATCCTTCCTGTTCCAATACGCCTATGCAGGATTCAGCTCATCATCTGGTCAAATGGCGGCAGCATTTTACGCTATCACTGCCTGAAGCACACCCGAATTGCATCTGGGTGCATGCATGTTCTGTAGGGGAAGTTGGCTCAGTAGTGCCCCTGATCCGGGCCTTATTGGATATGGGGCACGATATTCATCTTACTGTGGTCACTGCAACCGGCTTTGCTCACGCCGACCGGAAGCTGGGAAATGACATCACCATCTCCTACCTGCCGTGGGATATTCCGGGGGCAATGTCCCGTTTTATCCACCAGCTTCAACCGGCATTACTATTACTGACAGAAACTGAGTTCTGGCCCGGCAAATTATCCGCCTGCCGTAAACATCAGGTGCCGGTGGTCGGCATCAATACGCGCATTTCAGACCGCTCATTCCCCCGCTATCAGGCCAGCCGTTTTTTATGGCGACGCTGGCTGGCACCGGTATCGCTGTTTCTGGCCCAAAGCCAGCAGGATGCCGAACGGCTTGTTGCCATTGGTGTAAACACTGAAAAAGTTCAAACTGCGGGCAATCTCAAATATGCCGTTTCCGCACCAGAACTGGATGCGGAAAAACTGCGCCACAAACTGGATGCCAGCGGCAGGCGTCCCATTCTACTGCTTGCCAGCAGCCATGAAGGCGAAGATGACCTCATTTTGGATATGTGGGAAAGCTGGCATGCAAATAATAAAGACCTGCTGACTGTATTCGTTCCGCGCCACCCCGGACGTTTCAATGCCGTGGCCACACTCATTCAAGAGCGGGGACACAGCCTTAGCCGCTGGTCGGAAAATGAGCAGCACAATGCTGATTTCATCCTCATCGATGCTATGGGTGTGCTGGATAAACTGTATTGCGTTGCTGATATTGTCATTATTGCCGGTTCACTGACTAATATTGGCGGCCATAATCCACTGGAGGCTGCCATTTGTGGCCGTGGGGTAGTGACCGGGCCCTATGTGCAGAATTTTCGTGAAATCATGGATGAAATGAAACAGAGAAATGCCGCTATTGTTGCCCATGATGAACAGGAACTTGAGGCTGCCGTTAACCGCCTGCTCACTATGCCCAATGAATTAAAAACACTGCATGCCAGTGCTGCACTGTTCATCCATGATAAAGCTCAGGTGCTGAATCATATACTCAGTGCGATTGAGCCTTATCTGTGCAAGGCCAGGAGCAAATGCGAACATGATTAATCTGCATGGCTGGCTGGAAAACATCTGGTGGCAATCTTCACCGCCACCGCTGTTGCTGCGCGCCATCGAACCTGTATACACAGCCATAAGCCGCCTGCACCTGCAACGCCGTTTTGCAAACCCTGAACAGCCGTCTCTGCCCATGATCTCTGTCGGTAATATTACAGCAGGCGGCAGTGGCAAAACTCCCTTTGTGATCTGGCTGGCTTTAGCCTTGAAAGAACGTGATTTCAAACCCGTAATCCTGTGCAGAGGTGACGGCGGAAATGCAAAACATGCCTCGCTTGTTCTTGTGGATGATGATCCGGCCATGGTCGGAGATGAGGCGCGTTTATTGGCCGATCTGTCCGGCTGCCCGGTCATTGCAGCTCAGGATCGTGTCGCCGGCAGTCGGCTGGCCTCTGAATATGGCAATATTTTAATCCTTGATGACGGTTTCCAGTACCGGCATTTGCAACGCATCTGCGACATCGTACTGATTCCGGCAGCAGGAGTCGGCAATGGCCACCTGATTCCTGCCGGACCCTTGCGTGAACCGACCACGTCTCTGTCACGCGCCGATATCATTATCAGAACAGGTAAGCTTGCGAGCACAGCACTGAGTCCAGGCAGAGAATGGAACTGGTCAGCCAGCCCCGTGGCGCTCAGAGATGCCAAACAAACAAGTGTAAAGCAGCCAGCCAGCGTTTTTGCCGCTGCCGGCATAGCCCGCCCTCAGCGTTTCTTTGATGATCTCATCTCGCTGGGACTAAATGTGACAAACACCCGATCATTCCCCGACCATCACTGTTTCAGCGCTCAAGATGTAACAGCATTAACCAATGCAGGAGAAGCCGTGGCGGTCACAGCCAAAGATGCAGTTAAACTGGCTCCGATGTGGCCCGAAAATAAACCGCTCTGGGTACTGGATCAGCAAGGAGAGGGTGAATCCGGCCTGCTGGAAACAATTATAGAATATATGGATTCCACCAAAATCAGATAAAGCGACAACGTCGCAACAGTTAATGATCAGGAATCAAACTGCTTCCGAATCAGAACACTCATCTCTTTAATATGATAAGGCTTGCGGAGTACAGTCTCATTCTCCATATCGGTCAGAGAATGATTATCCCCGCCATGCCCTCAGACAATCTCTTTCTCATCTGCTGGTGCGATAACTGGCTGTTCAGCTTGCAGCAAAAGTGGAATATATAAATGGAAGGTTGAGCCTTTGCCTTCAATACTATCCACTTCTATAAAACCGTCGTGTATTTTGATTGTGCCAAAGGACATGGATAAACCAAGACCTGTTCCCTTACCCTGCCCCTTAGTGGTAAAGAAGGGTTCAAACAAATGTTTAATCTGATGTTCCGGGATGCCACAGCCATTATCTTTAACACTCACATGTGCATAATGCTTTTTTTTGACATAGGGATGAGAGGCAATAAATGATTCGCCTGGATACCATGCTTCAAGCTTGATGGTGATAGCCGGATTATCTATCCCTTTAACCGCTTCGCTGGCATTGTTGATCAGATTAAGCAGTGCCTGATGGAGCTGAGCACTATCTCCATTAATTTGCAGGGCAACACTGCAAACCTTATGATGTAATTCTATATTTTCCGGCACTGATGTGCGGAGTAGTTTGACTTCCTGCATAATGAAAGTATTTAAAGATATCTGTTTGATACTAACTGCGCCTTTACGGGCAAAGATGAGCAGATGCTGGAGCATATCAGCAGCACGAAAGCCAATTCTCTCTATATCATCTATATCCTGTAATATATCAGGCCTCTCACAAGCTTTATCCTTGGCTAGCGACAGGTGATCACTCATGGCTATCAGCATATTATTAAAATCATGGGTAATGCCGCAGATCAGAGTGCCGACCGTCTCCATCTTTTGAGCCTGACTTAAGCGCTCTTTTATTAACAATTCCTGTTCAATTAATTGAACTTTTTCTTCTGCCCATTTGCGTTGTTTCTGTCCATATTGAATGCCAGCCCCTAAACTGATGATCAAGACAGATGCTAATGCTCGAAAATAAATCTCTGTGGCATCCGGCTCAAACAGCTCGTTGAAAAAACTTTCTTGATAGAAAAATGTTACATCAATCCACACATCAAGCGGCCAGAAAATTATCGCCGCCACTATGCCGATAATGATGTATCGATTATTATTAAATATCTCCATCAAAACTATTGTAGATAATAGATTATATGTTGTCATGAAAAAAAACAGCCCAGCCTTGAGGTTGGCCGGAAGTTGCCTGTGGTGATTTTTATACAACGGCCATTTGGCTAAAAAAATTGCGCAGCTTGCGCCTATACCTTAATAGCGTTCCAGCGCCTGTGGATTGGTGGTAATCTCATGCCGATCGCGCACCAAAACCATTCAGCGGGCAATACGCAATCGCCCTTGGCTTTCTCAACCTGTTAAATCAGCTATCAAGTTGCTTCCTGATCAGACCACTCATCTCTTCAATGGAAAATGGCTTAATGAGCACTGTTTCATGTGCCATATCAGTCAGTAGATTCTTATCATAACCAGTGACAAAAATAATCTTCGCCTCGGGGTTGATTATTCTAATGTTTTTCGCTGCCTGGTCTCCACCCATAAAGGGCATGACTACATCAAAAAGGCACAGATCAATGTCTTCAAAGCGAGCCGCAAATGTTTCTACAGCCTGTTGACCATCTCTTGCTGTCAACACCTGATAACCCAGTGATTCCAGCACCTCTTTACCCGTCTCGATAATCTGCTGCTCATCATCAACCAGCAGGATCAACTCTCCATGCCCCTTAACAATACCTCCCCCTTGCAGCGCTGCACAGGTATCCGCTTCCGATTCCAGCAGTGGGATATAGACATGAAACATTGCGCCTTCGCCTTCAATGCTTTCCACTTCAACAAAGCCCTGATGTGATTTGACCGCGCCAAACACCATCGCCAAACCAAGGCCAGTCCCCTTGCCTTGCTCCTTGGTGGTAAAAAACGGTTCAAATAGATGTTCGATCTGAGATTCGGGAATACCACAGCCATTATCCTGGACACTCAAATGTGCATACTGCCCGACATTGAAAATTGCATGCTCTTTTATGAATGCATCATCCGGCCGGAATGCTTCAAGACGGACTGTAATAAGAGGTTCTTTCACGCCCTTAACTGCATCTCGAGCATTATTGACCAAATTCATCAGCACCTGATGCAGTTGAGTGCCATCACCGTTTATTTTCAAAGTTTCACTGCAAATTTCCTGATGCATTATGACATTTTCAGGTACCGATAAGCGCAGAAGCACTCCTATTTCCTTGATGAAAGGAGTTAATGAAATTGGTTTCATACTCATCATACTCTTGCGAGCAAAGGTGAGCAGTTGCTGAATCATATCGGCAGCGCGAAAAGATAATTCCTCAATACGGGACAGATTTTGGACTACATCCGGCATCTCCCATGTTTGCTGCTTGGCCAGGTACAGGTTGCCAGTCATGCCAGCAAGCATATTGTTGAAATCGTGAGCAATGCCGCCGACCAATGTGCCGATTGCCTCCATTTTTTGTGCTTGCTGAAGCTGCACCTCAAGTTTCTTTTGACTGGTGACATCTCGAATCGTTCCCTCCACACCTGCGAGATTGCCATCTTTATCGTAATAATAATGAGCATTGGTCGAAATCCAAATTGGCATACCATCCAATCTTCTCACTTCAGCTTCGTAGCCAAACACCTCGCCATTACCTTCCTTTAGTTCTGTTAAAAATTTCTCGCGCCCATTATTCTCAATATAATAATCTGCAAGCATCTTGCCCATCAGGTCTTCGGGCTTACATTTCATCAGCTTAGAAACTGATGGTGATAATTTAATGATTTTCCCCTCAAGGTCGGCTCGATAAAATGTCTCCTGAAGATGTTGAAAAATCAAATCCAGTTCCCGCTTTGATTCTTTTGCCTGCTCTTCCATCTGTTTTCGATCAGTAATATCCTGTACGCTTGCTATTACTTTGTTAAATGTTGAATTCGATGATGGAAATGTCACTGAAACAAGCGTGTGAATTTTCTTACCCTGCAAGGTTCGGTTAAGCGTCTCCATTTCAAATTTGGGGGCGCCCTCAGCATATCTGATGATTAACATGGCAAACGCTTCAATTGATTCAGCAGTGAATATCATTCCTACTGAGTCACAAAACTCTTTTTTAGACGCGGCTTCAAACATGGTTGGTGTTTGATCATTTACATCCAGCACTTCAATGGAACGAACAACTTGAAAGACAAATTTTGGGTGTGATAACAGATAGCTGTGAATATTTTCAACGCCCTGGGCGATTAGATCATCTACAATCTTTTTAGCTTTTATACAATCCATTTTCCAAAGTGATATTGGAGCATTATTGAAAATATGTTGGTATTGACCTGAACTTATATCTGATAAGCCAGCAATCTCATGCCGCAGCCGCTGATTTTCTGCGATTAGATTCTCGCTAGTATTATTTGCCTCAGGCATAAGCTCTCTCTCTGAAAACTAAAAGGAACACTATAATATAGCCCAAATATCAGTTTATATCTGTCTGTTGCTCCAGTGTATAGTAGATAAGGAATAGCAGATGTAAACCTTGGGCTCATTTATTCTTTCAAAAAATCATGAAGCAAAGATCAGTCCGGCAATGTGTTTTTTTTCAGCGCATCCACAACCGGGGAAAAGGCTTTTTAAGTGCTGATTTATGCAACAAACATAAAAAAGCCCCGCCGAAAACGGCGGGGCATCATTAGCAGCATAAGGATTTGCTTAAAACTTAATAGCGTTCCAGCGCCTGTTGATTGGTGGTAATCTCATGCCGATCACGCACCGAAGCCATCCAGCGGGCAAAACGCATTTCGCCTTTGGCTGTCTCAGCCTGTTTTGTAATTTCAGCTTTCCTGTTGTTGAATTCTTCTTCGGAAGCTGCAATGACATCTGCAACACGCACCACAGCAAAGCCCTGAGGCACCTTGATCGTCTGCTCTACCCATGCCCCCTGATTCACATTAAAAGCCGGGTTTAATACATCTACGGTCAGCCAGCCAGCATCATCACCTTCACCGCTGCTGCGCACGGGCTTAGAAATAAATTTGGCCTGACCGAATTCCTGTGCCAGGGCATCAAGCGATTTGTCACCTGCCTGACGAATGTCTTCTGCAAGTTGGCGTGCCTGCTTCATGGCAGCATCGCGCTTAACATCTTCCAGTGCTGTTGCAGCTACTTTGGCAAAGTCCATCACTTCCGGATCAATGCGCTCGGTAACTTCAAAGGCAACAAAGTGACCTTTTGCTGTTTCCACAATCTCAATGGCCTGACCCGGCATCGTGGAAAAGGCTTTGGCCCTGAGCTGTGCATCGGCAAGCAATGGCTGGGCTATCGCTTCATCCAGACTGATCGGATCAATGCTTTGCATTTTCAGGTTCAGGCTTTCAGCAGCGGCTTTTAATGAATCTTCCATGCCCAGAGCCTCATCCAGATCCTGTGACAATTTGTAGGCCTCTTCAGCAGCGCGAGCCTTAATCAAGTCATCTTTCAGACTGTCTTTCACTTCAGCAAACGTCTTTATCTTTGCTTCCCGAATATCTTCCAGAAGAATAATATGATAACCAAACTGGCTCTCAACAATGTCACTGATGTCACCTTTAGACATGGAGAATGCAGCCTGGCCAAATACTGCAACCATGGCGTCCTGCTTAAACCAGCCTATGCTGCCGCCTTCGGCCGCAGAGGCATCATCAGAGTCTTCTTTGGCTACTGTGGCAAAGTCTTCACCGGACTTCAGGCGAAGCTGAGTAGCTTCAATCTTTTTGCGTACCATGGCCCGGAGCTCATCCGATGCATCCTGTGCTACCTTAGCCAGAATATGACTGGCCTTTCGCTCTTCAGGCACAGCGAACTCATTTTCACGATTTTCATAAGCATTGCGAATATCGCCTTCATCAACACTGATGTCCCCAGCCAGCTCTTCTGGACTGATATCTACGACATTTATTCTACTGCGCAATGGCGAACGGTAACTGTCTTTATGCGATTCATACCATGCCTTCGCCTCAGACTCATCAACTGTAATCTTGGCCAGAATACTGTCCGGATCGACAATAATCGCTTCCAGAACGCGCTGCTCATATTGACGGTTAAACATTTCGCGCACTTCACGCTCGGAAACCCGGGCCGAACCGCTTACTGCCTTTTGCAGTGCATCCACCATAATGGTCAGGCGAATATCATTTTCATAATCCTTGGCAGTGCCAAAGCCCATATTACGGGTTAAAATCTGGTAGCGTTGCGGATCAAAACCGGAAGCCGACTGGAAAGCAGGGTTTGCCTGCACATTGCTTAATACAACCTGCTCAGGAGCAGCCAGTCCCAGATCTGCGGCCAGGCCAAGCATGATATGACGATTAACCAGTGTTTGCAGCGTAGTCTCTTTGAGATTGATAGAGTCCATCAAATCGCTGGAATAGTTTTTA
>Ga0316192_10003106_pt1 | contig 12095 bp, 13 predicted proteins | sample MerIslwburrow_MG_FD_204931 | JGI IMG/M metagenome (GOLD analysis project Ga0316192, IMG submission 204931) | Coastal sediment microbial communities from Maine, United States - Merrow Island worm burrow | ecosystem: Environmental > Aquatic > Marine > Coastal > Sediment | place: USA: Maine...
TCTCTCCGACTTTGGTTTTTGTGTGGGGAGCATCCCACACAAAATTTTGGGTTTGTAAAAAGTATGTAACACGAAACCCCCCCCCCCTCTCTACTAAAATTCTATTTTTTCTTATGAGGTCACGCCCCCCCCCCCTCACAAAAAAACCGCGTGACTAACTCAATTCCTTTCCAAAAAAAAAACCGGGCAAGTCCAACGATGGAGCCCATACCTGCCTGCGATTATGTATATCAGTCCATGTTAGTGTCACTTTTCTGTGTGATCCTGGTATGTATCGCGATTGGATATTATATTCACAGTGTGATTGGGATTAGAAGGAAGTCATTCGGTTCGACCAAGAAGTCTGTCATAAAACCCAAGAAAGACAGAAACAGGGCTCTGGGCAGGAAACGGGCACGAGAATTTAGAAAAGACCGGAAGACTAGAAGGAGGACCGAGTTTGTCTTTAATTGATAGCAGTATTCTTCCTCTTCCTCTTTGTGTATCACGCGCGTGAGAAAAACCCCCTCTCTGCTAAAAAATTATTTTGTTTCCCTCTGCTGTTCTGGGTCGGTTTTAGAGTTGTAAAAAGTTTATAAAATACATGCTCTCTCCTCCTCCTCCTCCTGTACAGCATCAGCAATAGAGAGCCGCTTAAAATGAGCCTTTGCCTGAATGGCCCCTCGTGCTCCCGGTCGGTAGTATCTCTCCACCAATTCCCTCTTGAATCGCATAACGAGAATGGCTTTGCGAAAGGCGCGGTGTAGTCTCTTCTTGACGACCTCCTTCAGCATTTGTTCCAACACCCCATCGTACTTATCTTTCACTGCACTATCCGGCGCATAGTTTGGTTTCTCGTGCAAGTACTTTACCACCTCGATATGTCCTTGACGTGATGCCCACTCCATCGCCCAGTGGAAATGCATATTCCGGGTGATTCCAATCCTCCTGTTGTACCTTAGCACCTCGAGATGCATGTTGTTAATTGTGTGTGTGTGTGTGCGTGTGTGCTTTTTTGTTCAGCTCGTTGCTGGGTGTGACACTCTTGTAAAAACAGAAAAATCAAATCAAAAAAAAAATCTCGTTTACAAACTTTTTACAAACCCCGATTTTTTTCTGTTTTCCGATTTTCAGATTTTTTTGTAAAAAGTTTATAAAATACATGCTCTCTCTCTCTCTCTCTGTGTATGCCGGATATTATAAACCGTCTAATGTTGTCGCAATTGGATGCTTCTCGAGTACAACGCATTCATAATATCCGGGGTGCTTGAACCAAAACTTCCCTATTTTCTCCTGATATACAACACCTTTTTGATATATGATTTGTTTGACCCACATCCATTTTTCGATATCCTGTTCTTCGCGGTCATCGACAAAATCATCAATTGGTTCTGTCTTCCAGGGTATGTATCGTATGTCGGGAAGCTTCTGTACTGCCTTCCAGGAGATGTATCGTGTGTCGGGAATGTTCCTCTGCGAATCATCAATTGATTCCATTAGCTTCACCGCTGCTTTTTTTGCAAGTTCTTCATCGTCGATATATATTCTAAGTATGTGTTTGATACAACCTTCTTGCTTACATAGATGGTATGCCCATTTTTGCGATTCCATTGTTGGTGGCGGTAGTTTTTACGAATGAGTGCTTTTTCGTTTTCGTAGGCAGAGTGTGACACTCTTGTAAAAACAGAAAAATTAAATCAAAAAAAAAATCTCGTTTACAAACTTTTTACAAACCCCGATTTTTTTCTCAATTTGATTTTTTCAGAGAGAGAGAGAGAGACAGACAGACAGATTTCTTTCGTGTCCCCGTACAACCGCAGAACTCAATTTAAGCGTTGCACACACACACACGATGTTCTCCTTCTTCTCGATACTTGGCACTGTGGTTGGCACAGGCATCACGTGGATCGCCCCTCTGATGTTCTGGGTCGGTTTTATGGCTTTGGGTCTTCGTCTCTTCTCCTATCTATTCGTCATCGCCGTGGATAGCAGTGAGGTTGTGGTTGTCGAACACACCTACGGAAAAGACCCCGTTTTCCTGAGACCGGGGTCACACATCAACGGATGGATGCTTGCTGGAAATTACGAGTTGCACAAGATCGACTGCCGCGAACAGCAATTCGAATACTCCCATCTCCTCGCGTGCGAAACCACTGACGGAACTGCCATTAACGTGACCCCGTTTGGAACTTACGTGGTGAGCGACCCCGAGAGAATGTATCTCAGCACCCAAAACGCGGTGCAATTGGCTCGTGCGCTTCTTGCCGTTGAAATTAAGAATGCTTTCGCTCAACACGGGTTATTGTTAATCCCTTCGTCCCTAGACAAGATAGCAGACACGGTGCTGAGAAAAAGCAACCTCGCCTGCAAAAAGTGGGGCATCACAATTCAGGAAGTGAGATTGTCGTTTACCGTAGGGCAGGTGACCGCGAAAGCGAATGACTCTCGTAGTTAGAGAGTTAGTTTTTATAAATCTCCAGACGAAGCGTCGTCATGTGCTCTTCGCTCTTGCCAAATGTACCGTAGCCCGAAACAATCCTTCCCCACGACTCCTTGTAGAGCGCCATTTCACATGCTCTGCTCGAGGAGGAGGAGATGCGGCGAACCAACTCAACAATCTCCTCCTCGTTCTCGTCGTCTTCCAGCGAGTGCCAGCGATAGAAGACCACTTCTGGATCTCCGGTTTTCAGTGAGAACGGTAAGCCGCTACTCTGGAATAGCGTCGTCGTCGCCGTCGTCGTCGCCGCCTCTCGTACATCCCAGAAGGGGGCATCGTGTGCTTTTCGGATTGCACGCGTGGTCTCCCACAGTTCCTCGTCCGCCGCCGCCTCCGGCGCCAGTGCCAAATTCATGCGAACCGCCGCAGTACGCGAGCCGGTAATCATATCTCTGTAGTGGGCGCCGAGTCGTCCACCACGAGACGTCATGATGTACGCTTTGGGCATGTGTCTCTCGCTGACACTCGCCTCGTACACCCAAGAGACAAAGCGGTAGAAATAGGAGAGCGGTGCCAGCGGCGCTGCTGCTGTCGCTGTCGCTGCCGCTGAAGATGCACCGACCTCTCCGTTCATTGTGTAGAAAAAGTTTCTCAGTGCTTTGGTCTCCTGTTTCGACAGTAGCGACGGTGGCGCTTCGCCGAGTGTTCTCTCTGAGAGTTTCCGCTGTCGATAGTATGTACTGTCTAGCGGGAGCACCGGTATCGGCGACGCTGCGTCAATCAACAGCACGGGCGCGTAGTCATCGGGTCCCGAGTCACCGTCGCCGCCGCCGCCCTTCCACGCGTCGACCACCTCGTTCGGGACACACATCACGTAGAAATGGCCGGCTCTGTCTTTCGACGCGTATTCGCTGTTGTGGATGCTCCCGGTTGTGAATTGTTTGTCGAGTCTCTGTCGCATCACAGCACTGGACGCAGTGCCGATCACCTGGAGAACAGTATACCGGTTGGCGACCTGGATCATCGCATCGAGCAGCTGTCTCTCCTGGACGTCGCCGAGAGGAGCGCGCGCACTCGTATTCATATTTGCCAGTGTCAGCCAGAGACGCGAGGCCGCCTGAGCGAGGTCGTCGCAGTCTCCAGCTCCGATCGCCCCTGCCGATCTGTACTGGTCCACTCGTTCCAGGACGTACGGCATCGCCGAGCAGAACGAGTGGATCGCCTGCGCAACCACCTCTGCCTTGTGTTGCAGTGGTGTCGACAGCAGCAGCAGGGAGCGCCAGTCTATGGCGAATCGCGAACACACCAACTGCGCCGCACGAACAAAGAACAGCGGAGTGCCAGAGTTTTTGGCAAACGGAATGTAGGCGAATGCAGCTGTCGGCATCGAAAAGCAGCGTGTCATGTAGTGTGGCACGAATGCGTTCCACACCTCTTCGTACTCGGGAGTGGTGTCGATGGTGACCACTCTGTCCACCTCACTCCTCATCGCTGCCGCGTGATCCGTGGTGTTGATCTCGTGAGTTCCGCTGTGGAAGTTTTCCACGTCCGAGTCTGGAGAGGCGGCGGCGGCAGCGGCGGCAGACGTGGAAACCCCAGATTCTCGCACTGCGCCGATTGCCACGCGCAACACTCCCATTGGGCTGTATTCGTAGGAGGCCGTGTACCGCAGAGGTAGGTCGAGGATGCGCCTCTTTGCGTAAAATTCACCGACAATCTCCATCGACGGAATGTACGCCGTGCCGTGATACTTGAGCGCCCGCGAGTTGTACTGCGCAGCCTGCTGCAGCACCAGTGAGATGTAGAGCCGGTGCTCGCTGTATTCGTCGTCGTTTGGAATGGCTTTCGGTACATGAACAGAGACCAAAGACTCCCCCTTCTCAATTGTAAAGCGGGCCGTGTCTCTTGGACTCCACGATCCCCACGCGAACCCGTATATTTTCTCCTCTTTGCCTATGTGTCCCGGTCGGAATACCGTAAAGTATTGCATCGTGTGTGTGTGCGCGTGTGTACTCCCTTCCTCACTCGCCCTCCTGTGCGTGCACCTATATAAAGATAAGGAATTTTATATCATCGTCCTCCTGCGAGCCGACGGCGTTTGCGCCCTCGGCGCCGCATCTGCATCAGCTTGCTTTCAATGTCGGCGACTCGGGAGGCGGAGGCGGCGGCGTCTCTGATCTCCGAGTGGAGCGGTATCATTTCCCGGTGTTTGTACTGTGGGAATATCTTCTCGAGGCTCTTGACCATCTGATTCAGAAACTGGTCGTACACGTAGCAGTGGCGCCTCAATGACGTCCTATCGGCCACACAGAGATACTGCTCGACACTGTGCTTGACATACATGGTGGAGGAGACACACGGCGACAAATATCTCTTGTTCTCCCAGCGACACAGGCTCCAGCAGTCTATTTTCGCCGCCGCCTCTGCTGCGAGCAAGTTCCACAGGTGCAGAGTTCGATGTTTCACCAGACTGACCAGCCAGCACAAGTCCCGCTGGGTGGCGGTGGCACTGAAGAGTGGTCTCAGCACGTGCTCGAGGAAATAGGAGCGAATAAACGAGCAAACGCTCATGTCTCCTCCCCAACCTCGAACCACCCATGTGCCGTCGACAGCGGAGATACCAGCGTACTTGCTCGCCGAACACATACACAACGCGCCACGCCCAAACACATTCTCGAGCTTCACTGTGGGCGGGCGCGCGTCGCCGTCACCGTATCTGTCACTCAATTTCTCGTTGACGAGACGGACTAGCTCCTCGGCGCTGCCGCTGTCGCTGCCGCTGCTGAGTTCGACGATTGCCGAATCGGTGTGTCCGCTCAACACTCGCTTCACGAGAGGACTGCCAGTGAGTATATCGTTCACCATGTAGGAGAGCACCGACCGGCCCTCCTTGCAGATCTCGTAGTGAGCGAGGTCGTCCATGTGAGGCGACTTTGCGTTGCGCAAACAGCCAATGATTGCGTTTGAGATTCTCTTCACTGCACTCACCTCGACCTTGTTCTCTGCATGGTGTCTTATCTCGAGGAGGTTGCTCATCATCGCCGAGAGTGCAGGTCGATTCTTGGCTATCACAGGGAGCGACGCCACTGTGGGATAGTGTGCCGTGAAGTCGAGCACGCACACCACCGCCTTGCTGTTGTCGCGGCTGAGCACTCCTCTGTAGTTACAGAAGATGAGTCCTCCGTTGTTGTCGTCGTCGTCGTCGTCGTCGTCGTCGCCGTCGCCGAGCAGCAGTCGTTGTTTGCCAGCGAGGCGCTCCTGTTTGAGGCTAGCGCCGATCTTTCTCGTTGAGACGAGCGCGTCAAAAATTCTGACGTTGCGTCTCGACAACGAATCGTAGATCGAACAGCCAGTGTACTCGGACACCATTCTCGCCACTGGAATCACCTCGTCTTCGAGTAGCTTTGCGACGATGCGAATTCGGTTCTCGAGTCCAGTCAGTATTAAATTGTGATCGCGAGATCCACTTGGGATTGGCGTGTCGCAGAGACGAGCCCACTGAGGAGTATCCATTCCTTGTGCACGCCAAGTCGCGCATCTGGAGAGGCGCACCACATCAACCATCCTGTCGTATCGGTCCCCATTCGTGTATCTCACACAGTGTGAGCGGAGATGCATCGCTGTCGCTTTCCCGGTGAAATGCATGTCGTCGACCACCACGACAAAGGTGCGGTCTCCCATGCCCATCGCGTCTCCGTCCAGCAGCTGCCGGATTCTGAGTCGAGCAACGACGTCTCCGGAAGAACAGTCATCGCGATCCAGACGAAGAGCCACTGTCTCGTACTCTCCATTGCAACAGACCAGAATCAGTGGGATATCCATTTCCGCCCGCTCGCTCGCTCGCTCACTCAGCCTGTGTTCGTTGTGTTTTGTGTGCGTGTGCGTGTGTGTTTGAAAATCTGAAAATCTGAAAATCGGATAAAAAAAATCAAAATGAAATTTTTCTTTTTAGAAAAGAGCGAGAGGGGGGGGGGGGAGTTGCCAAAAAGAAAAAATCCCCTCCGTGTGTGTGTGTGTGTGTGCGAAATGTATTTCTTGTGGATATTATTATTCTTGTTTTTCTGTTTGACTATCTGGATAATTCTTAAGTTGGCAAGAACACTCGATCCTTTATATCACTGCTGTTAGAGAAAGAGAGAGAGAGAGGAGAAAGAGCAATGACACGTCTCAGCACTATTTCATGCGTTGAAAACGATCTACCGCGACGACGGAATAAAGACAACTAGATACCAGCGCAGTGCAGCCTCGCAAGTTTCTTAGCAGTGATGAGTAGCAGCGAACTGATCTACCAGACCTACCGAGAGTCATGTCTGTCGTTCTGCCAGGAGTACAATCTGCCCTATGGCATGAGTGCAGTGTCGGTGATCTTCCTGATACTCTCTAACATATGCTTTATTCCTGCGGCGGCGATTGTTTTCGGGTACCGCGAGTATTTGACTGGGATCGTGCTCACCTGCTCCTACGTCCAATCTGTCTTCTACCACATGTGCCTTGGTGGATTCTTCTGCTTTGTCGAGCTCCCGGTGCTGATGATACTCGACGTCTACTGGTCCACTCTGTCGATTGTTGCGATATCCCTCTATCTCGTCGGGCACGGCTACGTCTCATGTGAGATGAGAGAGGAGGAGATTTCACGACAGGGAGCGATGACCGTTTATTTGGTGATTTGCTCAAACGTGATATTGATCATGACCATGGTGTTGTCACACAACACTATACTCGTTGCTGTGACTGCGTTCGTTCTCGCCGTGATTCCGTTGGTTGTTGTGTGGGGAGTTGTGGATGGCACGCACGGGTTTGTGTCTCGCTACCGCTGGAAATTCATACCGCCCGCACTTATCTTTGCGGCGATCTCGTTTGTTTTCTACTATTTGGGAAGCAACAGTGACTATGCGATCTATCACTCGTTGTGGCATCTCTGTATCTCTCTTTCTGTTTTATTTATTGTGCTTGCCAAGAAAGAGCACCCGCAACGATATGCCGACAAATTCAGATAGTGTGTGCGTGCGCGCGCGTTCTCCTCTCTCTCTCTCTCTCTCAAAAAATTTCTATTAAATTGGCTACATTTCACATTTCTCTCTCTCTCTCTCTCTCTCTCTCTCTAGTGATGAGTGTTGATGTAATGATTTAGCTCGCATTCGCCATCCGATATACACAATATTACACTGCACGTCTTGCACAATTTTTGGCAGTGGATACACAATTTTTTGTCACACATGTCGCAATTTGGATTGTGCTTGTATGGCTTTTCGACGCCACACCTATCACACATAAGGGCACAGCGATCACAGCGTTCCGAAACATCTCCGCCTCGAATACACGGGATTTCACATACATACTCATCCTCGTTGACGGGGGGAGGAGCAGCATGTCCATGATTCTGAATACACACTTTGTTCTCACAGATAGACGCTGTACATAGTTCACAGATGGTGCTGTGCGATATACAGAAAACTTTCTTGCACGAGGCACAGACCTCGAACGTTTCAGATTTATCGTTGATTCCACACTTCTGGCACTGCATTGTTCTCTGTGTGTGTGTGTGTGTGTGTGTGTGTGCGTTTCGCGTTTTAGGTGTGCGCGCACACGCGGAGGGGGGGGATTTTTTTTTTGATTTTTTTATTTTCGAAAAAATCAACTCCGTTTTCCGATTTTCCGATTTTCCGATTTTCCCTCAACGACAAACACGCGCTTTCCTTTCCTCATCGCCATTCCTATGGCCATCTGCGTCCCCTTTCCCTTTTTCGTGTCGGGGAACGCAATCATGATATCACACTTGTCGGAAATTCGAAGATTCCGCGCACGCGCAGCACACTTAAAATGTGTGTGCTGTTTCATGTCGGGCTTGAATACCGTTAGCTCCAGGTCATTGTCGGCGGCATATCTCTCGGCGAGTGTGCATCCGCCACTCACAATCATTGTAGCGCGCATGTTGTTCTTGTACAGTATCTGTTTCACCGCCGTTGCAACTCTACCGTAGGATGCGGAAGACAGATTCCGATGCCCTACAATGGCCACCACTACATCTCGAGATGGCGGTGGTTGTGGCCGATACATGGGCTGTCGGTTACGCGCCCCCCTTGCCAAGAACGCGTTCATCGTATTCATCTTCTTCTTCTTCTTCGTTGTTGAACGCGCGCGCGCTAAAAGAACAAAAAAATTATCGTAGTGGACATTTTTTTGTTGCTTATTTTGTAACTCCGATACTTACGAATTACACACAAAAAAACTTTTTCCGATTTTCCAAACGAAAAAAAATTCGTGGGGGTTTTTTCCTCGTCACTCCCCCCCCCCTGCTGATTTTTCTTCTTCTTCTTCTTCTTCGCCGAACTACAAAAAATGAAGGAGTATGACTTGTGTCACGCAAAGGAATTGACTACCAATCTTCAATTGTCCATTGAAAAAGCAGAATCCATACGCGACATCCGTGCAAAAGGGGGTCACCCATATGATAATCCCTACGTTATTCAAGCGATGCCTGTTGTTGAACAAGTGCATGCGGGGTTGAAGGAAGCACTGGCATCCAATGAGTACCCTGCCCCTGTCAAAGATCAGATAGCCATTAATCTTGAACTTGTTGTTACCCTTCGGAATTTAGTATCTGACCTTTTTCATTCTACATAATCTTCTTCGTTGTTGAACGCACGCGCGCGCGCTAAAAGAACAAAAAAAATATCGTAGTGGACATTTTTTTTGTTTGTTATTTTGTAAATCCGATACTTACGAATTACACACAAAAAAACATTTTCCGATTTTCCAAATAGAAAAAAAATTCGTGGTTTTTTTTCCTCACCCCCACCCCGATTTTGTTTTCTTGCTCGCCGAACCGAGTTCACACACAAACACAAACACAAACACAAACACAATGAGACCGAACAAAGTATCAACAACGAAGCTAGTCAAGAAGAAGGGGAAGATTGTGAAAACCCCCAAGTCAAAGGCTTTATCTAAAGTACACAGACTGTGCAAGACACTGAACGACTACAATATATACAAGGCAATAGCAAAATGGCAAAAGTCAGAAAGCCTGCAGAGCGACCCAAAAACGATTCGAAAGCAACTCTCAAAAAAGAAGAGCGACCTCTGTGCACATGACATCGTCTATGTTGCGCTGTACGCGTTGTCCAACAACGAAGAAGTGAAAGAGGTTCTCGAGGAATTCCGCTACCAGTACGGAGACAGGCTTTACGAGCGAGTCACCGCCTCCATTCAACGTGTGACCTACGTCACTGGTTCTGGGCGAAACGACACTCCATGGACCAGTGACGACGACCGGTGGGAAATCATGTTCCATGTGTTCCATGACACCTCGACCTTTATGCCAATCAAACAATTCGTCCATGAGTTGTTGAGAGTCTACAGGAGGGTGTCAAAGGCCGTCAGCGAACTTTATCCTTCTTCTCCTTATTTTGACAACGGCAATGACATCGACATTGACAGTGACATTGCCACTGACAGTGACAGTGACAGTGACAGTGACAGTGACGTTGACGTTAACAACAAGATCACGCGAGCGGTGAAGGTAGAAGCCAAGTCCAGTCCCTCACCTCAAGAATCTTCTCCTTCTTTAGACGGCGACGGCGACAACGACAACGACAACGACTCTGCATGTGCAACCGATGACTCCCAGTGATGTAGATATATATATAACCTTCAAAATACACTACAGAATTCAGCCTGTGTGCGTGTATGTGTGCGCGCGCGCGACGACGATGACTTTTATTGAACCAGCGCTCAACGCGACAAATCCGTGGCCCTATCTCCTGGAAATCATATTCCTCTCGATCTACTCGCTCACTCAATACAGCGTGACACTGGGAGACCAGACCCACTACCAGGCAGTCAAACCCGACTGGGCGCCCAGTCACACTGTCGTCCACCTGCTGTTTGGCCTGCTCAGCATCACGGGCTCGGTGGCCACGTCGATCTCCTACGTGTCGGCACTCACCGAAGCAGACCTCGGAGCGACGTTTGTGTTTGGCGCCATTGCAACAATTGTGAATGTGTGGTCGATGTGGAAGTGGCAGTTCTGGTTCTTTGGCGAGAAGAACTACGTCGTCTCCTTTGTGCTCATTCTCATCTCGTGCACGAGTGCGGCGCTCTCCACGTTGAGCTACTTCATGCAGGAGTCATGGGTGTCTGGAGGGCTGTCGATTGTCGGTGTGCTGTGGCTATTCTATCTGATGGCGGTGAACGCCTCTGTGGTTTCTGTCGACGAGCCGCAGCAGAGCCCGCTCACGCGCCTGCGCCCGAAACGAAGATAAATCTCAAATCTCAAATGGTATTATTACTCCGCTGCCGCTGCCGCTACCGCTGCCGCTGCCGCTGCCGACCAGAAATGGGCGATGCAATGAGTAGTACTCTTCAAACCGGCACTCCACCACAAAGATCATGGACAATAAAGCATGTTCTCGCTTTTCGTGCTCCGACGAGTGGAGCGTCATCTCAATGACGCGCTCGCTCCACCCGTCAATCAGAGGTACCGTGTCGTCGTCGTCGTCGCCGTCGCCGTCGTCGTCGTCGTCGAATGCAGAGAGGAATCCAGCGAGCGTGTCGACATTCATAGCGGTGGCGGCGGAGGCGGCCTCCTCCTCCTCCTCCTCCTCCTCGTTGTCCCTCCTCCTCCGGCGCACCATGATGAGATTCTTGTCCACAAAGACAGGCGAAGGTGGTATCTCGTATCGCCGATTGGGCATCTCTCTTAGGAGACGCTCGCGTTGCTTGTCGTTCTCGCAGAACTGAACGAGATACTTGCGAAGACGAGTGGCCAGAGCAATCATTCCAATCATGTCCGAGGTTCCAGTGATTCCAACGTATCCAGTCTCGAACACGTTCACCGTGTGGTCGCCCGCTATACTGTTGCTGGAGACGTTGAGTCCAGGAAACACGTCCGTGATCGCATAGCTGATGTCAAGCGCACTGGACACCTTCCTGATGTCTATCTTGAAGCCGAGGTTCATGCGTGCAACAATGTTCTGGATGAACATCCCGCTGCACTCGTGCGGCTCATACCAACGAGACACGTCGCCGCCATTCACTTGTTCGCGATTGTACCGGTTGTAGCGAAGTATCTGCAGCATTCCCGCTATTTTCATGCTGCTGCCCTGCGAGTCCTCGGATCCAGTACCAAATACAATGAGTGTGCCGTGCGGGTTTTCGACCGTGTGTGTCTGGTTGCGGAAGGACTTTGTCCCGATAAACGCGCGGAGTTTCGTGTTGTTTGCGGTGTCCTCGCGGAGAGAGAAGAATTTCTTTGTGCTCGCACACTTCACCACCACGTTCACGATCTGGAGTGGCTTCTCCCATAATCCAGACTCGGTCATTCCTCGAAACTCCGCCTCCTTTCCATTTTTCAATATATCGTCATGTACAAATTGTAGCGTGCTATCGGAACTGGTCAATCCATTCTCAAACAACATCTCCACACACGCCTTTTTGTTTGTTTGTTTGTTTGTTTGTTTGGTTTTTATCAGTTATGCGTGTGTGTGTGTGGCCACACACACGCAATGTCTGTACAAGCCAAAAACGTCCCCTCTCCGGCACCGATTTTAGAAAGGATCTTTAACTTTAGAAAGGGATCCTAATTTTTTAAAAAGGGATCTAAAAAAAAAAAAAAAAAAAATAAAAAAAAAAAAAAAAAAAGTTGGGTTTGAAAAGCCCAGATCCCACGGCGGGGATC
>Ga0316192_10003107_pt1 | contig 12092 bp, 10 predicted proteins | sample MerIslwburrow_MG_FD_204931 | JGI IMG/M metagenome (GOLD analysis project Ga0316192, IMG submission 204931) | Coastal sediment microbial communities from Maine, United States - Merrow Island worm burrow | ecosystem: Environmental > Aquatic > Marine > Coastal > Sediment | place: USA: Maine...
CTTTGACTGCAGATGGTAGTCCACAAAATTCGTTGGATAAAGCAACTGCAAATGGACTCTCACCGGAATATCTAGCAAAAAGAATGTTGCAGGCAATCGCTAAGAAAAAGCAAGAAGTTGTGATTGGTGGAAAATTAGAGCGGTTAGCTGTATATATGAAACGATTTTTCCCTAGGGTTTTAGCCAGAATGACTAGAAAGATCCCGGTAACTTGATCTTTCTAACCGACCAACTTAACCTAATTTATTTAGAAATCCTTTTTCGCTATATTTGTAACGATACGCTCTAAAAGATCGACTCTCATGAATACATTTTCTTCAGAAAAGCTTAGAAAACATTTACCTAATTTCAAAATCATATTAGAAGAAAATATTTACCCTTTAGAGAAGGATTATCTGGTTTTACCATTTAGTAAGGTTGAGTCTGAATTGAATAAAATTCGAGAACTAATAAAACAAAAAGGACTTTGGAATCCTCATTTGAGTGAAAGTCATGGTGGCATGGGTTTTAATTTAGTAGAATTCGGTCAGATAAGCGAATTATTAGGCACCTCTCCTTATGGGCATTATTGTTTCAATTGTAATGCGCCTGATATTGGTAATCAAGAATTATTATTAGGGAATGCCTCAGAATATGTAAAACAAACTTTTTTAGAGCCATTGATCAAAGGTGAGATTCGAAGTTGTTTTTCAATGACAGAACCCGAATTCGCAGGTTCTAATCCTGTAGAGATGGGAACAACGGCAATAAAAAAAGGAGATGATTATATCATCAATGGACATAAATGGTTTACAACTTCTGCCCAAGGATCTTCCTTTGCCGTCGTAATGGCAAATACAAATCCTGATGCTTCAAATAGATATCAAAAGGCAAGTATGATCATTGTGCCAACAGATACAAAAGGGTTTCACCTTTCTCGAAATATTCCAGTAATGGGGGAAGAAAATGATTCCTATTTTAGCCATGGTGAAATAAAATATAAGAATTGTAAAGTTCCCATAAAAAATTTAGTTGGAAAGGAAGGTGAAGGATTTTCATTGGCACAACAACGGTTAGGTCCGGGTAGAATTCATCATTGTATGCGTTGGATCGGTATTTGCGAACGCGCATTTGATTTGATGTGTAAAAGAGCTGTTTATAGGGATTTGGGAGACGGGGTGAAATTAGCCCACAAACAAACCATTCAAAATTGGATTGCAGAGAGTAGGGCGGAAATCAACGCTTCACGTTTTATGGTGCTACATACGGCTAAAAAAATTGATGAAGTAGGAGCAAAGGAAGCCCGGATAGAAATTTCAACTATTAAATTCTATGTAGCAAATATTTTGATGAAAGTATTGGATAGAGCTGTCCAAATTCATGGAGCACTTGGTCTTACTGATGACACTGTTTTGTCATTTTGGTATCGGCATGAGCGTGGTGCCAGAATTTATGATGGCCCTGATGAGGTGCATAAATCTGCTTTGACAAGAAAAATTCTTAAAAATTATGGTTTTGATATTAATAAATGAATAACCGAATAGATAGAGCAGTAGAGATTCGTAAAGGTGAAGAACTCAACAAACAAAATTTGGCAGTTTATCTTAAAAATAAGTTGGCCGATTTTGATGGAGAAATTCAGATTAAACAGTTTCCGGGAGGGTTTTCAAACCTTACCTATTTGATCATAACAAAGAACCAAGAATATGTATTGCGCAAACCTCCTTTTGGTGCCAATATTAAGTCTGCCCATGATATGAACAGGGAGTTTAAGGTATTGAGTTTGCTAGAACCTGTTTATCCTAAGATCCCGAAACCAATTTTATTTTGTAATGATGAAAACATTATTGGTTCCGCTTTTTATTTAATGGAGCGAGTAAGCGGTATTATTCTTCGAAATCATATCCCCAAAGGTCTCGAGTTAACATCTGATAATTTTAAAAGTTTATCGGGCCAAACGATCGATAACTTGGTTGATCTACACAATTTAGAAATTGAAGAATCACAATTAATCTCATTGGGTAAACCTAAGGGATATGTAAAACGTCAAGTTCGAGGGTGGAGTGAACGTTATTTTAGAGCTGAAACAGATGATATTAGAGCCATGAATTTTACGGTTGAATGGATGGGTGATAATTTACCTGTAAATTCAACTATATCCTTCATTCATAATGATTATAAGTATGATAATCTAGTGTTGGATGTTGATTCCTTAGAAATTAAAGCCGTGTTGGATTGGGAAATGGCAACTGTAGGAGACCCTTTAATGGACCTTGGTACTACACTGGCCTATTGGGTTGAAAAAAATGAACATCCAGCATTACAGCAATTTAATTTGACTTGGATGGAAGGTAATTTAACCCGCCAAGAAGTCAATGTAAAATACGCTGAATTAAGAGGTGTTAACTTAGAAGAGATTCTTTTTTATTATGTTTTCGGATGTTTCAAATTAGCAGTGATTGCCCAGCAAATTTATACCCGGTATAAAAAAGGATTTACCAAAGATGAACGTTTTGCTGGTTTGATTCATGTGGTAAAAGCTTGTGGAAAGAATGCTGAAAATGCTATAAAATTTAACAGGATAAACAATTTTTATTAAATAATGAAAGAAGTAAAAGACATCCAGAATGTACTCATATTGGGTAGTGGGACCTTAGGCTTACGTGTTGCGTTGGCAAGTGCTCTTAATGGTTATAAAGTTACAGTCTATGATATTAGAGAAGAGGCTTTTTCTCAGGCAAAAAAAATTCAAGCCAATTTGGTAAAAATGTTGATCAAAGAAGGAAAATATTCTAAAAAAGATGGTGAAAAAGCACTTCAAAATCAAACATTTACTACGGATGCAATTTTAGCTGCAACCGATGCTGATCTGGTGAGTGAATCAGTTACGGAAGATTTATATTTAAAGAAAAAAGTATGGGCTCAATTTGGGTCGCTATGTCCACAACATACAATTTTCACTACCAATACTTCTTCATTATTGCCTTCACTATTTGCTGAAGAAACAGGAAGGCCTGAATGTTTTTGCGCCTTACATTTTCATGATGTTTTTTACGCAAATGTGGTAGATATTATGCCAAATCCAAAAACAGAGCCTTGGATTATTGAGTTACTTCAAGCCTTCGGAGAATCTATCCAGCAAACTCCTGTAATAATGCACCGTGAATCTCCCGGTTATATTTTTAATGCGATGCTAATTGCTGTCTTAGGTGCTGCTGGAGCATTGGTTACTTATGATGTAGCAAGTATTGAGGATGTTGACCGTTCCTGGATGGGTAATTTTAAAATGCCGAGCGGGCCTTTTGGAATTTTAGATGAAATTGGTTTAGATACTGCATGGCATGTTATTCATGTGTTTAAAGACGAGAAAAGTAAGCGTTTCGCGAAGCTGTTGGATACCTATATCCAATTAGGAAAATTAGGGAGAAAGTCTGGTGAAGGTTTTTACAGTTATCCTAATCCAAAATTTAGTGAAGAAAGGTTTATAAGTGGATGAATTAAAAATTCTCTTTAATTCCCTTTACCCACTCATCCATAAACTCTTGAATTTCGTCGAGAAATTCTTCCGGTTTTTGAGTTCTGTTAATGGTGCTATGTAGCACAATTTTATTTGGATCGGGTGGATAACCTGTTGTTATGGTCCACGACAATCCATTCGGGCAATCTTTTAATGTAAAACGAACACCCCCATTAATTTTATCGTAGCTGATTAAAAAATCACCCCAAAGGGTTAACCCTTTAAAATCATTATTATGTTCTTCAATGAAAAGCATTGTTTCAGTAAAATCTTCTACATTTTGTGGATATATTTTATCCTGAATTATTTCTTGAGTTACTTGTTTATCTATGATCTTAAAAAATTCCATTTTATAATTTCTTTGATTGAAAACTTTCTATTAATACGGTTGTTAAAATTAATGCACCTCCAATTAATGTCCTACTTGCAGGGATTTCGTTTAAAAATAGTAATCCAAATAAAATACCATAAATGGGCTGAATACTGCTCATGATACTGGCTGCACTTATTGAGAAGTTTTTAAAACTCATGACAAAAAGCGTATGACCAATAGCTGTTGTTACTAATGCTAAAACGATGAGTGCACTCCAATCATTTGTACTTGGATTCATTTCGAAAAAGAAAAAGGCAGGCCACAAAACCATTGTAACGATCACCATTTGATAAAACATGAGCATCGATCCGTGATAATGTGCAATTTTCTTTTTTAGTAATATATTTCTAAGGGCATAAAAAATTGAAGAGATCAATCCGAATAATACTCCTTTTGTATAGTTGTTTTCTAAAGTAAATTCTGGAGTTAAAAAATATATTCCTATTAATACAATTATTCCAAGAAGAACATGTTTTACATTTAATTTTGAGTTAAAAAATATTGGTTCTAACAGGGCTGTAATAATGGGATATGTAAATAATGAGAGCATTCCAATTGCTACATTAGATAATTGCAACGCATAAAAATAAGTGACCCAGTGTGCCCCAAAAAATAACCCGCTGATTATGATTGTTTTCCAATCTCGTTTGTTTGCAATATTTAAATTAATTTTTTTATACCAGCAAAATACACCTAGAAGAATTGCTGCGAATAAACAACGCCACCAAATAGTCATTGGTGGTGGCATTGAAATGTATCTCCCCAACACCCCTGAAGTACTAATTAAGAGTACCGCGATATTTAATTCTACAATATGTTTGAAGTGTTGACTTTTCAATTTAGTATTTTATGAAGTGTGGTCAGGGCTTTATTTATGGAATTTATATTGTCAAAAGTCAATAATAAACGTAAACCAAGTTTGGTTTCTTTCTCTTTCATTTTGCAAATAGCCATATTTTGTTGTACAAACTGCAAGACTCTGGTAAACGTTTCAGTTTGATAATAAGGAGATTGTTGATCGGCAATAAAATAACCTATCATTTTACCTTTCTTTAAGATCAATCGCTCAAAACCAATATTTTTTGCCAACCATTTAACCTGAACACTTTGTACTAATTCTTTAGCTTGAATGGGCAATTCTCCAAATCGATCTACTAAATGCCGTTCATAGATAGCAAGTTCCTCCTCTGTTTGCAAATTACTTAACTCCTTGTATAAATTTAATCGTTCTGTAATGATACTTATATAATCATCTGGGAATAAAAGTTCAAAATCAGTATCGATCTGCATATCTTTTACAAACTCTTTTGGTTGATCACTGCTGTCTTTATAAATTTCCTTGAACTCATTTTCTTTAAGTTCTTCAATAGCTTCGTTCAATATTTTTTGATAGGTGTCAAAACCAATATCATTAATAAATCCACTTTGTTCTCCCCCTAATAAGTCACCTGCTCCCCTAATTTCAAGGTCTTTCATTGCAATATTAAATCCACTTCCTAATTCAGAAAATAATTCAATGGCCTGAATACGTTTTCGTGCATCATCGGTCATCATATGGTATGGAGGTGTTATGAAATAACAGAAAGCTTTTTTGTTAGAACGTCCAACACGACCTCGCATTTGATGGAGATCTGACAAACCAAAATTATTGGCATTATTGATAAACATCGTGTTTGCATTTGGCACATCTAAACCACTCTCTACTATGGTCGTTGAAACTAGTACATCAAACTCATTATTCATAAAAGCCAGCATCAGTTGTTCTAATTTTCTCCCTTCCATTTGCCCATGTCCGATGGCAATGTTGGCATCCGGTAATAAACGCTGTAACATTCCGGCAACTTCTTTAATATTTTCTATACGGTTATGGATAAAAAATATTTGGCCACCACGGGAAATCTCATATTGAATGGCATCTCTAATGATCTCTTCGCTAAAGCGGATAACATGGGTTTCTATTGGATGTCGATTTGGAGGAGGCGTATTAATGATAGACATATCACGTGCCGCCATTAAGGAAAACTGTAATGTTCTCGGAATAGGAGTGGCAGTTAAAGTTAATGTATCAACATTTTCTTTGATAGTTTTTAATTTATCTTTAACAGCAACTCCAAATTTTTGTTCCTCATCAACAACCAACAAGCCTAGATTTTTAAATTTTATAGTTGGATTGACCAATTGATGTGTCCCAATAATAATATCTATTTTACCATTTGCTAAATTTTTTAATATTTCGGTTCGCTGTTTTGCCGTTCTAAATCTGTTGATGTAATCTATAACAACAGGAAAATCTTTTAATCTTTCAGTAAAAGTTTTAAAATGTTGAAAAGCCAAAATGGTGGTTGGTACTAAAATAGCGACTTGTTTATTATTGTCAACCGCCTTAAAAGCGGCTCGTATAGCAACTTCTGTTTTCCCAAATCCTACATCTCCACAAACTAACCTATCCATGGGCTGCTCACTTTCCATATCTGATTTTATATCTTGAGTAGCTGTAAGTTGATCAGGGGTATCTTCATACATGAAACTGGACTCTAATTCCAGTTGCATAAAACTATCAGGGTGATACATAAAACCTTGTTGCATTTTGCGTTTTGCATACAATTTTATAAGATCATAGGCAATTTCCTTAACCCGAGTTTTAGTTTTTTGTTTTAGTCTTTTCCATGCTCCGGAACCCAGTTTATAAATTTTTGGTGGTCTTCCGTCTTTTCCATTAAATTTAGATATTTTATGTAAAGAATGTATACTGATGTATAAGATGTCTCTGTCACCATATATTAGCTTGATAGCTTCTTGTTGTTTGCCCTCAACATCAATTTTTTGCAGACCGCCAAACTTGCCAATACCATGGTCCATATGAGTTACATAATCACCTATTTCTAAATTGGTTAGTTCTTTAAGTGTGATAGCCTGTTTTTTAGCGAATCCACTTTTTAATCGAAATTTGTGATAACGTTCAAAAATCTGATGGTCAGTATAATAAGCTACCTTTTGATCTTGATCTACAAACCCTTGATATAATGGAAATACGATGGTTTCATATACTACTTCTTCATCAACATCTTCAAAAATATCATGGAATCGTTCTGCTTGTTTTTCATTAGCACAGAATAGATAATTTTTGATACCGTTTTCAGTATTTTTATTGAGATTTTTGATCAACAGATCAAACTGTTTGTTAAATGATGGTTGAGGTGATGTATTAAAAGAAATTATATTACCATGCTGAATTTGTGACTTAAATTTGGAATGATCACCTAACCCTACTTGAACCAGATTATAATCTTCCAGTTGTTGTTTTATTAAAGACCCATTACAAAATAAATCTTGAGGAAGTGCAAGTTGTATTCCTTCTTTAATGTCATCAAAAGCAACAACGGCTTTATTGAAAAGTTTATCTAATTCCCCAAAAAGCAACTCTTTGTTTTTAACAAATACAATAGTATTGTTTGAGATATATTTTAAAAAACTTTCACGTTTTTCTTGTAAATGTTTATTTTCAACATTAGGCATAATGCTGATCCTTTTTTCTTTTTCGATAGACAATTGCGATTCTATATCGAAACTTCTGATGCTGTCAACTTCATCACCAAAAAATTCGATGCGGTATGGCTCTTCATTTGAAAACGAAAAAACATCAACAATTCCTCCACGCACTGCAAATTCGCCTGGCTCAGTAACAAAATCAACCCGATTGAAATGATATTCAAATAGCATTTCATTTACAAAATCGAGAGATATTTGCTCTCCAACATGTAGTTTTAATGTGTTCCTTTCGAGTTCTCGTTTGGTAACAACTTTTTCAAAAAGGGCGTCCGGATATGTAATTATGATTGCTGGTTTTTTGCGTGAATTAATACGGTTCAACACCTCTGAACGCAATAAAATGTTAACATTGTCAGTTTCTTCAATTTGATAAGGTCTTCGGTATGAACCCGGATAAAACAATACGTCATCTCTACTAGCCGACTTATTTTTGTTGCCTAATATTTGCTCTAAATCATTTAAATAATAGGCGGCTTCTTCTTTATCATTACAAATTAATAAGTAAGGTCTCTCTAGCTGTTTAAAAGAGTTTGAAATGACAAAAGACAATGAGGATCCTGCCAAATGCTGTAAATGAAGCTTTGTTTTTTGTTTTTTTAACGCTTGAACAATCTGTTTTAACTTAGATGATTGTTCGTATAAATTAACAATTGTTTGTTTGCTCAATTGTTTTTTGTTTTGAGCAAAGATATATTTATTAATATCATTTGAAAAAATAATAAGTTTAATTATCTTTACGTAACTTATAATTAAAATATGTCTATATCTGATTTATACGCTAGTGGAACTCATGAAGAAAATAAAAGTCATTTTGCAAATATTGTAAGGTTGGCTTTAATGGATCATGTTATTAAGAAAGGTGAACAAAAATTGATGAACCGTTTAGCAAAATCATTGGGACTTTCGAAAGAAGAGTACAAGGATATTCTTAAAAACCATCAAAACTACCCTATGAAACCACCTGTAAGTTATGATGACCGAATAGAACGATTATATAATTTGACGAAAATGATGTTGGTTGATAATGAAATTTCTAGACAACAGGTTTTTCTTTTAAAACGGATTGCATTAGGTCTTGGTTTTCTTAAAAATAGTGTAAAAAAGGTAAATTATGAAGCTATTCATTTAGTGATGAATGATGCGGATTTAGATGATTTTACCAAGGCAATTAAAAAGGTAAACCTTGAATAATTTCTTAATATTGAAATATTAGCTCAACGATTTAATTCGTTGAGGGTTTTTTAATCTTAAAAACAACGAACAAACTTCTCAAATTCAATTTCATCATTATACACATTGGGTGACACACGAATTGCATCGCCGCGATACGAGACATAAATGTTGTTTTCTTTAAATCTCGCTTTTAGTTTGTCAAGGTTGATATGTTTTGGTAAATAGACGCCAAATAAATGGTTAGCTCTATACGTTTTATCTTCAACGAAGCAACCTAAATTTCGTAACTCATCAATTGCCTTTTTAGAAATGTTTTCACAGTAGTCTTGAATATTTTCGGGCTTCCATTCAACAAGTTGTTCTATACTCTTAGTAAGCATGGGTACTAAATTAAAATTACTGCATTCACCCATATTGTAACGCCCGGCCTTTGGCTGGTAGTCACTTTGATAGTTTACCAATTGGGTAAAATCTTCACTGTTAAACCTATTGATCCAATTATTTTCAATGGGCTCTCCATCGTTAAAAGCATCTGAATAATAGGCCATACCTAATCCGTAAGGACCAAGCAACCATTTATAACCTACAGTTATTAAGGCATCTGGTTGAATATCTTTCACTGAAAATGGCAAAGCTCCTATACTTTGGGCACCATCAATAATCAATAATGCATTATGCAATTTGGTTTTTTCACGAATTGTTTTCAGGTCAAATAAAGTCCCATCAGCCCAATGTACCGGGCTTATAGCTACTAAAGCAGTTTTACCAGTTATTGCATCCAGAATATTTTGATTCCAAATTTTTCCTCTATTTTCAAAAGTATCTGGTGGCGCTATAACTTTAACGCTTGCATTATTCTTCGAAGCTATTTTTTGCCAGGCATACACATTACTAGGGAACTGTGCTTCAACAATAATAATTTCATCTCCTGGATTCAATTTAATATTATTGGACACGGTTGCGATTCCATAAGAAACGGAAGGGATAATAGCAGTATTTAGAAAATCAGGTGCTTCAATAAAATCAGCAAATACCTTTTTTAAATTTTCTGTACCTGTAAAAAAATCATCTGCAACTATTTCAAATGGCAGGCATTTTTGTGATACAGCTTTATGGCCAATTTTTTCAACACTTCTTAATAATGGCGACATGAATGCTCCGTTTAGGTATGTGACTGTTTCAGGCAGTCTAAATTTTTCTTTTTGATTCGTTAGCATCATATAAAATATTAGTATTCAAAGATACTATTTAAATTTTCAATTTATTTTTAGACATGTCTAAAAAATATTTTATATTTGTCAAAAAATATTATCAATGTTTTCTCAAGCAGAAGAGAATTATTTAAAAGCTATTTACAGTTTAGAAGGTGAAACCCAAAAAGGTATTAGCACTAACTTGATTGCTAATAAAATGCAAACAAAGGCGTCTTCAGTAACCGATATGATTAAAAAATTATCTGATAAGCAGTTAGTTGTTTATAAAAAGTATAGGGGTGTAGAATTGTCAGTTAAGGGAAGAAAAGCGGCCTCAATAATTGTAAGAAAACATCGTTTATGGGAATGTTTTTTAGTTGATAAGTTACATTTTTCCTGGGATGAAGTACATGATATAGCCGAACAGTTAGAGCATATTAAATCGGAAGATTTAATGGAACGATTAGATCAATTCTTAGAATACCCAAGTATAGATCCTCACGGTGATCCAATTCCTGATAAAAATGGAAATATTACGAAACGAAGTAAAGTAAAACTATCTACTTTAAAAGAAAATGAACAAAGTGTCCTGTTAAGTGTGAAGGATTCGTCAGTTGAATTTTTAAAGTATTTGAATAGAAAAAAGATTGCAATTGGCAACACCATAAAGGTATTAAGTATTGAACCATTTGATAGATCAATGCAAATTGAAATGAATTCAAAACAGTTTGTAATTTCAGAAAATGTTGCAGAAAATTTATATTTAAAGAACTTATCATGAATATTACAAACCCATTATACAACCTTATCATATTTGTTGTTTTTTTGGTAATTATCTACTTCCTGTTTAGGCCGGTTAAAGGTTTGTTTTGGATAATAAAAAACAATTTGAGGCTTAATGAAAAGACCGTAATTGAAGATATTTTAAAAGAACTGTATCATTATGAAAATTCAGGTAAAGAAATAACTGTTAATAGTTTAACCCGAATATTAAAATTTAATGACAGTAAGATAATTGACGTGGCTAAAAAGATGTCGATTAGCGAATTGATCATACTTGAAGGAGACGTTTTAAAATTGACAAATTTAGGGAGGGACTATGCTTTACGAATTGTTAGAGTTCATAGGTTATGGGAAAAATATTTAGCAGAAAAAACAGGATACGACAAAAAAGAATGGCATGATAGGGCGGAATCTATGGAACATCAGCTAAATCATGAAGAGACAAATTTACTTGCATCGCAATTAGGGAATCCAATCTATGATCCCCATGGAGATCCCATACCTACCAAATATGGAAAAATCGCTGAATTAAACGGAGTTACATTATCTACTTTACCGGTAAACACAATTGGAAAAATAACACATATTGAAGATGAGCCAGACGTGATCTACAAACAAATACTTGCCGAAAATATTCATATCAGTTCGCAAATAAGGGTTGTTGAAAATAATGCTAATAGGGTAGTTTTTTATTCGGAAGGGGAAGAGTTCAAATTGGCTCCAATTGTTGCAGCTAGTATTACAATTGAAGTTTTAGAAAAAGACATCCTTGATGAGGAAAATATGGTGAGGCTATCGACTTTAAAGGAAAAAGAAACGGCTAAAATATTGGGAATCTCAAAGGAATGCAGAGGGGAGAACAGAAGAAGATTGTTGGATTTAGGTTTTATTAAAGGCAGTACAATTCAAATTGATTTGGTGAGTCCTTTAAGTAACCCAAAGGCTTATTTAATCAAGGAGACATCCATCGCGTTACGGAATGATCAAGCGTCAAAAATACTTATTAAAAAAGATTGAAATTATGGATAATAAAACGAAGAGTGCTTGCGATGGTTGTTCACAATACAGTGCTAAAGGGTTGAAAAAACTCGGTGTCCATACAGAAAATATTGATTTCGTTGTAGCATTAGCAGGAAACCCTAACACAGGGAAAAGTACTGTTTTTAACGCTTTAACGGGATTAAGGCAACACACTGGTAACTGGCCGGGTAAAACTGTAACCAGAGCGGAAGGAGCTTTCGAGTACGGAACCCAAAAGTATAAATTGGTTGATTTACCAGGAACGTATTCTCTGCTTTCTACTTCACAAGATGAAGAAGTTGCAAGAAATTTTATCCTTTTCGGAAAGCCAGACGTAACGGTTATAATAGCAGATGCATGCAGATTAGAGAGAAACTTAAATTTAGTATTGCAAATTTTAGAAATTACTGATAAAGCTGTCCTGTGCTTAAACTTGATGGATGAGGCAAAACGAATTAATATAAGTATTGATGAAAGAACATTGGCGCGTGACTTAGGTATTCCC
>Ga0316192_10003109_pt1 | contig 12090 bp, 10 predicted proteins | sample MerIslwburrow_MG_FD_204931 | JGI IMG/M metagenome (GOLD analysis project Ga0316192, IMG submission 204931) | Coastal sediment microbial communities from Maine, United States - Merrow Island worm burrow | ecosystem: Environmental > Aquatic > Marine > Coastal > Sediment | place: USA: Maine...
GACTCCTTGCCGCCAAGAGACCAAAATGCGATCGAGGCTGCACTGGACCGACTGGACAAGGAAGATGTCGCAATCAGGGGCGCTCAGGTCGAATACGTGGTCTTCACCGAACTGTCGGCGCGCTGGTACCGACCTCGTGGTGCCCGTGTGGATCAATGCCGGCTCCCCCGGCACCGGGCCACCGGACGACGAGGCCACGATCGCTCTGAGCTACACCGTGCAGATGGGGTTCACCGCCCGCTTCGGCTTCCCCGTCGAGGAGCCCCGCCAATACGTGACCTGTGGCTACCAGGACAACCTCGGGTTCGGTTTCAACACCGCGCTTGGGGTGAAGGTGGCCAACCCGGATCGTGCGGTGGTGTCGGTGCGGCGACGGCGGCTTCATGTTCGGGGTGCAGGAGTTGGCAACGGCGGTGCAGCATGGGATCAACGTGGTGACCGTCGTGTTCGACAACGGTGGATTCGGCAACGTGCGCCGTGACCAGACCAACGTGTACGACGGTCGCCTGCTGGGGTCGGAGTTGCGCAATCCCGACTTCGTCCGCCTGGCCGAGAGCTTCGGAGCCGATGCAACGACCGCGTCAACGGCCGACGAACTCGGGTCATCGGTCGCCCACGCCCTCGAAGCCGAACGGCCAGCGGTCATCGTCGTTTCCGGCAGCCCGGGCCACGAGACCTCACCCTGGCCGTTCATCCATCCCGACCCGCCAATCCAGGTGTAGCAGCCGGGTGGCTGATCGTTTCCCACGGTCTCGTGGTGAAGCCGCTTCAGCTCATCGGCGACCAGACGCCAGTCCGACTCAGAGGTCGGCTCATGCCCTTCGAGCCACCGCTGAACCACGATCCCGTCGATGGATCGACGACCGTCAGCGGCAGGAACGACACAAGGCACACGGAATCCTGCCTGGTCGAGATCCTGAAGGAGGTCCAGCTCCCACGTCAGCGACTCGACCGAGCGTCTGCTCTGCCGGATCACGACGCGCTCCCCACCAAGCCGCCCGAGCCAGATCTCGTTTCGACTCCCGCCCGACAACCGCTCAACAAGCCTCAGACCCGACCACCGGTGGAGGTTGATCATGGCACCGATTGGTGGGCGGCAAACTCCCCCTGCGGCCTCACCGCAGCGTTACCTTCACCGCCTTGTCGGCCTCAGGCTCGAACTCGTAGATCGGCTCGTGTCGGCAGTGGCCACCGTTCCAGCCGATGAGCGCCTCTTTCGTCCACACGGTTGCACTGCCCAAAGCGCATCGGTCCAGCTTGTCCAGATCCAAGATTCCAAAGGTCCGGTCGCTGGGAGAGAAGACACCCGCTTGGATGTTGAAGTGAAGAGAATACAGCGCATCATCGCCAGGCACGAGTGTCTTGTAGTCACCGGTAGCCACACCGGCGAAGTTCTCGTCGTCGGTCTGGGCCACTATCTCCCAACCATTGTCGCCTTCGGCCAGCACGGTCGCCTTGCGTGGCTGCGACCCGATCGACTGGACACCAAGGAGTAGCAGTTCGTCGCCATCGAAGACGGGATGGAGCGGGCCGACAATATTGTCCGGCAAGCTCAGGTCTTCGACGGAGACGACCTCCGCCGTCGCCGCATCGACTATCGCCAACCCGTGTCGGGCACCAATCCGCCGTGCCAACCCCTGGTAGATCCGGTCGCCGTGCCGTACTGGGCTCGAACTCTCGGCGAACTGCTGCGATCCCACGTCGGCGGAGAGGGGCTGAACCCACGAGTCAATGGCTGGATCCCAGCTCAGCAGTCGGCCTCCGGCGGCCATAAAGACTCGTCCGTCAACGCCCGTTACCGACGGCCCAGGTTCGGTATGGATTCCTGTCTCCGTGTCAGGAGGAGGCTGAGGCACGACCGCTCGAGCTGTGTCGAAGCCGCCGGGAGGGCTGACCGACCGCCAGGCGTCCGTGGTCGGGTTGTAGGCGGCAGCGACGACGGGCCCTGTGCCGGGATGGCCCCCTTCGAACCCAACAACGATCATCTCATCGCCGGTCCAGGCCACTGAGTCCGGCAGCGCATCGGGATGGGGAAAGGGCGGTAAAGTTCGCCAGTCGGCCGAGGCTGGGTTGTAGACGGCGCCATCAACCCACCAGCGGTCGTCGCCAAAGGTGCTCCGCCCCCCGAACACGATCATCTCATCGCCCGTCCACACCGCACGGGCGTCCGCACGGGGCTCAATCGCCGGCGATTCGATCTCCGCCACCGCCACGTCAACCGTCCGCGGGCCGGTGCTGCAACCGATAACGACCGAACCGACAAGAGTGGCGGCAACCACCGGCAACGAAAGCCTCATGTCAGACCAGGCTAAGCCACGACGTCGTAGCATGATCGGCACCCAGCAAGCCAGGGAAAGGCGCTACTATTCGTACATATGTTCGACAGCTGACACCGTCGGTCTGGACCGAAGACGTGTCGTAGACTCAGCCGAAGGTCCAGTTGCCGGGTTGCCAGTCCCGTGGTGGCCCAATCGTCGCCCGACACCAACGATGCACCGCCGCTGTTCAGTTAGTTCATAGTCTTCGGATCGGCGACTCAGTCGGCTACGGGTGAGAGCAACCGACACAACCATCCGGCCGTCGCCATTGGTGTGAATCAACATGAAACTCCCCGTCGATCTCTCTGATCGCGGTGTTTGTGGCCGGGTTCTCCGACTTTGCCACCCGCGGTGGTCATCGGCGGCGACGTACTGTCAGTGACGATGGACCGACGTTCGGACGAGGCTGTCTACCAGGCCCACGCTCGTGAGCTGGTGCAGTTCGCCACGGGCCTGGTCGGGCCCGACGATGCACCCGACGTTGCGGTCGATGCCTTCGTGCGAGTGTCCAGTTCCGTCGTCTGGAGCGAGGCTTCCGACCGAAGGGCCCTGTGGTTCCGCGCCGTGGTGTTCGAGGCCAAGTCGTGGCACCGCTCGACGGCCAGACGTCGGGCCCGAGAGTCACGAGTCGCCACATCGTCGAATGCGACGACGACCTTGCCCGAGTACGACGATGAGGTCACCGCCGCCCTCTGCCTGCTGAGCCCACAACAACGAGCGGTCATCATGCTCACCTATTGGGCCGACCTCGATGTGCGAGCCGTGGGCGACGCCCTCGGCGTTTCACCGGGAACGGTGCGCAAACAGCTGGCCCGGGCCCGCCAGAAACTGAGAGGAGAGCTTGATCGTGGACGACGCTGAGCTCGACGAACGGCTGCGGTACGCCGTTGTTGCCATGGTGGCCAATGCCCCGCCACCTCGACCCTTTCCCCACTCGCCCGCAGTCGGCCATGCCCATGGCCTTGCGGAGGAGGGTGACCAGATCGTGCCCAACAAGAGCAACCGTGGTCGGCTGCTCTTGGTCGGAGTGGCGTTGGCCCTGGCCGTCGCCGGTGGGTGGGCTGCCTGGCGTGTCGCCGCCAGGCCGGGGCCGGTCGACACCGTCGGTGCCGGTCTCGTCGTTTCCCACGAGGTCGTGGCCTACGAGCAGTCGTTCGACCTCACCTGCCCGGGCGGTGAGGTCAACGTGACCGGGCTGTTCGACACAATGGTCTTCGAGTCGTGGGCATCGCAGGACCTCGGTCGTTGGCGCCAGGTTGTCCGCTATCCCGACGGCTCGCAGCGAAGCCTGGTGGCCACCCAAAGCCCTTGGTATCCGGTGGAGCTGTTCACCAGCGGCGAACTGCAGGGGCAGCAGATCGGCTGCCCACCACAAAACAATCTCCTGAACGAACCAGGCCAGGGGTCGTGGTTCTCCCTGAACCCGATGGCCGAGATACCGAACATCCCCGGCAGCCCAGAACCAGCGGTGCAGTCCTATTCGGATCTCGGCCGGCTCGTCGACAGCAACGCCGTTGGCCCCGACGGGCGGCCCGCCGAGCTTTGGCAGGCCGTCGTCGACGGCACCTACGGCTCCGAAAGCGGGGGCGGCACAATTCGCCAGGTCGACGAGTGGCTGGTCGACCCGGTGGACGATCGGGTCCTTCGGCGCAGCCACTCCCAGGACTATGAAGGACTCGGTGAGGTCCGGTGGACGGCCCGCTTAATCTCCTCGGAACCGGCCACGGTCGACTACGGCTTCTTCACCCCCGACGGGCTCAACCAGCAGGAGGTGCAAGTCGTTCCCGGGCTGACGCCAAACGCTCCAATCCCTGGTGAGCGCCCCTCCGAGCCGCTAGGTCCCGCCCCGACCGTTCCCCGGCGCTCCCCGTCTGAAACCACATCCCAGAGCGCCGACGGGTAGGGCCAAGCCAACAAAGCCGGCCCCGTCGTTCCATCGGTGGGTGGTCGGCTGGTCGCTTGCCATCACCCCGCACCGACCTACTGTGTGGCAAAGGCGACGAGTGCTACGCGCACCTCAGCCACCTGGTCGACAAGATCGAACAAGTCCGGTGAACCATCAGAGCCGAAAAACGCAGAGGCCCCGGGACTACGCTACGTAGACAATCCGGGGCTTACTTCCGATGAGGGCCTCACAGCTACTCACCGACCATTACCAGTATCGGTCTGTTGGAGACGAAACACAAACTATTCATGCGAAAGCTGGTGCCAGTTCGGGCGACCCCCTGGCCTACGATTCAGGCCGAGGTTCATTATGAAAATCGATACGGGAATCATTGAGCTGCTGGCCGATGTGCCGGAGCTGGCGAGGCGAGGGGAGGAGGCCGGTTTCGACGGGTTGTGGTCGGCTGAGACCACCTACGATCCGTTCTTCCCCCTGGTTCTGGCCTCGGAGCACACCTCCCGGGTGGATCTCGGCACCAGCATCGCCGTGGCCTTCGCTCGCACCCCGATGACGGTGGCCAACGTCGGCTGGGACCTGCAGAACTACTCCAACGGTCGTTTCATCCTCGGCCTCGGCAGCCAGGTCAGTGCCCACATCACCAAGCGGTTCTCGATGCCGTGGTCGAAGCCTGCGGCCCGCATGCGGGAGTACGTGTTGGCCCTGAAGGCCATCTGGACCTCGTGGGAAACCGGCGACCGGCTCAATTTTCGGGGCGACTTCTACAGCCACACGCTGATGACTCCGTTCTTCTCCCCCGGCCCCAATCCCCACGGTCAACCCAAGATCTACATCTCGGCCGTCAACCCCTTGATGACCCAGGTGGCGGGCGAGGTGTGCGACGGCATCATCCTCCACGGCTTCACCACTGAACGCTGGATTCGTGAGATCACCATGCCCAACCTGCAGATCGGGGCCGACCGGGCCGGGCGCAGCGTGGACGACATCGACATCGTCAGCCCGGCCTTCATCGCCACCGGCTCCACCGAGGCGACCATGACCGAGGCGGTGCGGGGCCGTCGCGAGCAGATCTCGTTCTACGGCTCGACCCCCGCCTACCGCGAGGTGCTCGACCTGCACGGCTGGGGCGAGTTGTCGGGCGAGCTCAACATCCTGTCCAAGGCCGGCCGTTGGGACGCCATGGTCGACGCCGTTCCCGACGAGGTGCTCGACGCCTTCGCCATCGTCGCCGAGCCCGACCAGGTGGCCAACAAGCTGAACGGTCGCTTCGGCGATGTGGTCGACCGGATCTTCGTCAACGCCGACTACGCCGCCGACCCCGACACCTGGCACCCCGTGATCGACGGCCTCTCAGCCTTGTGACCACGAACAAGCCGTAGCCACGGACGGCCCGGGCCACGGACGGCCGGGGCCACGGCGGAGCGCATCGCTGACGGACTCAGTCGCTGACCCGGAGCTGGAAGACGTGGTACTCCCAACCGTTCTCGGCGACATCCCACACTGATTCCTGTTCAAGGAATCCCCCGGCGCCGAGCAGTTCGCGGTTGCGGGCTTGGGTGCGCAGGCTGAACAGGCGCCGTTTGCCGTCGATACCCGACTCGTCGATCATGTCGCGCCCGTCGCCGCCCCAGAGGCCGACAACCAGCGGGGCCCCGGCCCGGAGAGGCATCACCATGGCAGCCACAGTGGCGGCCACCTCAGCTTCGGGCACGTGCTGAAGCGTGCTCATTGACCAGCCGGCGTCGAACGATCGTGGCCGAAACGGTGGCGCAGCAATGGACCCTTGGGTCACGGTGACACCATCCTCAGCGGCCAGCACACCATTGCCGTGGGCCAGGTCGATGCCAACAAATCGCAGCCCAGCGGCCAGGAAGGCTGTACCATCCCGCCCCGGCCCGGCGCCGAGATCGAGTACCGATGTACGGCCCTCCTGATCCAGCAGGGCCAGGAAATCAAGGCGCAGGTCGAGCCGTCGTCCCCTGAGCGGTTTACGGAGCCCGAGCCGGGCCTCCTCTTCGTAGTACGACCGCAGATCGTCGCGCAGTTCACTCATCGGGTATCAGCGTAGAGCGAGCGGCAGCCGGTGTATCCGAGGTTTCACCCAAGCGATTAGTCGACGACGAAGGTGGCCGCCAGGCCCCGGTAACCCCGGCCAAGGTCGCCAACCAGGATCGAGTAACCGCCGCCTTCGTAGTAGAAGAAGCAGCTGTGCGACGCCTCACCGGCCCCATCGACAATCGGCTCACAGGCAGTGAACGCAACAACGCCCCCCGACTGGTCGTCACCACCCTGTTGACATCGCAGGTCGTCGAGCACACCGGGCTCGAACCACTTCTCCACCAGGTCACGACTGTCGGTTTGCAGACACAGCGAGTCGTATTGCAGGGCGACATCCTCCGGCGTCGGCAGGCCAGCGGGCGGACGTGTGGTTGAGGTCGTGGACGCCCCAGTCGTCGTGGTGGTGACGGGTGCGTTCGTGGTTGTCGTCTTGGCAACCGTGATCGACGTTGCCACCGTCGACGTGGTCGTCGAACTCGTACTGCTGGATGTCGGCCCGGTTGTCGCCGTCGGCTCAACCGTTGTCGTCGATTCTGACGATGACGAACCAACCGCGCTCTCGGCCAACCCGCTGCTTGACTCCCCGCAGGCCACGACGGCAGCGGTGAAGGCAGCCACCATCATCCCCCGTACAACCAGTTGCCTCATCACGCCTCTCCCCATGGTTGGAGCAGGATCGACGCTACCAGGGGCCCAGCAGCCACCTACGGCAGGGTGCCCCAACGGGTGGGATCGAGGTGCCGTTCCAGCCCCTGCCAGGCCTGGCAGGTGTCGTCGGTATCGTCGTGCGGTTGCTGGAACTGTGTGATGAAGAGGGCGACCTCGGTCAGATCCCACCACAGGCGGTACAGCTGCTCGGCGACCGGGTCCACCGGGGTCCCGGTCCGTTCGTGGTAGTCGGTGCGGATCGATTCGTCCTGGTCGATCAGGGCCCACAGGTCGCGTTCGGGTGGGGCCAGCAGCGCTGTGTCCCAGTCGATCAGTGCCGGGCCGCTTTCGGTGGTGATGGTGTTCCCCCGATGAGGTTCGCCGTGGGTCAACACGAAGCGATCAGGCCGGGCCGCCACCTGCACGACCAGCTGGTCGTAGCGCTGCAGCACCGCCCGGAGCGGATCGCTGTGTCGGCTGAGCAGTTCACGGGCGCGGTCGCTGTAGGGGCCAGGACCCCAGGACACTCCCGCCGTGGCCGTCGCTGCCATGGCCGCCTCCAATGCATAACGGCTGGGGATCACTTGGTCATCGGCAAGGACCACCCCGTCAACGAGATCGGTGGCCTGGTGGATGGCCACGATCCGACCGAGCACGGCCAGCCGCTCGGGCCGGCATCCGCACTGGAGAGTTCACGCCTCGTCTCGTCACCTGACCCAAACGACGGCCCCGACCGGCGGGGCTGCGCTGCTCGTCTACATTTTGGGAACCAGAGGCGGGCGTGCACCGTCAAAGAGTCATGGTTCAAAATCAATGGCAACGAGCGGTGTGGATACTGGCGGTGCTGGCCCTGGTGGCGGCATCGTGCGGCAACGATTCAACCGCCGGTGGTTCTGACGGCGCAGGGGGAACAGCCCTGCCGTCCGAGCAACCGAATGGCGAGACCCAAGCCGGTCCGGGTGAAGGCGACGCTGCCCCTGCCGTCGTGCCCGTTGCCGATCGAACGGCGCCGGCTGGTGACCCTTCGATCGCCGGATCGGCCGTCACCGAGTTTGGATTTGACCTGTTCTCGGCGGCCCGCTCGGCTGAGGGTGGCGATGGAGCCAATCTGACGGTGTCGCCGGCCAGCGTGGCCATCGCCCTCGCCATGCTGGAACCGGGAACGGTCGGCGACGCCCGACAACAACTTCACGATGTCCTCAACATCGACGACCCTGCCGCCTTCCACGCCGCCATGAACGCCTTGGAGCAGGATCTCGAAGCCCGCACCCTCCACGGCGCCGATGACGATGCCGGTGAGCTCACGGTAAGGATCGCCAACGCCGCCTACCTCCAGCGGGGCTACCCGTTCGAACCGACGTACCTGGAGGCGGTCGGGTCGAGCTATGGCCCCGTGCTCAACGAAGTCGACTTCGTTCCCGATCCCGATGCCGTGGCCCACGAGATCAACCGGTTCGTGGCCGACGCCACCAGCGACCGCATCACCGACCTGATCGCCGACGGGGTCATCGACCCCGCCACGGTGTTGGCCCTGGTCAACGCTCTCTACCTCAAGGCTTCCTGGCTGGAGCCGTTCCAGGAAGAGGCAACCGCCGACCATCCCTTCACCCTCCTCGACGGGAGCGGGGTGACGGTCGAGATGATGACCGGTGAGAGCTCGGTATCGTCCCGGGGCGACGGTTGGGTCGGTGCCACCAAGCACTACACCGGTGGTCTGTACGCCCAATTCATCCTGCCCGACGAAGGCCGCTTCGACGAGATCGCAGGCAACCTCCCTACCATCATCAACGACTACGACCAGAACCTCGCCACCGGCGGCCGGCTCGGCCTACCCAAGCTCGAGACCCGCTTCAGCCTGGAGCTCAGCCCAGTGCTCCAGTCGCTCGGCCTCACCGCCCCCTACGGTGCTGGTGGGCTGCTCGGTATCGCCAACGACCCCCGACTGGTAGTCGATAAGGTCATCCACGAAACCTTCGTCGCCATCGATGAGGAGGGCACCGAAGCAGCGGCGGCCACCGCCATTCTGGCCAAACCAGCCAGCGCCGCACCGGAGCCACCGCCCCCCGTCATCCTCGACCGACCCTTTCTCTACCGCATCGTCGACGCCGGGAGTGGAGCCACCCTGTTCATCGGCCAGGTCCTCGACCCGGCGCCATAATGGCCGCTGGGCCGCTGGGGAGACAGCGCCGGTGGTTGAGCGGCGGGAGTCGACCGGTGACCTCAACGTTCGCGGCCGTAGCTCCAATCGTAGAACGGCGAGACGCTGTCATGGGCCTGCTCGGCCAGACGCCAGTTGGCCGAGGCCGCCCACACTTCGGCTTCGCCCAGCGCGGCCGAGATGAAGGGCATCTTCTTGCGGCCGTAGTCGTCGACTTGTTGACCTGCAAGCCGTGCCTTCAGGGTGGCGTACCGCTGCCGTGCTTCGGGGTCGGCCCGCAACCAGTCCCGAAACAACAATGCCTCACGCGCCACCGGATTGTCGGCTGCTCGGATATTCACGTTCACCGGCCGGGCGGGGTCGGCGTCGACAACAACCAGTTCGGGGTGCTCCCCTCCCCTTCGATCAAGTCCAAACCACTCACCGGAAACCAGTACAAAACCGGCATCGGTGGCCACCGTGGCCACCGTCTCGGCGTCGACCATGGTGGGGACCATGATCTGGATATCGATGAGATCCTTGGCCCTCAGACCGGGGACCGCCGTCGAACCAATGTGGTCCACGCGCAGCACGGGCGGACGGGGACCATTGGCCCGCAGTCGGGCAATGAGACGAGCGGCGACCTCGGGCCATCTGGCATCGGCTTCGATGGGCATGGCCACCTGCGCCCGACGGGCTCGTCGACCAAGCTGCCACTTCACCACCCACGGAACCAGCCGATTGACAGCCAATGTCTCAATCTCGTCGTCGCTGCCGACGCAAACGTCGACCCATGGTGATGCCGGATTCGCCAGGGCGACGCCGACGACCAGGTGGTGGTCGGCGGCCATGGCCTCCGACGGGTGTCGTCCGGTAACCGAGATGGCAATCGAGGACAGCAGAGGCTCGCCCTGTTCCGCCAGGCCATCGGCCACAGCTTTCCGCAGCAACTCCGCCGACCGGTCGGACAGGCCGTCGGTGCCGCACACCGCCACCCGGAGCAGTCGATCGGCCACGACTCCAGGCTAGGCCGCTGCGGCCTTTCTGCCGCAAGAGGGTTGAGGATCTGGCCGACAAAGCAGACGGCACCGCTCTTGGTATCGACGATTCGCCCTGGATCCGCCCCGTTGGATTTGGTCGTTGAGCAAACCACGAGTTGAGCTGCGAGAGAGCCGGCGGCGTACACCGTTGAACAGTTGGCGGGTTGGTTTGACAGGTTGAGGTCCGTGACCAACGATGCCGCTGCAACACCTAGGCTGACTGGCGTGGCGGACACAATTCGGTTGGTGGTAGAGGGACGCACGCTCGAGGTGCGCCCTGGCGCGATCCTGGGACGCAGCCGATCAGCCGACGTGGTGATCCGTCATCCTCTTGTCAGCCGCAAACACGCCCAGGTCCACCGGAGTTCAACCGGCTGGTTCATCAGTGATCTGGCCAGCTCCAACGGGGTGTACGACGCCGACGGGCGATCGACAACGCTCATGCTGGGGCCCGACAAGAACGTGTTCTGGTTGGGCCCGCCGAACACCGGCTGCGCAGTGGAGGCGATCACCCCCACCCCGCTCTCGGAGGCGGTGACGAAGCGTGCGACCCGACCCGACCCGGCCGCTGCCACCGCACGCCTCCCCGACAACAGGCTGCCGGTTCAGGGCGAGGCCCCACGAACCCCACTACAACCGTTCGCCCCCAGCCCAGCTCCGCGCCGCGCCCCCGTACTGATGCCCGCCTCAGCGTCGGCCCAGCCGGTTTCCGGGAACGGGCGCCAGCAACGGCGTTCGTCCGCCGGCTGGCGCGCCTCGGGAGTCTCGGTTCGGGCCGAGGGTCTCACAGTCATCGTCGACAACGAGTTGGTCATCCTCGATGAGGCGACACTCACCATTGATGCGGGCACGCTGACTGCCATCGTCGGCCCGAGCGGCTGCGGTAAATCGACCTTGGCCAACCTGCTGGGCGGACGAACCTCCCCCACCAAGGGAACGGTGACGATCGGGGGCCAACCGATGTCTGGCGCCATCCGGCAACAGATCGGGTCGGTGCCCCAGTACGACGCCGTCCACGAACGCCTGACCGTGCGCCACGCCCTCACCGCCGCGGCCCGCCTGCGACTTCCAGCAGGCACCCCCTCGGCCCGCATCGACGAGGCCGTGGCCAAAACGGCCGACGTGCTCGGTCTCGCCGATCGGCTCAACGTGCGCGTGGCCAAACTCTCGGGCGGGCAGAAGAAGCGGGTCAGCGTGGGCTACGAGCTGGTGGCCGACCCGGTGATGATGGTGCTCGACGAGCCAACGTCGGGGCTTGACCCTGGCCTCGAACAGGAGTTGATTGCCGAGCTACGGGCCATCGCCGACCGGGGAACGACGACCCTTGTCGTCACCCACAGCCCCGACGCCGCCGAACAGGCCGACCTCGTTGTCGTGATGGCCCCCGGCGGGCACGTTGCCTTCGTCGGTCCACCCGACGAAGTGCTCGACCACTTCTCCGCCTCGACCTGGGCCGAGGTGTTCAACCAACTGACCCCAGACTACGCGGCACAGTGGGCCGCCTATTTCCGCACCTCCCCGGCCTACCACCGCCATGTTGTCAGCCCTCCCCGCCTGGCCACGGGATCGATGGCCCCAGTCGCTGCCGGTACAACCACAGACCGTTCGTGGTCCGGCGATTTCCGGGTGATGGTCGGACGCTACCTTCGCTCGATAGTGGCCGACCCGAAGACCCTCGTTTTGTTGGCGATCCAGGCTCCGATCCTCGGTCTGCTGTTCGCCGCGGTCCTCGACACCAATGTTTTCAGCATCGGTCTCCGGCCCTCGACCGCGGCACGCGAGTTTGTTCTGGCCGTGGTCCTGGCGATGGCATGGATCGGCGCGTCGAACAGCATCCGGGAGATCGTCAAGGAGCGGAAGACGTTCCTCCGGGAGCGGGCGGTTGGCGTGTCGGCCGGTGCTCTGGTGGCCAGCAGGTGGGTTGTGCTGTCGGCCATCACCATCGTTCAGGCCGTCGTGCTGTACTTCGCTGCCGTCAGTCGTCAA
>Ga0316192_10003110_pt1 | contig 12087 bp, 10 predicted proteins | sample MerIslwburrow_MG_FD_204931 | JGI IMG/M metagenome (GOLD analysis project Ga0316192, IMG submission 204931) | Coastal sediment microbial communities from Maine, United States - Merrow Island worm burrow | ecosystem: Environmental > Aquatic > Marine > Coastal > Sediment | place: USA: Maine...
TTTCAGTGACTTCGATTCAAATATCATATTAATTCTAGTTTTTTCTAGAAAAAACCTTGACAATGATCATAATGAGACCTATATTCAGGATCAAGGAGGCCGATATGGCACACACCGATGAAATGACTGCGTGGGACTTCAACTCGAGCGAACTTCCTTTTTACGACCAGCTCTACAAGACGGGGTTGCGGATGACCCGCTCCGTCGCGGAGACCGAAGACCTTCTCCAGGAAACCTATCTCAAGGCCTTCCGCTACTACTCTGGATTCAAGGAGGGCACCAACCTCAAGGCATGGCTATTCCGCATCATGAAGAACAACTTCATCAACGGCTATCGCAAGCGAAAGGTCCAGCCGCAGCACGTGGAGCTCGACGAGCTGCGTGACAGCGGCGAAGGGCTTGCGGGGGCTGGAGCGACGTTCGCAGAGGACGGGCCCGAAGCCGGTTCTCTGGCCGAGGAAATGGACGGGGACGTGGCGCGCGCCATGAATGCCATCCCCCACGACTACAAGATGGCCTTGCTGCTGGTTGACATTCAGGGCCACACCTATCAGGAGGCGTCGGAGATACTCGCAGTACCGGTCGGGACCGTGATGTCACGGCTGTACCGAGGCCGCACCAGGATCGAAAAGGCGCTCATTTCCTACGGTAAACGTTACAACTATCTCTCGCGTCCCCCGCGAAAGGTCCGCGACGCAACCATCGATGTGGAGAACATCTTCGATGCAGCGACCGTCTGACAGGTGCAGCTGAAGCGCAGGACCTCATATACGGCTGCAACGGCGTCGAGAAAAAAGTGGGTGCCACCACACAATGCACCGTGAGTGGGTGGCACCCACGAAAGGGGCCGTTGGCATGCAGTCAGAGCCAGCCGCGGCGGCGGAAGAACACCAGGAGTCCGATGACCACCAGCGCCATCAACCCGAGCGCGAACGGGTAGCCCCAGTACCAGCTCAGTTCGGGCATGTTGAGCGGGCTGACCGAGGCGTCGAAGTTCATGCCGTACAATCCGGCGACGAAAGACAACGGGATGAATATGGTGGCGATGATCGTCAGCACCTTCATGATCTCGTTCATGCGGCCCGAGATGCTCGAAAGATACAGATCCATCAGCGACGACACCATCTCGCGGAGGGTTTCCACGATGTCGACCGCCATGGTCGCGTGGTCCACCACGTCGCGAAGGTAAAGACGCGTCTCTTCGCTGACCAGTTCCGAGTCGCTCTGGCGCAGTCCGTTCAGCATTCCACGCAGCGGCCACAACGATTTTCGCAGTACCAGCAGCTCTCGCTTCAGGTTGTGCAGGGTGCCGAGATCCTCGGGTGTCGGTGTGTCGAGCAGCGAGTCTTCCACCTCCAGGATACGGTCACCGATGGACTCGAGAATCGGGAACAGGTGGTCGACCACGATGTCGATGAGGGCGTATGCGAGGTAGCCGGAGCCACCGCTTCGAATCCGGGGTCTGCCGGTCCTCAGTCGGGCCCGAACCGGTTCGAAGAGGTCACTCCGCCGCTCGCGCACGGAGAGGAGCCCATTCGATTGGATCACCAGGCTGATTTGCTCCTTGGCCAGAGACCCGGAGTCGCTATCGATGAAAAAGTGATCCACCACCACGAATATGCAGTCCTCGAAATCTTCGCTCTTGACCCTCTGGCCGACGTTGATCACGTCCTCCAGGGCCAGCGGATGGATGGAAAACCGTTGACCCAGCTCGCCGATGAGGTTGACGTCGTGCCCCTCCACGTCGAGCCACGCTACGAGGCCTGGTCCCGGCTCGGAGACCTCGTCGGGACTCGCGACTTCGGTCTCGTGCAGACTTTCGAGCCCATACTCCATGAGGCGCGACCGCGGCGGCTCGTCCGACGGTTCGGCGGCCGCAAGGGTGCCGGGAGCGGTTCCGGGTGTGTGACGTCGCCAAAACAGTTCCATGATGACCTCCACGGGCATTGCCAAATGGGATGAGAATTCCCATGAAACCACGAGGTCGCGAGTATAGACGGGTTCGTGCTGGAGCCGCGATGAGCTGGTCTCTGCCCGAGGTCACGTGACCCGGGCGGACCACAGTGGCCTCACTCCGGACCTTCGTCGAGCAGACGAACCTGCAGCGGCTGCAGGTTGTCCAGGTGGACATCGCGCTGCGGAAAGGCGATGACGATACCGTTCTCACGGAACAGCTCGTCGATCCGGAATCGGACGTCCGACAACGCTCGCCTCCGGTCCGTCGGACGCCGCATGACGATCCAGAACAAGGCTTCGAAAATCAGGGCGCTGTCCCCAAAATCTTCGAAAAGGACCGTGGGTTCCGGTGGGATCACCGCCTGGTCCAGCTCTCCGACCGCTTGCCGAATGAACTCCTCGACTTGACGCGTCGGCGATCCATAAGCAACCCCCACCTGCAGGTGGACCCGCACCAGGTTGTCCGAGTGGGTCCAGTTGACCACATTCTGCTCGAGGAACGCGCCGTTGGGAACGATGATGTGAAAATTGTCGAAGCTCTTGATCTTGGTGCTGCGGGCACCGATGCTCTCCACCTCGCCGAAGGTGTCGCCAACCTCGATGAGATCACCGACCTTGATGGGCCGTTCGGCGAGCAGGATGAGGCCGCTGATGAAGTTGTTGATGACATTCTGACTGCCGAAGCCCACTCCGATGGCGATCGCGCCGCCGGCCAGGGCGAACACGGTGATTGGGATCTCCGAAACCCACAGTGCGAACACTGCCAGGCACACCACCACCGCATAAAGAGCGAGGGTCTGGAAGGCGGCGGCGGCGCCCGGCTCGAGCCCGATGCGAGTGAAGAGGCGGTGCGAAATCCTGCGAATCACCACCTTTGCGATGGGTACGCCGACCAACAGCACCAGCAGGGCGATGGTCACTTTACCGACGGTGAGGGGCCTCCCGTCGATCGCCGTGAGCTGGAAGTTCCAGATTGCGGCGACTCGTTGCAATCCCTCGCGGACCGTCTCCCACAAGTCGGGCGCCGCCGGCAGAAGGCACGCGGCAGCGGCCGGCGCTGCGCGCCTCTCGCGTGCGCCGAGTTCGAGGGGGTCGGGGAACTTCACGGATGATGCTCCATTACTCGGTCGCCGCGGCGTCGGCTTCGGCAGTGGCCGCGTCGGAAAACTCGTCCCAATTCTCATGATCGACCTTGATTGGCCTCCTCGCGGAACCAGTGTATTCGAACACCGCGAACCACTGACAAATGGGTGCCACTGATCACGAGCCAACACAACTACCGCGATCACAATGCATCGATGCGAGACGTTGCACCCATACCATCATCCCGAGGCGCCTCAGAAGCGGAACACCCCCGACACCACCGCGTACTGGAACCACGCGAAATTGTAGACCTCTTCGATGTCGGCGCCGCCCTCGACCGTGCGATAGCCGGCGGTGAGTCCCCACCTGTCGTTGAAGTCGTAACCGACCTTGAGCGCCACATCGAAGGCCCGCCCGGGTCCTCCCGCCAAACCTTCAAAATCGAATAGCAGGTGCCAGCGGTCGGCGAACCGGTAATCGGCCGCAAAGGAGAGCAGTGGTACGAAACCGACATCGGTATCCTCACTCGAGGTGTCGCCCTGGGAAAGCGCGATCTTGGCGTCTCGGATTTTGGCGGTGAATCCCAACCAGAGTTTCCATCGTTCGCCATCCTTGAAACGCCAGCGGTAGCCCACTCGCCACGAGTTGAACTGGTAGGTCGCCTCGGTGGGGAGCCCGGCCTCGTACGTTTCACCGGCGAAGTTCACCGTCTCGTCAAATATTCCGCTCTCGGTGTAGGACAGCGGCGCCGCCAACACCCGCAGACTGTGACGCCGGTTGAAGTTCCAGGTGAAATACACTCGCCCTGCAGCCCAGGGCCCAGAGCCGACCAGGTCTTTGAGTGAAAACCGGGTGCCTGTCTCTGTGTTGGGGATCTGAACTGTGTTGCGGCTCTGCCATGCCGGCCCGAGTTCGAGTTCTAGGCTGAAGCTGGGGTCGTCCTGCGCTGCCGCCACACTGGACAGGGAAAGGACGCAGGCGAGACACAGGCCGACAATCGACGTGCTTGGTGTTTTCATCAACAGACTCCTGGTTCGGTAATTCATGATAACTGCTCGCGATCCACCCGGCAAACGAAAACTCCGAACCACGAATTCCAACCAAAAGGAAACGGTGCCGCTGATCACGACCTCATACGGCGAGGGGGCCTTCTCCTATGCGAAGTGTGGCACCCAGAATCCGACCCGAGCCGCGGAGCGGCGGCAGATGACTAGCCTGGGGCTTCAACCCGCCGCCGGCAGCGATTTGTGGCCGTGGCCGGATTCTAGGACGGAGGGAGGGGCCGGCCATACGGCCACTCGCTGACGACGGTGCGTCACGACGACCGAAGGTCGTCAGTAACCCCACGTGCGCAAGGGCCTAAAAGAAGGTGAGCCCCAGCGGGGCGACAGAAAAATGCTGGCCCAATGGCATCTGTCGCCGCTCCGCGGCTTATCGAGTTTGGTTACCGTCTCTTCCTGGGGCTCACGCCCCAGGCTATCCGTCTTTCGCGCCTCCGGCGCTCGCCGAACCTTTTTCGTAGGAGCGGGGTTTTCTTGTCCCGGCGTACCCACAAGCGGTGCCGAACCCCGCCCGATGCAATGCATCGCAAGCGGCGTAAATGAACCAACGGGAAACGTGACACCCATGCATGAATTCCTGTTCTCAGAGTGTCGGAGCCAGGATTGGCGACCGTGCAAAAATACTCCAATATGAAGGGGGGCACCCACGATGAAGGTCAGCATCATCGGCGCTTCTGGGAAACTCGGGCAGTACATGGTCCAACACGCGCTGGACAGGGGCCACGACGTGGTCGGTGTGTGCCGCGAGAAGAGCGTGAAAAAGCTCGACCGGTTCGCTGGAAGGATTACGGTGGTTCCCGGAGCGACAAACGACCCCGAGGTCATCCGGCGCGCAGTAGCCGGGTGCGATGGGGTGCTTGTCGTGCTGGTCCCCTGGGGGGTCCACGACTACTCGTCCGGAACCGCCCAGGCGGTGCTCGATCACGCAGAGCCGGGAGCGCGCCTCGTGTTCTCATGTGGGTGGCACATCACGCGCGATGGCAAGGACCAATACTCGCGAATGTTTTTGTGGGGAGTGAAGGCCTTCGGCTGGCTCGCCAAACTCCTTCGCTTTGCGGACATCGACGACCAGGTGGAGGCCTGCCGACGGGTGTTTGCGAGCGACACCCGCTGGACGGTCGTACGCGGAAGCGGCCTCGAGGAAGGCGAGAGCCAGGGCCTGCCGGTTTGGAGCCGGCACGTGGGCGACCCGATCCTCGAGAGCAACCTCACCCGCCGCGTGGACTTCGCCTTGTTCATGGTAGAGGCCCTGCAGAACGACGAACTCGTCCACGAGGCTCCGGCGATCGTCGGGCGCGAGACACCGTCGGCGCTCGCGCATGCAAGTGTCTCGTCAAAGGCGCAAGGATGAATGCCACCCATGTGACGTGATCAGCGGCACCCATCTTGTTGATGTCTCAGCTCGGCTCTGGAGGAAACGGACTCTCCCACGGGACATCGTAGGTGTCGGTCAGCATATTCATCATCACACTGAAGAAACCCAACGCGAGGAGCTCGTCGATCTCGCTCTCCGAGAAGCCCTCGTCTCTGAGTTGGTCTTCAAAATCCCAGTCTGCGTCCTCCACGCTCTTGGGGTGCAGCGACGCGCGAGAGATGATGTCGATCGCCACCGGATACGAGGGTGGAAGATTGGCGCTACAAGCGCCTCCGGAAAGGGCGACGAGATCATCGTATTTCAGCGTCGGGTCGAGATTCAGCGCCGCATGGCCGTGTAGCGCGGTGCAGTACTGATTCCCGGCGGTGATCGAGATCTTGAACAAGATCAACTGCTTCAACAGTGCCGGGACATCGCCTTCGATTACTGTCTCCTTGAGCATCGACCAGACCCCGCGAAGCGCGTGCGGGTTGTTGCCGAGAGCCTGGAGAAAGTTGAGCACCGAGGTCGAGCCCATCGTGTCCATGATCTCGTCGTAAATGGCGCGGATTTCGGGTGACGTGTCGTCATACTCGACATGGCTCGCACGTTTCACAGCTTCCCCCGTTTCTTGGTCCAGGTGGACCACGCTCTGCGATCCCATAATTCTTCAGGCTGCGTCAATCCATATTCGTGTGCAAAGCCCACTGCCGCCGATGCCATTTGACGATCTCTCTACGCCAAACGCCGCCGGCAGCTTGAGTCCCTGGCACACCCGTCTCCTTGAGTTTTGGATCGCTCTTGGGTTTCAACATTCGTTGCAGCCGAAATATTCTCGGGTCATCTTCGCGACGCCCCTCCGGGGTGAAATCCACCACTGAGGCCTGCACTCGTTGAGTAGTGCCGGCTACGAAGGTTGCGTGAGGAACTCGCCATCCGCGCCGACGGTCGAAGGCTCGTCAGCGATCGGGAGCTTGACCGCGAATCGCGTCGCTCCCGGCTTCGAGTCGACTGAGATCTGCCCCCGGTGCTTTTCCACGACAATGCCGTGACTGATATTGAGCCCCAAACCCGTGCCCTCTCCCGGGGCCTTTGTGGTATAGAACGGATCGAAGATCTTTTTTTGAGCCTCGACCGGGATCCCTGGTCCACTGTCTGCAACTTCGACGACGACCCAATTGTCATCCTGGTACGCTTTCAGCTCGAGCGCGCCCTCGTCACCCATCGCGCCGATCGCATTGTCGATGATGTTGGTCCAGACCTGGTTGAGTTCACTGCCGTGGCCCAGAACGCGAGGCAGCGAGTCCGCATAATCCAGCTTGACGTCGATTCCCTCTCGAAGCTTGCTCCTCAATATTTCGAGCGTATCGTCGAGCCCCACGCGCACATCGACCAGCTGGACGGGGGCTTGATCCATGTATGAATAACCCTTGAGGGCTGAGACGACCTCCGAGATTCGCCGGGCCCCATGAGCAATATCCTCGACCAGTGTGAGGGCTCCGAACTTGCTCCCGATATAGTCGATGATTATCGGCTTCACCGATAGATCGAACCGCTGGGCCAGATCTTCCAACTCGGCAGCACCCAGCCCCATCGCCACGAATGTCGGGGCGTGCTCCCACGGGTCCTTCATCGCGTTTCGTTCGAGCCAGCATTCCACCTCTTGCTCGAGATCGCTGCGGGCAATTGGATCGAGTGCTCCCGACTTCGTTGCTCGTTCACCGGCTTCCTCTTCGAACTCCGCGATGGCGTCGCGTTCTTCACTCGAGAGCCCACCTGCGCCGAGGGCGCGCTGGGCCCGACCGAGCCGATCGATCGCGGCCCTGAGTTGCTCGGCCCCCTGTCTGGCTGCGGCCGCCGGGTTGTTGAGCTCGTGAGCCATGCCGGCACTCAGCCGGCCCAGCGTCGCCAGCCTCTCGCTTTGGCGCAGCATGACTTCCTGTTGGAGGTACGCGAGCTCCAGATCCCGGAGCTTCTGTTGCTCCCAGAGCATCACGACCTTGCGGTGGAAGAAATTGCTCACCATCGAAAGACACTTGACATCGAGGTCGGTGAAGGGCTGGCGACGCTTGCAGAACAAGTACAGAGCCTGAGTCTTGCCATTCTCGACCAGCGCGTTAACCGAGATCTGTTCGAGATCGTCTTTCCGAAAATGATTTGGAAACTCCTCCAGAGCGTCCCTCATCGGTTCGCCGCAGAGCATTTCCGTCTTGCGGCCATTCCACAGCTCCATTTCAAAACTCGACAGAGCGGCTGGGGTTGTCCGATTGACGTCCGCGCGACCTCGAAACCCGTCGACGACAATGGTTGTCACTTCCAGGTTTTCGGTGTCCTCCGGATCACCCTCGAAACAGACATAACGCCAGGAATAAACATCCACGATGTATTTGAGGCGGCGGGCGAATTCCGTACCGACAGACTCGATATCGCTCGCCGCGTTGATCACACTGGTCAACTCGAGCAGCGCCTCGTATCGGGACAACTTCGACAGGAGCGCGTTCGTCGAAGATTTCGGGTCTGCTGTGACGTCGTTCATATAGGTCTTCCCTGGGGAACTCGCAGCTCAGCTCCACCCTTCGCCGATCCCGGCGGCCGATGCATCCGTTCCCGGGTCACTTCGGACGACGGGAACGGCCCGACAAAGATGTCGAGAATCAAGATCGAGTTGTCGAGGATCACCTCGGCATACTACAGTTTTTGATACGCAATATCAACAATGCGGTCGTGAAAGGTGCCACCACAACCATGCGTCAATGCGAAGTGTGGCATCATTGTGATATTTCATATTTGATATTGCATCTCAATCTGCTATACTCCAGAGAATAGTTTCGAGAGCCACAACCTATTTTCGTGAACCCGATAGGAGCCACCCAATGACCGTCGGCACCCTCTATAGCAACGGGCCCCTTTGTCCCTTCAACCACCGCGTTCAGGTTGCGGCCACCGAGCTGGGGGTGGAGATATCAGTCGTCTACGACCCGGGCATCCCGGACGCCGTGCGGGAAGCCAACACCGGCGGTGAGTGGCCGGTCTTCTCCCCCGCCGAAGGCGGCGATCTGCTGCAGGACTCGCGCGACGTCGTCGACTACCTGATTGACCAGGCCGGCTCTGCGGGCGAGGCCTATCGATGCGAGCCCGAAATCCTCGACAAGCTCGACGCGCTTTTCCGCTGCATGTCCAAGGTCATCCTGGCCGGCAAGCCGCCGATCCAAAAGGAATTCCGCGAAAAGCTCGACCGGGCGCTGGCCGAGGTCGAGTTCGTGCGGGCCGAGAGCGGCGGGCCGTATCTGGGGGGCGACGAGTTCTCGCAGGCCGACGGCCACATCGCACCGTTTCTCTATCGCCTCCCCTTCTTGGTCGAGATCCGCGACCATCTGCCGCAGATCTTCCTCGAAAACGACGACTTCAACGCCTGGGTGGATCGAATCGTCAACCGACGCTCGTTCCGTGACATCGCACCCAAACGCCATGCCCTCCGCCAGTTCTACGCCAACAAGGCCAAGTACGGAAAGCCCATGAAGGTCGGACGTCTCCACCACTCGGGTTTTCGCGCCATGTGGGGCGATGTGGTCACCAGGACCACCGCCCTCTCCGCTGGCAAAGACATCGGCAATGACGGTCTTCAGGAAGCACGCGATCTTTGCTACCTGCTGTTCCGCGCGGTTGCTCTCCACGCCAAATTCGAAAACCTCGTTTTGTTCCCGGCACTCGACGCCGCCAAAGACGACACCCGCTTCACCGCCGAAGCAGCCGATCAGCACGACCACGAAGAAGAGGAGATGAACTCTCTCCTCGACCACTTCGACCGCACCCTGAGCGAGGAGCCGGGCTCCCGTCAGCAAACATTGATAGACCTTGCGTCCGCGTGCATCCGCCTTCGCGACGGCCAGTTCGCGCACTTCGATTACGAAGAGTCCAACTTCCTGCCGGTGCTGGCCGAGCTCGAGGTCGAGCAGCACCTCGAGATGCTTCGCGGCGCCTATGAGATGTGCATTCTCGAACGGCCACATCTGATCGGCGTGCTCGCGTCGTACATGCCAATCGAAAACACCCTTTCCCTGCTCGACTCGTTGCTGCAAGCGGTCGAGCCCGACTCCGACCAGTGGCGCGACCTCGTCACGGAGATGCACCGGTCACTGAACGCAGAACAATGGCTCCGAGTCGTCCGGCGCTTCGAGGACGTCTTGCCGACCTCGCTGATGGTGGTTCCCAGCGGGCATCGCCGCCAGAGCCTCGGCGAGGTGGCGCGCTCGCTCCACGCAGCCGTTCCGATCGACCGTCTAGAGATCCCTGAGGCTCCTGCTGCCCCGACCGGGTAGGCCGTAATGAATATTCACATCACTCCGCCACGAGCATCGAGGAACCAACCGTGATTTTCCGCCAACTCTTCGACACCACGTCCTGCACCTATTCGTATCTCCTGGCGAGCCGGGAAGGCGGCGAAGCGCTGATCATCGACCCGGTTCTCGAGCAGGTGAATCGCTACCTCGAAATCCTCGACGAACTCGACCTCGAGTTGGTCAAGGCCGTGGACACTCACCTTCACGCGGACCACGCGACCGGCCTCGGCGCCCTCCGTGACCGGACCCACTGCGTCACCGTTATGGGCGATCAGACCACCGCGGACGTCGTCGGAATGAGGGTTCGCGAAGGCGACCGCCTGCGATGTGACGGCTTCAAGGTGGACGTGATCTACACCCCGGGCCACACTGAAGACAGCTACAGCTTTCTTTTCGGCGACAGGGTCTTCACGGGCGACACGTTGATGATTGGCGGGACGGGCCGTTGCGACTTCCAGAACGGCGACGCGGTGGCCCAGTACGACAGCATCTTCAACAAACTCTTGCGCCTTCCTGACGACACTCTGGTCTATCCGGCTCACGACTACAAGGGCGACACAGTGAGCACGATCGGCGACGAGCGCCACAACAACCCGAGGCTCCAGGTGAACTCGGCGGAAGAGTACGAAGAACTGATGAATGGGCTTGACCTGCCGCCCCCGAAACTGATGGATGTGGTGGTGCCCGCCAACCGTTCAATAGGTCTCGCGCAGGAGGCCCTGGCGAAACGCGGATGCTCGGTGACCCCGGCCCAGTTCCTCGCGTTGATCGAATCTGGCGATGTCATCCTGGTCGATCTGCGCGAGGACCACGAGCGGGCACGAGGGGGCGTGGTGGAGGGGTCGATCGATGTCCCCTACCCAAACCTCAAACAGGCGCTCCAGCCAAGCGGTTCGGTGAACCGACGTCTGTCGGGTTTCGATGGCATCGTAATTTTCGTGTGTTCCTACGGCGAAATCTCGGCAATGGCGGTCGATATTGCGCGTGATCGCGGGTGGTCCAACTGTTGCCACCTCACCGGCGGGCTGAACGGCTGGTGGGCGCCATGCCTGCCCCACGTTTCCGTATCAGGCTCATCAGGTTCAGACTCAGAAAGGAAATCGTCATGACGATCCGTCTTGGAGACATCGCACCGGACTTCACACAGGAGTCCACAAAAGGAACCATCAACCTCTACGAATGGGCCGGAGAAAGCTGGGTGGTGCTCTTTTCCCACCCGAAAGACTTCACGCCGGTGTGCACAACGGAGCTTGGCGAGGTCGCGAAGCTCAAACCGCAGTTCGACCGCCGAGGAGTCAAGGTCATCGGCATGTCGGTGGACGGGATCGATGATCACAACGCCTGGATAGAGGACATCAAGGAAACCCAGGGTGCACGGCTCAATTTCCCGCTGATCGCAGATAGCGACCGTACGGTTTCCAACCTGTACGACATGATCCATCCCAACGCCGACGACACGTTGACGGTTCGTTCAGTGTTCGTGATCGACTCCAACAAAAAGGTGCGCCTGATCATCACCTACCCCGCCAGCACGGGGCGCAACTTCGCCGAGATCCTGCGCGCCATCGACAGTCTGCAGTTGACCGACAACTACAAGGTGGCGACACCCGTCGACTGGCAGCACGGCGACAACGTGATCATCGTGCCGTCGCTATCACACGACGAGGCAAGCAAGCTGTTCCCCGGCGGTTGGGACGAGCAAAGACCCTACCTTCGGGTTGTCGAGCAACCGAACGTCTGACGGCGTCCATGAATCGCCAGTCTTCTGCTGCTGAAGGGCAGTGGAAAAGCTGACAGTCGATAAACCTCGATACCGGGATAGGAGACCTCTATGTGTCAGCACGACAAGGATAAGAGTGGAACTTCAATGAACAGGCGCGCGGCTCTCAAGGCCGGTGCGGCAGCGATTGCCGCTGCAGCAGTACTGCCTGGATTGGCCGATGCCGGCGAGAACGACAAGTACGCGACGCCGGCTGAACCGGCGCTCCCGCCGTCAACAATGAAGCTCAATTTGCAGCGAACGGCCCTCGTAGTGACCGATCCTCAGATCGATTTTCTGAGTCCGAAGGGCGTGACCTGGGGTGTCGTTGGCGAAAGCGTCCAAGAGCTCAAGACGGTGGAGAACATCGAGCGTCTGTTTGTTGCTGCCAAGAAAGCCGGCATTCCCGTGGCCATTTCGCCTCACTATTACTACCCGACGGACAAAGGGTGGAAGTTCGAGGGGGCACTCGAAAAGCTCATGCACAAGATCGGCATGTTCAATCGGGTGAGCCCGTACACGATGGATGGGTTC
>Ga0316192_10003111_pt1 | contig 12086 bp, 11 predicted proteins | sample MerIslwburrow_MG_FD_204931 | JGI IMG/M metagenome (GOLD analysis project Ga0316192, IMG submission 204931) | Coastal sediment microbial communities from Maine, United States - Merrow Island worm burrow | ecosystem: Environmental > Aquatic > Marine > Coastal > Sediment | place: USA: Maine...
TTTGCCGAGTGATCCGTTATAGGCAGCCAGTGCCCGGTCTAACTTTTTATAGCGGTTAATATAGTGGCGGATGATGGCGCAGCCATAACGCACATTGGTCTCAATATCGAAAAGGTTATCTTTATTTGAACCCAATTCCTCTTTCCAGAATGGCATCACCTGCATTAGTCCACGTGCGCCAACGTTACTCAGGGCAAAATGATCGAATTGGGACTCAACGGCAATAATCCCCAGCACAAGCTCAGGAGATAGATCAAAGCGAACACTGTAGAGATGAACCCAGCGTGCAATCGCTTCGGCCTCATTATCGTTGGGCACCCACTTGCTGATGAGTTGTTGGATATCTTTTACCCATATTTCATGTTCAAAGTTTTTCGGCTTTTCGGTGGTGTCCGGCTTGAGCATTTCCCGAAGCTCTTCTTTCTCTTCCTGTTTGATATCGAGGGAGCCGGTACTTTTCTCGACAAGCATTTTCGCAGTTGACGTCTGTGCCATCTGCTGCTTCTGCTCCGGGGTACTGCTGATCCAAAAAGGTAGGGAGATAGCGAAGCCCGCTATCATCACACCTGCCAGCACTCCCTTACCGGAAGCACCGCTCAGGTACTCTGCAGCGCGTCGTTTCAGTTGGAGCCCCCGGCAAGCAGTGACCGTACCTTGTCGAGTGCTGAAGCGATCTCAATCTCTTCCTTCTCTCCATCGCGGAGTTTGACTTCGATCACGCCTTTCTCCAGTCCGCGGTCGCCAACAACGATATGAACAGGCAGCCCCATCAGTTCTGCATCCTTGAACTTCACACCGGGCCGCTCATTGCGATCATCCCAGATCACTTCGATACCTGCGTCCAGTAGCTCATGATAGAGTTTTTCCGAGGCCTCACGGCCTGTGTCACTCTTACCCATGGTGATAATTGTAGCCTGGAATGGAGCCAGATGTGCAGGCCATGCGATGCCATTTTCATCATTGCACTGTTCAACAATGGCAGCCATCAAGCGGGATACACCAATGCCATAGCAGCCCATGGTTGCAATGGTGCGCTTGCCCTCCTGATTCTGGAAAACTACTTCCATCGGTTCGGAGTAGACGCATCCCAGCGCAAAGACATGGCCCACCTCGATACCACGGGATAACTCCATGGCACTATTACATTTCGGGCAGTAATCTCCAACACGGGTTTGACGTAGATCGGTAAACTCAGCGGCTGATTCATCACGACTTGTATCCAGACCGGCCAGGTGCATGTCACGCTTGTTGGCACCGGCCACGAGACCGACAGCGCCTTCGAGGGTTTTATCAAAGATACGTTTGCAGCTTAGTCCCACAGGGCCGACAAAACCGACGATACCGCCGACTGATTTGATCTCTTCATCCGTTGCCATGGTGATACTGGTTGCGCCAAGGGCACGTGTCAGCTTGATCTCCTGCAACTGATCATCACCACGGATGCAGGCGGCAACGATCTTGCCATCTTCATCTCCGCCCTCGACGCGGTAGACGAGTGTTTTCACCAGTTGTGCGATATCACTATTCAGGAATTCAGCCACATCTTCGGCCGTGGTGACATTGGGGGTATCCACACCGGCAAGTTCAGCGGAGGTTCCAGAAGGGATATCCCTGCTGGATTCTGCCATTTCAACATTGGCGGCATATTCGCAAGCTGAACAGTGAGCGATCAGATCTTCTCCGGATTCTGCCAGCACATGGAACTCATGGGAGGCCGAACCGCCGATGGAACCGGTATCAGCCTCGACAGGACGGAATTTCAGGTCTAATCGGCTAAAGATACGTTTATAGGCTTCGAACATGCTCTTGTATTCAGCCTCAAGGCAGGCCTCGTCAGCATGGAAGGAGTAGGCATCCTTCATAATAAACTCACGGCCGCGCATCAGTCCGAAGCGGGGTCGAATCTCATCGCGAAATTTCGATTGAATTTGATAGAGGTTCATCGGTAGCTGTTTGTAGGAGCGCAGTTCACGACTCACGAGATCACAGATCACCTCTTCATGCGTCGGACCAAGACATGACTCGTAATTGTGACGGTCGGTAAAGCGGAGTAGTTCAGGCCCGTACTTTTCCCAGCGGTTGGATTTCTTCCACAGATCACTCGGTTGTACCATTGGCATCAGCAGTTCTTGAGCCCCGGCACGGTTCATCTCTTCGCGTACGATGTTCTCAATATTGCGAAGTACACGCAGGCCCATCGGTAGGAAATCGTATACGCCGGAAGTGACGCGGCGGATATATCCGGCTCTCAGGAGAAGTTTATGCGAAATGACCTCAGCATCAGCCGGATCATCGCGCAGGGTAGGGGCAAGAAATCGTGAGTATCGCATGGCGCTGAAGCATAGCTGTGAAGGGTGATGTGAGGTAGTGGAAAGTTGTGATTTGAGCGCTTGCTAGGGGAAAAATATCCCGGCAAGAAGCCGGGATATCATGATTACTCTTTTTTACTCTTCGCGAACGAGACGGAAGCCGATGTAAGGGAGTCTCATTACCGGTGCAAAGAAACGGCGATCGGCTGAACGCATACCTTTGGCATAAAACTGCCATGAACCACCACGCACGGAACGTTTCTTGTTTGATTTCGGATCTTCCACACAGCTTTCACTACTGCTGTAGTCCTCAGCATAGACTGAGCATGTCCACTCCCAGACATTGCCATGTATGTCGTATAGACCCCATGGGTTCGGTTTCTTCTCACCAACCGGATGGGTCTGCTGACCGGCATTGCCGCCGTACCATGCATATTGATCAATCAGCGCACGTTCAGCATCAGCATTGGCTGTTCCTGCATCCATCAACATTTTGAAGAAGGAGTGGTTATCCATGCCTCCGACATGATCACCGAAAGAGAAAGCGGTAGTCGTGCCAGCACGAGCTGCATATTCCCATTCAGCTTCAGTTGGTAAGCGGTAATGGTGGCCGGTCTCATCGCTTAGCCACTTGGCGAATTCATTTGCATAAAACCATTTCACATAGATAGCAGGCCGATGGCCACGCCCCCAGTTACTGAGGTCATTGGCCTTGGCCCTGCGAGTGGCTTTGGTGAAGTCGTCGTACTGCTCAAAAGTTACCTCGTACTGACCCATCCAGAATCCCTTTTTAATCTCGACCTCATGCTGCGCTTCATCGCCATAGCGGTCTGCCTCGGTTTCAGGGCTACCCATCATGAATTTCCCCGGTTCGATGTAGACAAAGGACATCTTTGTCAGTGGTTCAACAATCGTGTCTCCCTGCTTTGGCGTGTTTGCAGCCAGAGCAACGGATGGAATCAACCACATGGCCAAGAGCATCAAGATAAGGTGTTTAGTAATTTGTGACATGAGAACCTCTAATACAGATTGGGTGCAGCGCTTATTTCCAGTTGATGCGAATACGTTCGAAGATATCGAGGATGTGGCGGTGTCCGAGAATAAGGTGATAGATCACCATGGAGACATGCAGAGCGAGAAATGCCCAGATCAGAACGCCGAAGAGCGAGTGCAGATCGAGAAATAGGAGCATGTCCGTGGTCATACTGCCATCCGAGCGTACACCGTTCATCACATAGGCACCGGTCACGCCCATCAGGATTAGCAGTGTGAAGCCAAGGCCATGCATGGCGCCTGCCAAGGCTCCTTGATTTTCAGGTCGACGAAGCTTTCCTCTGAAAATACCAGGCAATTCCTCTTTGGCAGATGCGACGAATGCGGCACGTCCCTCTTTGGAGAACCATGGGATCAGTCGTACCCACTGACCAGGCTCGGCAAGACGGATAGCGGCATAGATACTGGCCAATAGGAAGCCCAGCCAGCCGAAAAAGATGATATGCCATGAGAACATGACGTAGGACCAGCCAATGATTTTTCCAGGCTCAGGAACTTCCATGAAAAGGCCACTGAGCAACTGGTAAATTACAGTGATGACTATCAGAAAATGGAGTACTCGAGTTGTCGAATTGATACGCATAGTTCCTCCGAAGGGGGGTGTTAATCGGGGCAATTATTCATTGCCTTAGTATATTATCAACCACTAATATTATGTTGGTATTATTCAGCCGCCATATTCTTCAGTCTTTTCAGTAGTTTTGAGTGAATGCCATCAAAGCCGCCGTTGGACAATATAAGCACATCATCTCCATCACTCAGGTGCTTGGCAAGGTGGTCGATAATCGTTGTTACATCAGCCAGAACCTGAGCGTGTGCTCCAATTTCTCTACATACAGTTTCTGTATCAAGCACTTCGTCGAGTGATAGATTTCGATCTGATGCAGGGATAAAAATGACCCGGTCGGCGGCACCGAAACAGTCTGGCAGGCGATTCTGATGAATACGACTTCGCATGGTGTTTGAGCGGGGTTCAACGATCACCCAGAGTTTTCCGGTTGATTTCATGGCTGCTTTGGCCGCTGATACAATGCCTTTAATAGCCGTTGGATGGTGAGCAAAGTCGTCAAAAATCCGGATGTCATTCACAGTTCCGGTCAGTGTCATACGTCGACGGATGCCGGTAAATGATTCCAGCGCGCCTTTAATGGTGGCTGCATTAATACCAAGTGTGGAAGCAGTGGCAGCGACGGCACATGCATTGGCAACATTATGAATGCCGATCATAGACCATTCGACTTCGATAAAGAGCTTGCCGTGCCTGAAAAGTTTAAAAGCTGTGCCATCCGCTGAAGTGGCCTGCCATTGCCATTCGGCAGATGGATGGCCCCGCTCAGCAAAGAGGGAAACAGGTGTCCAGCATCCACGGGCAAGTACGTCAGTAAGGTTAGGCTCATCGCCATTGGCGATGATATTACCGTTGGCTGGAACGGTGCGAAGTAGATGTGAGAACTGCAGTTTGATCGCATCAAGGTCCGGAAATATGTCAGCATGATCATATTCGAGATTGTTCAAGATCAGGGTCCTGGCGTGGTAGTGCAGGAACTTGGAGCGCTTATCAAAGAAGGCGGTGTCATACTCATCACCTTCAAGCACAAAATATTCACCACTGCCAAGTCTGGCGCCACCATCAAAGTTTTCAGGGATACCACCAATCAGAAAGCCGGGGCCATTCTTTTGCTCTGCTGCTACATTCAGCAGATGCGCTAGCAGGCTCGAGGTGGTTGTTTTGCCATGGGTGCCAGCTGCCACAATGGCATGACGACCAGGTAGAATATGGTTGCCGACAAATTCGGGGCCGGAGCAATAAGAGAGACCGCGATCCAGAATGGCTTCCACTTCAACATTGCCGCGACTCATGGCATTACCGATAACACAGAGATCGGGGGCAGGGTTGAGATTCTCCTCGCTAAAGGGCGCGATTTCAATCGAAAGCGATGTCAGATAATCGGACATTGGTGGGTAGATTCCGGCATCCGACCCTGTCACGACAAAACCTCTCTCTTTGGCGAGGTTGGCAATTGCGGCCATGGCTGTACCACAGATACCGAGGATATGGATGTGCTTTTTCTCTTTCATCACTGCTGGCGATGATAGGCAGCTTAAGGATGAGATGGAAGGTAAGAATATGAAGTGTTCAAAGGCTCTCGGCCGGAGTCAAGAAAAGGAGCTGGAAAAAAATTGAAAAAAAATTCATCTCAACCCTAAAGTCGGGCCTCTGCCATCCGATGGATGTAGGTGAAGGAAATTGTCCGGACGACGAATCCGGTCATTTTGTAACGATTAGAAGGAGATATGTGTGGCACTGACAGTTCACCCAACCGATGGATTTATTAATCGACTGCTTCAGCAGAGCTCTCGTTCTGCGCCACAACCAGTGGCTAATGAAAGCAGCGATCTGGGTGGCAAAGATCAGGTCTCCATCTCCTCTGAAGCGCGTCAGGCAACCACTGTATCGACTCCCGATACACGGTTGGAATCAAAACTCCTGCAGATGTATAATCAGAACGGAGTGAGCTCCTCTTAGTAACTAGCCAGTTTGATGGCTGACTCTTCGAGTTGAGCGGGCGCGCACCCATTTACCTCTCTTCCCAAGCTAGTGATCCTGTTATTTTCCACTAAAGCAGTAGCGGTTCTTGCCGCTATTTTTAGCCTCATACATGGCATTATCAGCAGCCGTAATCAGTGCATCCTTATCGGTGCAATGGTCGGGATAGAGCGTAATACCGATACTGATACTGATTTCATTATCGCCGGCCTTTGCGTAGGGGGCACAAACCGCCTCTAACAGCTTGTCAGCGATCATCGAAATATCGGCATTCGAGCTGATGTGATTAAGAATGATAGTGAATTCATCGCCTCCCATACGGGCAACTGTATCTATTTCGCGCACACACTGCTGAAGCCTGATTGCTGTTTCAGTCAGCACTTCATCACCGATCTTATGGCCCATGCTATCGTTCACGGCCTTAAAACCATCAAGGTCAAGATAGAGTACGGCGAACCGCTGCTTCTGCCGCTTGGCCTGAGCAATAGCCTGGCTCAAGCGGTCATCAAAGAGTGAGCGGTTGGCCAATCCTGTTAACGGGTCAAAGTGGGCCATCTGTACCAGTTTCTCTTCAAACTGTTTACGCTCGGTCACGTCGTACATCACCCCCTGAAGGTATAGCGCCTGTTCGTTGTCTCTCACCACATCGGCTGCATCCTTGAACCATACCTCTTCACCATCGTGCCGAGTGATTCGGTATTCCGAATGAAAAGGTTTACCTGCCCTGTAGCTATGTTTGAATTCTGTCAGTACACGTTCCCGATCCTCATCATGAATCTGTTTCTGCCACATATCTGATTCGGAGAGGAAATCGTCAGGGGCATAACCGAGAAGGGTCTCAACCTGCGGACTGACAAACAGCATACGACTACGATCCAGTGTAGCGATGTAGGTAATGGCGGGAATCTGCTCTACGAGTGTTCGATAGGTGGCGACTGATTTTTGTAGATCCTCTTCAATACGCTGTCGTTCAGAGATTTTAATAGCATTTTCAACAGCAATTGAGGCGATAGAGGCAAGATGTTCCACTCTGTTGAGATCATCTTCAGAGAATGTGCCACTCTTCCTGTTGAATATGAGGATGCAGCCAATCAAACCATCCTGCTGACCAAAGACCGGAACACCAATCAGTTGACGAATATTGCCGATCTCCATCTCAATTTCCGGATTGATGCGTGGCTCCTGAGCCGGGTCATTACTCAAGAAGGAGTGGCCATGCTTAATGATATGTCCAACGACACCATCGCCGGCATGGAAACGAAACTGCAGTGGCGTCCACTTTTTGCCATTGAAACACTCGGAAAATGCCATCTGACCATCAATAAGCAGGCCGGTTGCACCAATTTCAGCATCGACCAGTTCAAGCGCTGAAGTGACAGAGGCACGCATAATGGAAGGCATTTCAAGTGATGCATGAATGCGGTTGCACGCTTTAGTAAAAGGCTCGATCTGGCTATCAAGGGATGGCTTATGCTTACGACTCATCCATTTTCCCCGTACTACAATTGATCATATGGATCGACAATATCAAACCTCCGTATCATAGCAATGTAGATACCTATAAAACCTTGAGCAAAAAGCGTGCCTATTTGGATTGTGAGAAGTTCATGGCATGCTTGAGCGATGAAAAATCAGATGCTTCCAACCATTGAAGTGACTACCGGCGAAAAACCGACAGCTACTGTCATTTGGCTACATGGACTGGGCGCAGATGGGCACGATTTCGAGCCGATTGTTCCTGAACTTGGCTTGCCTGATGATCTGAATGTCCGTTTTGTCTTTCCGCATGCGCCATCTATGCCGGTCTCGATCAATGGCGGTTATATCATGCCTGCCTGGTACGACATCCGGCATACTGACATCGGCTATGAGCAGGATGAGAAGGGAATTGTCGATTCAAGCCGGATGATCCAGCTTCTGATTGATCGAGAGGAGATGCACGGCATCGCCTCCAACCGAATTATTCTTGCAGGCTTTTCGCAGGGTGCGGCGATGGCGCTGCATGTGGGGCTACGTCAGGGCGAACCGTTGGCTGGAATCATGGCGCTCTCCGGCTATCTGCCATTAGCTGAAAAGATTGAGAAGGAACACTGCTCGAAAACAAGAACATCATCGATCTTCATGGCGCACGGCATCAACGATCCCGTCGTTCCTTTTGCGCTGGGTGATAACTCGCATCGTAAGCTTGAAGCGCTCGGTTATTCGGTGGAGTGGCACAGCTACCCGATGGAACACTCCGTCTGCCCTGCGGAGATTGTTAAGATTGGCCAGTGGATTACGTCCATATTCAAATAAGAGATAAAAAACGGATATTGATCAGGAGGGAGAAGGTGATGACAACAGCGACAGCATTTGAGATGCCGGATAAGAATGGATATTTCGGTGAATATGGTGGTCAGGTGATTCCCCCTCAGTTGATTGAGATCATGAATCAGATTAATGATGCTTACGATCAGGTTTCCCAGAGTGAGGCGTTCCAAAATGAGTTGCAGCAGCTCAATGCTGACTATGTTGGCCGCCCAAGCCCAGTCTATTTTGCCAAACGGATCACTGAAAAGGTAGGTGGCGCACGTATCTTTCTTAAGCGTGAAGATCTGAATCACACCGGTGCCCACAAGATTAATCACTGTATTGGTGAAGCACTTCTAGCTAAACATATGGGTAAGACCAAAGTATTAGCAGAGACAGGTGCAGGCCAGCATGGTGTGGCGTTAGCAACCGCATGTGCGCTGGTTGGCATCGATTGTGAAATTCACATGGGTGAAATTGATATTGCCAAAGAGCACCCAAACGTCACCAAGATGAAAATTCTGGGTTGCAAGCTGGTACCTGTCTCACGTGGAACCCGTACACTTAAAGATGCCGTGGATAGTGCATTTGAGGAGTATCTCAAAGATCCGGTGAATTTCTTCTATGCCATAGGATCTGTCGTTGGTCCGCACCCGTTTCCCAAGATTGTGCGCGATTTCCAGAGTATTGTCGGCAGAGAGGCCAGAGAACAGTTCCTGGCCAAAGAGGGGAAACTCCCCGATGTGATTATGGCTTGTGTCGGTGGGGGCTCCAATGCGATGGGGCTGTTTACCGCCTTTCTTGATGATGCTTCTGTGAAGATGGTCGGCGTTGAGCCTGCAGGAAAGGGGCTGGATACGCCTGACCATGCTGCGACATTGACCCTTGGTTCGAAGGGCGCACTTCATGGTTTCGAGTGTTACAATCTACAGGATGCTGAGGGTAATCCACTGCCTGTCTACTCGATTGCTTCAGGGCTCGATTATCCCGGTGTTGGCCCACAGCACTGCCATCTAAAAGATATCAAGCGGGTCAGCTATGAGGCCATTGATGATAAAGAGTGCTTGGATGCATTCATGCAGCTCTCACGCCTTGAAGGCATTATCCCTGCACTGGAAAGTGCCCATGCAGTTGCCTACGCGATGAAGTTAGCCAAAACGATGTCACCCGATCAGACCATTCTGGTGAACCTGTCCGGTCGAGGTGATAAGGATGTCGATTTCGTGGCGGATTACCTTTCGCTCTAGCTCGAAACTCAAGCCGAGCATTAGTAGTGCGTATAGATCTCGGTTGAACCATCCCTCTTAATGGCAAGAACATCATAGTTCTTCGGTGGTAGTCCCTCGGCTTGCATGCCGGGTGACTGCATCGGCATGCCGGGAGCGGTTAGTCCAATCACATCAGCAGGTTTCTCTTTCAGCAGACGCTTTACATCGGCTGCGGGTACGTGACCTTCAATCGCGTAACCACCGACTTTGGCAGTGTGGCAGGAGGCGAGCTTTTCAGTGATGCCGTTGACGGCTTTGATCTTGTCTATGTCATCATCACGATTTTCTGATTTAACGATGAATCCCTCTTTCTGCAGGTGAGCCATCCAGCCTTCGCAGCATGGACAGACAGAAGTCTTGTAAACCATCACCTCAGTCGGTGTGGCGGTGGTTTCCGAAGTGCAGCCGAGCAAGAGGGCGGTGGTAACGGTAAACAGGGTTAGTAGTGGGTGCTTCATAAGTTCTCCTAGGGTTAGAAATTAAAGATTCGGATGCCTGAGCGCAATCCATTCTGACTTGTCCGTTCGCCAGCCGCTTTTAAAAGTGTGCGAGTTTGACCAGCGGCTTGGTGGGTATAGATGTCGAGGTAGAGCGCAACATGCCGGTTAAACTCATAACGAAGCTTGATGCCGGCATCGTATTGATTGATGCCCGAGTTCGTATTCTGAGCAGGACTGGTAAACCCTTGCCACTCAGTATCGACATAGAGTTCCGCAACGATCTGTTGGGTAAGCTGAACATCATGCGCCAGCTCAATTTCACCGCGGGCATCACCATGCCTATCCACGTAAACGGCGACATTGGTCTCGATGTAGTAGGGGGCAAGGCCACTCAGTGCCAGCGCTAGTTCGGTACGCCTCACAGGTTTGAAGTCCCGTCTTATGCCGATACGTGCATCCCAGAAGTGGGATATGTAGTGGCTGAGCAATAATTGAACTCCGTTATGCTCGACAGTGTTGCCAGCTCGTTCACCGCGTGTACGCATAAAAAGCTTGTTGTAGTCGCCACCGATCCAGAGATCACCATCCCATGTCGTGATGTTCTGGCCATTGGCGCGGCCGTAATCGATATCGATGGTGCCGCTGTGAAACCATGCATCATCACCCATGGCAAACGATTGAAGTGGTGATAGCAGGAGCAGAAGGAGAATGATCTTTTTCATCACTTTACCTCCACTTCGCGCATCATGCCGGTGGCCATGTGGTAAAGAATATGACAGTGGAAGGCCCAGCGGCCCCTGTTATCGACCGGAATCTCGACAGTGACACTCTGCTTGGGCGGCACGTTGATGGTGTGCTTCTTTGGGGCGTAATCCTTCTGCCCATTCTGAAGCACCTGCCAGAGTCCGTGAAGATGGATGGGGTGATTCATCATCGTCTCATTGACCAGTTTCACCCGTAGGCGTTCACCGAACTCGAACTGGATCGGTTCAGCCATCGAGTATTTCACATCATTGAACGACCAGAAGTAGCGCTCCATATTGCCGGTAAGCCGCAGCGTGATCTCTCGCGTCACATCACCTGAAGTGTTTTCCAAGGACTTCAAATCTTCGTATTTGAGTACGATTGGCCCTTTATGATGTTGGTGCATGTCGTGGTGATCCATGTCGCCATGATTCATGGTATGGGCACTGTGATGATTCGCATGCTCAGGCATCGCCTCGGCCATTGTCAGTGTCTTACGCGCATCCATCTTCGGGATGGCTGCTTTCATACCCTTTTCAGATGCCAGTGTTCCGTGCACATAGCCACTACGGTCCATCGCCTGCGCGAAGATGGTGTAGGCCCTCTCTTCGCTCGGAGTGACGATCACATCGTAGGTCTCGGCAATGGCAATGTTGAAGGCATCGATCTCGACCGGTTCAACGTTTTGACCATCGGCAGCGACCACGGTCATCTTCAGGCTCGGAATTTTCACATCGAAATAGGTGGCCGCCCCCGCATTGATAAATCTGAGCCTGATTCGCTCACCTTTCTTAAACAGGCCTGTCCAGTTGCGGCTGCTGTTTAAGCCATTGAGTAGATAGGTGTAGCCGGAGACATCGGAGATGTCGGTCGGATCCATGCGCATACGGGCAAAACCGATACGTTCGCTGAGAATGCGTGATCCCTTCCCATCTTCGGCATCGGCAAGCTCTTTAATCAACCCGGGTAGCGTTGGTTTAGGGGTTTTGTAGTAGTCCGACTGTGACTTCAGATGTTTCAACACATCGTTCGGGTCTTCATCAATCCAGTCCGAGAGCATGACGATGTATTCACGATCAAACCTTGCCGGATCTTTCCTGGCCGGTTCGATGATGATCGGGCCAAAGATGCCCGCCTGCTCCTGAAAGCCGGAGTGGCTGTGGTACCAGTAGGTGCCGCTCTGTCTTGGTGTAAAACGGTAAGTAAACGTTTCACCCGGCTGGATACCGTCGTAACTCAAACCCGGCACACCATCCATCTCCGATGGAATCACCAGCCCATGCCAGTGCAGTGAGGTGTCGATATCCATCTTGTTGGTGACATGGATGATCGCCTCCTCACCCTCTTTTAGCCGCAGGAGAGGTGCAGGGATCATGTCGTTGACGGCAAAGCCGGAAGCTGGTTCGCCACTGAGATTTACCTGTTTGCGGTTAAT
>Ga0316192_10003112_pt1 | contig 12086 bp, 19 predicted proteins | sample MerIslwburrow_MG_FD_204931 | JGI IMG/M metagenome (GOLD analysis project Ga0316192, IMG submission 204931) | Coastal sediment microbial communities from Maine, United States - Merrow Island worm burrow | ecosystem: Environmental > Aquatic > Marine > Coastal > Sediment | place: USA: Maine...
CTGTCCGTCATCAACAAGCGGGAATGCCGCTTTGTGGGGTATGACGGGGAGGGCGCCGAGCTGGGCACGGCAAACAGTGCATCGGGCCACCTGGGCGTGCTATCCTGGTCCCTGAAGACATAGGAGGACAGCATGGCACTGGAAACGCGGTGGTTTTTGAGCAAGCTGGGGCAGGCTTCTAAAATGCCCGAGTGGGGCGGCAAGCGGGGCTTTGCCCCTGTGGCCTTCAACCACGCCAAGCTGTTGCAGGTGGGTGTCTGGACCGGCAACCTGCCGGTGTTCGCCAGCGGTTCCTCCCTGATAGCGGTAACCGTGGACGACGCCATGCTGGCGCCGGCTGAGGTGGCCAAGGTGTGGCTGGGGCTGCGCCAGGCACCGGACGCCGAGGTGTTCGACTTGCGCACCGGGATGTCCACCAAGGCCAGCGCATGGACCCGCAAGGCTGCCTTCCTGGCCAAGCTGGAGGAGCACCTGGTGGATACCGGCGGCAAGATGAACGCGGCCACCATCAGCGTGCGCGGCCTGGTCCGTGAGCTGGCCCGCACCATGATGTTCCAGCGCCTGCTGGGCCGTCTGATGCCCCAGGCTTCCATGGACGCCAAGCTGGTGGACGCCATGCCCAAGGTGTCGGTGGACCAGATGCTGCTGCTGCTGGAGGAGCGGGGCTACCCCACCAACAAGCTGCCCAACCGGAACGCCAACCTGCGGGCCTTCTACCGCACGGCGCTGGCCGAGCCTTTCACCGATTTCGGCCTGGAGTCCGGCACCTTCCACCTGGGCCGCAAGGAGGCCAACCTGAAGAAACAGGCCCAGCAGGCTGCGGGCATGGGAGCGGACGGTGCCTAGATTCAAGGCCAAGGAGCACGACATGGACGGGCACAGCGACGGCACGTCCTTCCTGGACCTGTTTACGTCCTCGCCATGTCCAGGCACCGGGAGCGGTGACGGGCTCCAGGCATACAGCAACGGTTTCGAGGGCATCGGGGCGCCAGCAGAGCAGGGGGAGGTTTTCGACAACGGGCCCCTGGGCAACAGCTTCAGCCACAAGGACAACCGGGTGCACGACCGGGAGCACTACGCCACCGTAGAGGTACGCAGCGCGGCCTTTGCGTACGGGCCTGGTGCCATGGTGCGCGGTGACTCGGGCAACCGGAACGACTACGGCACGGACGCGGTGTCCTTTGCCGGCGGCCTGGAGATTTTCGAGCACAGCGGTGGCACCTGGGCCGCAATCGCAACAGGTGGCGGCACCGTCCCGGGAGTGAACGACATTCTGAGCATCGAGGCCGTGGGGACCGGCCTGGAGGCTTTCGTGAACAGCAGCAGCGAGGTCAGCACCACGGACTCCAGCCTGGCGTCGGGCAGCGTGGGCACCTATTGCTACCCCAACGCGGGCGGCGGTGGATCGGCCATCGGCGGGGCCATCGAGTTCGGCAACCTGACCATGAACCCCAAGGCCATGGAAATCACCAAGAACAACGTGCTGCGCAACCGCCAAGGCCGACAGGCCAGGGTCCGGCGGAAGCGGCTGCACAAGATCGTGAGGAGATAGAAATGAGAGCAGTGGCAAAAGCGGCAGCGGTGACAACTGGCGGCGCCAGCACCACCAAGACACTGGTGCAGGTCCTGGCTGGGACCAACCGCCGGCTGAAGATCACGGAAATCGGCATCAGTTTCAACGGCGTGGACAACCTGGCCGAGGGCATCCTGGTGGAGATCGTGCGGCAGACGACAGCAGGCACAGCTTCTGCGCTTACCCTGCTAAAGGTCACCGAGGAGGATTCCCAGACCATCGACGCCAGCGCACAAGAGACTTTCACGGTGGAGCCAACCACCACCGACATCGTGCGGGCATGGTATGTCCACCCCCAGGCGGGTGTGATTTACAGCCCACCGGATCCCGAGGAGTTCACAGTGGTGGGCGGCGGGCGCCTGGCCATCCGCACCACGGTGCCATCCGGTGGCGTGGCGGTGAACGCCCTGCCTTACATCGAATTCGACGAGTAAACCATGCTGGGACTTTGGGGGCAGAACAGGCTGGGGCAACCCTGGCCAGCCGGACAGGGAGATAATCAGCCCGAGGCTGTGACCAGCCTGCTGATCGTGCGCTATCCGGCTGCCCTGGATGTTCCCCCCAGTATCAGCAACAACGTCACCCCGCTGTCCGGCATCTTCTACAACTACGTGGGGGCCATGGTGGAGGCCATCCTGGCCGAAATGGGCCCCATGGACCTGCACAAGGAAACAAAAGGCCGCTTCCCCACGCTGATGGCCTTCCTGGGCGTGGAGCTGGCCAACCGCCTGAGCTGCTGGCGGTCCTGGGACAAGATCACCGGCACCGGGACGGGCGTGGACAATGAGGCCGGCCAGGTGTTCGGCATCATCAAGCAGGTGGTGAGCACGACAGGGGCCGGCTGGAACGTGGGACAGAGCAAGAGCGCCACCACCTACCAGGGGATCCACCCTGCAAGCAAGCTGCCCCTGCTGTTCGCAAATCCCACCGCCAAGTTCAACCAGACCAGCGCCCAGATGGCCGCTGGATTTGGGGGTGGAGTGCGCGGTGGTGTCTCGGGGCAATCAGGCGGTGTCTACAGCTACACGGTGCGGGGGCACCCATCGGGGGCAGCACCAGGTGCCTGTGCTGGATCCCAGACCCAGGAGGCCGACGTGGTGCTGTTCTTCATGGTGGAGGGACTCTAGTGGCGGATATTGCATGGCCCGAGCAGGTGGACGTGATTCTGACCCTGATGGACGGCTGGACCCCGATAACCCGGGAGGACCTGGACGTGTACCAGGACCTAACCATGAAGCTCCAGGAGGTGCTGGGCTCGGGGTATGTCAATATCGGCAAGACTGCCGTGGGCCCTGCCGGCAACTCGGGCAGCGTGTCCGAGCGCCTGGGGCGCTTCCTGGACCCGGGCGGGCAGATGTTCGACATTGCGTACGTGTCCGGCAGCGCAAGCCTGGGCCACTTCTCCGAGGACGGGTCCGGCGCTTTCATCGGGTTCGGCAAGGCCCTGACCAACAAGGCCGGCTTTGGGGAGGATGCCTTTGCCGTGCTGTTTTCCGTCAAGTCCCCCATGACCGAGGAGGAATTCAGCATCCAGAAGTGGCAACCCGATGCGCCTGCGCTTTGGTGGGTGGAGGCTAGGGCCAAAGACGGCGTGTGGATCAAGGCCCGAAAGACTGACGGCAGCGCCATCCAAACCACGGACAGCGGCCAGGTCCAATACGCCCTGCTTGCCATCGGCTACGGGGCCTTTTCCAAGGGCAGGCTGATAATCTGATGGGCACCTTTCTGCTGTTTGGCAGCGGCATGCGCCTGGAGCGCGTGGCCGATGTCGGGGCCGGCCCTTTCGGGTGCGTGGACCCCCTGTCCGTGTTCTTCCCTGACGCCAAGGGCGCGGAAGGCTTCAAGGCCCTGGAGGTGGACCCCAAGGTGCTGCAAGGCATCCGCCCCCAGGTGTTCCAGGAGCTGACCATGCACGCGGCGATGGTGCCAATGGGGCTCCAGGTGGATCCGTGGGAGGACTGCCAGAAGCGCCTGCAAAAGTGGACCATCGAGACCCAGGAGGACGAGGTGCTGCGCCTGGCCACCCAACTGGGGAGCCTGCGCCAGGCCGAGGCTGTCCTGGAGGGCCTGCCAGACCGGCACCAGAGACTGAAGGAAACACTAGAAGAACAACTTGGACGTGCACGGCTGCGCCTGCACCATCTGCGGGAGAGCATCGTGGAGGTGCAACTGCCTCGGGTCCTGGTAGACTTGGGCGGCAAGATCCTACCCCTATGACCAAGGAGGCGCTGATGCGCAAGCTGATGAGGGCCATGGCCCTGCTACTTCTGATCCCGATGGCCACCATGTTCCAAGGCTGCAATGCCGTCAAAGGGATGATTGTGGACCAGGTGTCGGCAACGGTGGACAAGAAGCTGAACGAGAAGGTGAACGACGGCATGCTGTTGACGCCGGACGAGAAGCAGGAGCTGAAGGCCAAGGCGGGCCAGGCTGGATTCCTGGACCCGGAAACCGGGGACATCAGGTGGACCAAGATGCTGGCCAGCGGCAACGGCCTGTCCATCCTGCTGGCCTTCATGCTGTTTTTGCTGCGCAAGCGGCTGTCCAAGAAGGTGGGGGAGCTGTGGGAAGCCAAGGAAAACAAAGCAACGCCGGCGCCAGCGCCCGCACCAAAACCCTAGCCTGCCTGGTGCTGCTGCTGCTTGGCAGCTGCAACACCATCGAGGTGGGCACTAGCCTGCCCCTGGACTGGTGGGCTGGAGCCGAGACCCTTCTGGTGGACGGAATATGGGCGGACATCGTGGAGCTGCTGGGGATGTTCCTGCCGATATGATCGTGTTGGGGCTCGGGCCCAGCATCAAGGAGCTGGCGCGCATCGAGCGCCGGCCCACCACCATCGGGGTGAACGACGTGGAGCGCCACGTGGGCACCGTGGACCACCTGGTGCTGCTGGATGCCCCTGCGGACTTCCTGCGAACCAACGGGCGGGCCAGGGGCACCGAGCGCCTGCGCACCGTGACAGCCACCAGGGCCGGCACCGTTTGGATCTTCGACAGGCACCTGGACCGCTGGCCCAGCATTACCGCCAACCACCCCGACGTGCGCCCGCTGAAGATCCGCGTGGCCAGGCACGACGAGCCCCTGATGCACCTGGACCCCGAGTCCGACGAGCTGGCCCACTTCCAAATTTCACCCTACACGGGCGCAAGCCTGGCCTTCAGGCTCGGGGCCAAGCGCATCGGCCTGCTGGGGGTGGACCTGATCCCCGGGGACCACCCGGTGGCGGTGGCTGCCCACACTATCGACGTGAGACTGGGGCGCCTGCGGGGCGCCATGGCACAGCACGGGGTGGACCTGGTGAACCTGTCCCCCCTTTCGACACTGACCAGCCTGCCCAGAAAGGACATCGAGGAATGGACCGCGACACCGAAAAGCTGAAGTACCGCAAGGCATACCAGGATCCAGACTACCGCATGGGCGAGCGCCGGCGGGAAGTCCTGACCGAGCTGCTGCGCACCCTGCCCGTGGGCAGCCTGGTGGATGTCGGGTGTGGGCGGGGGGAGCTGCTGATGGACGCCCAGGTGATGGGCTGGGAGACCCTGGGCCTGGAGGTGGTCCCCGACCTGGCGCTGTGCCAGGACGTGGAGCTGATCGACGGGCTGCACGAGCTGCCCATGGAGGCGGCCAGCGTGAACCTGGCGGTGTGCGCCGATGTCCTGGAGCACGTGACCGAGGAGGACAGCCTGGCCGGCCTGGAGGAGCTGGTGCGGGTGTCGTCGGACTGGGTGCTGGTCACCGTGGCCTGGTTCCCCCATGTCCACCGTGGCGTGGAGCTTCACGTGAACCGGCACCCGATGGAGTGGTGGCTGGAGAAGGTGCTGGACCTTCAGTGGGTCACCAGCACCAGGCACAAGGAGATGCCCGGGGACTGGGGCTGGATCCTGGCCGAGCTGGACGGCTAGGGCGCCACCAGGCCCCCTATGTTTTCCTCGCACGGGCCTGCCGTCCTGCACGCGCTGAAGCTGCACGTGGCGGCCCTGCGGTTCGGGTGCCATGAACGGCTGGCAAAGTGGTCCAAGATCGTGAGACGCGCACCCTGGGCTTGCAGGAGGGCAACGCGGGCCTGTTCCTCCCCCACCTTGGGGGCGGCCACCAGGAGCTGGTCCGAGCCTGGTTCTGGCCCAAGCACCACTTGCAGCACCGTGACGCTGCCCACCTTCAACTTCAGGCCGTGGGTGGCCCCCATCCAGGCATGGACCACGCGTGGGTCCGTCTGCACCTGGTGGTCGGAAAGGCTGCTGTGCCCCACCAGGAGCACGGCAACCTGGGCATAGGGCGCATCGGTGGTGCGGAACACCATGGGCACCTGGCCGGTCAGCGACCACTTGCCCCCCTGGTCCCATCCCGAGTCCAGTTCCAACTGATAGGGCGCGTCCATCATCATCACCTGGGCCGCGTGCCCGTGGTGCTCGTACCAGCACCAGGCTGCCCTGGAGATCATGTCCACCTGGTCCTGGCTGGGTGCCTTGCGGACTTCCCCCAACGCTTCCAGCGCGGCCTGGTCGAAATCCTCGTGTAGCAGCCTGGCCCCGGTGCTGGCCTTGGCCTTCACCATGTCCTTCACCACTTGCCAGACCATGCGCTGGAGCACCACGGGCTCGGGCAGCAGGTCCGTGATTTTATCCACCCACCTGCGTCGATACCGCCACATGCAGTCCAGGGCGTCCGTCACCTGTTCCAGCTTCAGCCTGCGCACGTGGTCCGCCGGCACGACGGTGTGGCTAGACCCTGGCACGGGTTTTTCGGGCCTGGCTGCGCTTGAACGCCTGCCTGGTCTGGGAAAGGGCGGCCTTGACTGCCTCGGGCGAGAAGCCCAAAGCCTTGGCCAACTTGTTGAGGGTCCACAACGGGCACCCCTTGGACCCTTCCGCCAGGGCATACAGGTAGGACCTGGACAACCCGGTGATGGCAGCCATGGCGTCCATGCTGCGCGGTCTATCTTCAGGGTCCAGGCCGTTGCGCCTGGCCTTGTCCAGCAGGTCCTTGAAGGTGGGCCTTGCCACCTTTGTGTGCGTGTTCATTGCCCCGCCACCCATGCCACAATGACGACGACGAAAGCCAGGGCCATGCCCAGGCCGACCAGAAGCGCGGACTGGGTGACGGACTCGGCACTGCGGCCTTGCCCACCTTCAACCAGCGGCGCGGTTTCCTTGTTCTTCATCTGTTCCTCCTTTACGGTGTCCACTATGTCCACCAAAGATCCACAAAAGTCTACCAACGGGCCCGGCCTTCCGAAAGAGCCTAGCGGATATTTCCAGGAACCAGCCCCTGGGACGGTCAAGCGCACCCAGCCATTCAACAAGGAAGGGGACGAGCTGATGGTGCCAGGCATCCCGGGAGGGGTGGAGAAATACGTGCAGCACCGGCAGCGGAAGGCCCGGGTGCAGGCGGAAGAATATATCAGGGGGCACCTGGATGCGCACCTGCCCGAGCTGGTGGAGATCATGTCCCCCAAGCAGATGGAAACCCTGGTGTGGGTGGTGCGGTCCCTGGCCCAGCAGACTGCCAACGAGCACCGGGAGCAGTTCCTGGAGGTGGTAAAGAAGGCGGGGGACTTCCTGCCGGCTGCCCTGGCCATCCCGGACTTTCGCCCCGATGGGAGAAACTTTCGGACACTTGTGCCAAATAGTGGACAGCGTGACCCGCTGCCTGTAGATTGCCCCACCGACCAAGGAGAACCAGATGCTGAAACCAGAAACCCCCCAGGCCAAACCGTGGCGCCCCAACATCCTGATGTTCGGGGCCAGCGGCACCGGGAAAACCAAGACATGGATGGACCTGGCCAAGCTGACCGGGGCCAAGTGCCTGGCGATTGACACCCACAAGGGGACGGACGCCTGGGCCCACCTTTACGCGGACCACTACCAGGTGGTGCACACGTCAAGCCCCCCGGAAATCGAGGCACAGCTGGACCACTACCTGGAGACCCCAGACGGGTTTTCCATGTTCGTGGTGGACGACATCAGCGTGTCCCACACCGTCTTGCAGGACATGGCCGACGACGAGCTGCGCCCCCTGAAGAAAGGGAAGGCCGGCCAGTTCTCGGGCGTCCTGGATCCAGGTGCCAGGTCCATCATCAAGCGCCTGGCGCACGTGACGCTGAACAAGCTGACCCACCTGGACATGGCCCGCATCGTCGTGGCCCGCTCGAAACCCCACTATGAGGCCAGCAGCAAGGGCGGCGCCTTCACGCTGGAGCGCAAGGGCACCACGTTTGCGGGGGACAAGGACATGGAATACGACTTCGACCTGGTGCTGCAACTGGAGAAGTATGGCACCCGGCGCGTGGCGGTCACCGAGAAGTCCAGGGGCATGCCCGACTTCCCTGCCACCATCGAGGACTTCACAGCCGAGAAGCTGCTGGCACTGTTGCCGTGCGGCCCGGCTGGATTTACCGACCCGTCCCAACCGGCCCCGGTGGTCACCGAGGAGCAGGCGGACGAAATCCGCACGCTGTTCGGCCTGGCCAAGCTGGAGCCCGGGCGGCAGTCCAAGGCACTGGCGCATCATGGTGCGCATTCAATCGACGACCTGCCCCGGGGAGCGTTTCCCCTGCTGGTGAAACAGCTTCAGGCGGTCATTTCCAAAACAGCAGGAGGATAGGCCCGTGGCCAAGTACAACATCGGCGGACAGAAGGAAGCAGCAGAGAGCAGTGGATTCACGCTTTGCCCCGAGGGCAAGCACCTGATGCGCTGCAAAGGTGTCACCCACAAGGTGGTGAACGACAAGGACGTGTGGGACCTGGATCTGGAGGTGGTGAAGGGGGAACCGCACGAGCTTTGCACGGCGCGGGATTCCCTGTTCTTCTCCGAGAAGGCCCTGGTGCGCATCTTTGTGTGCCTGGCGGGGTTCGGCGTGCCCGAGTCTGCCATGGGTGCCATCGACCCAGAAGCACAGGAGCACCAGCAGCTGATCGTGGGGCGCACCGCCCTGGTGGAAATCGAGCACAGCGCCAAGGATGAAAAGGGCCGCATCTGGGCAAACGTGTCATTCCGTGGCTACGAGTCCACCGACGTGGCGGCCACCAACAAGGCGGCCCAGGCGCAAGCAGGTGCCGAGGTGGCACAAGAAGGCGGGTTCGGGGACGCGTCCGAGGGGGAAATTCCTTTCTGAGCGTGGAAAAAAGTGGACGGGGGTGGAATAACTCCACGCCCGTCCGTATCCTTGGGCTGGCAGATACACCATGGAGGACCAAATGCCGGCAGACAAAGCACAGAATCGAAAGACCCTGGAGGGCACCCTGGCCAGTTTTATCTGGCGCAAGGAGGACACCGACTGGGGCGTGGCAATCCTGGAGACCAAGGACGGGATGCGCCACAAGCTGACCGGCCCCGTGGGCCACTGCACCCCTGGCAAGTCCTACAAAGTGGAGGGTTTCCTGGAGGTGAACAACTACGGGGAATCCCTGAAGGCCACCACCGTGGTGGCTGTGGAGCCCCGAGGCCATTACGCGGTGCAGTCCTACCTGGAGACCCTGCCGGGGCTCGGGTCAACATCAGCCAGAGCGCTGGTGGCAGCCTACGGCCCGGACAAGGTGCTGAAGGCCATGCAGGACATCCCTGCCGAGGAGCTGCGGGCGGTGTCCAAGATCCGCCTGCCGGCCAGCAGGCTCCAGGACGCCATCCTGGCCATGGGTGCGGACAACTCGGCACTGGAGACCGAGCTGCAAGTGCGCAAGCAGCTGGGCGCCATCGGCACCGAGAAGCTGGTGGCCAAGATCCTGCGCAAGTGGGGCGACAAAGCGCCGGCCCGCATCCAGGCCAACCCCTGGTCCTTGGCTGCCCTGCCCATGGTGGGGTTTCTGAAGGCCGACAGCGTGGCCCTGCACCTGGGCGTGGACCCAAAGTCCCCCCACCGGATCAAGGCAGCGGTGCGGCACGTGGCGGGCGAGATCCGCAACAGCGGCCACACCAGGCTGCACAAGCGGGACATCTGCGAACGATGCGCCAAGCTGCTGGACTACGGCCCCGACCTGGACCCGCTCCAGATCGTGGACACCGAGGTGAACGCCATGGTGGACGCGGGGGAGCTGGTGTCCCTGCCTGGTGACTTTGTGCAACTGAAGGGGGACCACCTTTGTGAGCTGGAGATTTCCGAGCGCCTGCACGCCAGGCTGGACCGTGCCGTGGATGGACCGCTGCCCGAGGTGCTGAAGGTGGCCGGCTTCAAGCTGGCACAGGACCAGGAGGACGCCATCGACATGATGCGCAAGCAGGGAGCCGGCGGCACCTGTCTGCTGACTGGAGCACCAGGAACCGGCAAGACCACGATGGTGCAGGCCATCCTGCCCTTGTTCCAGCGGTCAGAAACCAGGCTGTGCGCCCCAACCGGGAAGGCAGCCAGGCGCCTGTCCGAGCAGGCCGGCATGAAGGCCACCACCATCCACGTGATGCTGGAGCCGGTGCCGGCCAGCGCCAACAAGGACGACATGGCCAAGGGGGAAAAGGAGGGGGACCTGGTTTTCCACTTCAACCTGAACGAGCACAACCAGCTGACCGCCCGCCTGGTGGTCATCGACGAGGCCAGCATGGTGGACATCCACCTGTTCCGGGCCGTGCTGCGGGCAGTGCCGGACGACTGCTACCTGCTGATCGTGGGAGACCCCAACCAGCTGCCGAGCGTTGGGCCTGGTGCCGTTCTGCGGGACCTGTTGGGCGGTGACCTGCCCCACGCCAGGCTGCACGAGATCAAGCGGACCAACCCCGGCAAGCTGCTGGAGTGCATCCACCGGGTGAAGGACGGCAAGTGGCAGGACATCAGGAACGAGAAGGGCGCGGACCTGTTCCACATCCAGGCCAGCACCGAGAAGGCCGTGGTGAAGGCCATGGTGGACCTTTACCTGGACCGCCTGCCTGGCACCCCAGCTGCTGCCGGCGCCACCGATCCCATCCAGGACATCCAGATGCTGGTGCCTTGGAAGAACAAGGCCGGCCTGTCCGCCAAGGTGGTGAACGAGGAGGTGCAGCGGCGCCGGGCTGTGAAGGGCGCGGTGCAGCTGTCTGGCAAGTTCCCCATCGGCGTGGGGGACAAGGTGATAAACACGCGGAACAACTACGACCTGCAAATAGTGAACGGGGACATGGGCCTGGTGCTGGACCTGTGGAAGGACGGTTCCACCTGGATCTACAGCGTGCAGTTCCAAGGATACGACAGCCCCCACGAGGTGCCGGCAATCGGGTGTGACCTGGACCTGGCCTACGCGGTGACGGTGCACAAGTCCCAGGGGTCCGAGTGGCCCGTGGTCATCCTGCCGGCAATGGGCACCAGGTCCCCCTTCTATGACCGCACCCTGTTCTACACGGGGCTGTCCAGGGCCAAGTCCTTGGGGGTCATCGTCGGGATGCAGGCCGGCATGCAGAGCGTGGTGGACCGCATGGCGGCAGAACGCAGGCGCACGGCCCTGGAGGGTCACCTGACCGTTGGGCGCCTGACAGGGGCAGCCAGGGGCTTCCAGGGCGGCACCATGACCGGGGACACCATGATGAAGCTGCTGGACGACGAGGTGCAGGCATGAACCGGCGCGACAACCTGACGGTGGGGCTTGCCCTGGTGGCCCTGGTGGCCCTGGGCATCCAGTTCTTCCTGGGCAGGGAGGACAACCGGGCGGCGCGGCTGGTGGCAATGACCGCCAAGCTGGAGTCCCTGGAAAGACTGAAGCGGAACCCCGGCAACTGGGCAGCCTTCTGCAACCACGTGGGGGCCACCCGTGCGGCCCTGAAGGACTTGCAGGACTTCCTGGCCGTTGGCATCAGACTGCACATCGACCTGCACCCAGACGCCCCCGAGGAGCGCCTGGCCCTGTTCACCAGGGCGGCCAACCTGGCCAAGGCTATCAAGGAACACACAAGGAGGACCAAGTGACCAACCCCAAGAACCTGCCCACGCCCCAGCGGCGCCGGGCTTCAGACCGCCGGCCAGGTGCCAGGCTTCCCCGCGACTACGCACCCAGGCGCCGAGGTGTCAGCCCCTGGACCATCATTGGGTGGTTCTTTGTCGTCATCATCGGCCTGGTCATCCTGGCCAATGTCATCGTGGGCTGCGGTGTCGTGGCCCTGCTGAACGAGGCGGCCACCCGATGAACCTACTGCAAAGAATTCTGGACATCAGCCCGGCCCGCCCCGAGAGCGGCATGGACCTGCTGGAGATTGCCGAGTCCATCGGCACGGTGGAGGTGTCGGACCACTTTGGGCACAAGCGGGCGTCTATTGCCATCGGCCAGTGGGGCGTGCAACAGCTGCGCGTCTGGGGTGATGGCATCACAACCAAGCAGGCCCTAGCTGTTGCCATCGGCAAGGCCCAGCTGCTGCTTTCAAAGCTGGGGGACTGATGGACGCTTTTGCGCATGGCCTGGCCACCGCACAACCACCCGAGGCCGAGGCAGCGGTGTGGGTGAAGTGGAACGACGGGGACCACCTGGCTGCTGCCCGTGAGTACGCCGAGGAGATGCTGCGCACCGATGGGCCCAACCGGCGGGAGCCTGACGGGGCCCAGACCATGCGCGTAATGAACGAG
>Ga0316192_10003114_pt1 | contig 12083 bp, 13 predicted proteins | sample MerIslwburrow_MG_FD_204931 | JGI IMG/M metagenome (GOLD analysis project Ga0316192, IMG submission 204931) | Coastal sediment microbial communities from Maine, United States - Merrow Island worm burrow | ecosystem: Environmental > Aquatic > Marine > Coastal > Sediment | place: USA: Maine...
AATGGTCGCCCTCAGCAGTTTCGAGTCATCGTATTCTATATGTTTTGGGCTAAATGTTTTGCGCGATGACGTAGCCATCATAAGCGATGAAGGCGACCAGGAGCGCGAAACCCTCGAGGCGCGACAGCTGGGCCTTGCCATCGTAGTCGTAGGTCATGGCAAACAGCACGAGCGTGAACGCGACCATGACAAAGATATGCAGCGAGAGGACCGTGGGCGCCAGCGCCGACGGCTCGATCGTCGCCGCGACCCCGATGACCGCGAGCAGGTTGAAGATGTTGGAGCCTACGATATTGCCGATTGCCAGGCCATATTCGCCCTTGAGCGCGCTTGCGAGCGATACGGCCAGTTCGGGGAGGCTCGTGCCAAAGGCAACGATTGTGATGCCGATAACGACCTCTGAAACGCCGAGCATCTTGGCGATACCGATGGCCCCGTCCACCAGAAGGTCGGCGCCGACCAAGAGCGTGGCCAGACCCACGACCAGCCAGACTACAGCCATGACCATCCTGACGTCGGTCGGGATTTCAGCGTCGTAGTCCTGCGCAATCGGATCATTAGCCGCTGAGCGCATTCCGAGGCGCGCCAGCCAGACCATGACGATGACGAGGCCCGTGAGCATAACGATGCCGTCGATTCGGCTCAGGAAAGTGTCGAGAAACAGCGAGACGGTCAGCAGGGTTACAGCCAGCAGGGCAGGCATCTCGCGACGCAGCGTCGCGGATTCGAGCTTGATCGGTCTGATCAATGCCGTCAGTCCAAGAACGAGCCCGATATTGACGATATTCGAGCCGATGGCGTTGCCGAATGCGAGTCCTGGCTCATGCTGCAGCGCGGCAACCACCGAGACGAGAATCTCGGGTGCAGAAGTCGCAAATGCCACGACGGTCAGGCCGATCAGCAGCGGCGCGATACCGAGGTTTCGTGCTGCTGCTGCCGCGCCATGAACAAACCGGTCAGCGCCCCAGATAAGGAGCACGAGGCCTGCGATTAACAGGAGAATATTGCCAAGCATACAAATTCGTTGTCGAGTCGGTCGGTAATCATACACAAAAGCGCGTTCTTGGTTAGGATGCGAGTTAAATAGCGGTTACACTGCGCGCCCCTAGTTTAAGCGTACCCAGCCAGGCATGGATCCATCTGAAATCACACAACTAATCGAGGCCGGATTTGGCGAGGCAATCGTCAAGGTCATGAGCAACGATAATACCCATTTCGAGGCCCTCGTAGTGGCCTCCGAATTCACAGGCTTGCGTTCTCTCGCGCGTCACCAACTCGTGTACAAGTGCCTCGGATCACTCGTAGGCAACGAGATACATGCGCTGTCAATCAAGGCCCTGACGCCGGACGAGTGGCGCGAAGCGGGCGGCGGAGCCTGAGGCGTGGATAAGCTATCGATAACAGGCGGCGCCCGGTTGTCCGGAACCGTGACGATTTCCGGGGCCAAGAACGCGGCCCTGCCCATCCTGGCCGGCACGCTGCTGGCTACTGAGCCGGTGACCGTGAGCAATGTGCCACATCTCAAAGACGTCACGACGATGCTGTCGTTGCTGCAGATGATGGGTGTGCAGGTCACGGTCGATGATCAGCAGGGCGTCGAAATCGACGCGAGCAAAGTCGATCGCCGGCAGGCTCCCTATGAGCTGGTCAAGACCATGCGGGCGTCGATACTCGTACTTGGCCCGCTGGTTGCACGCTTCGGTGAAGCCGATGTTTCCCTGCCGGGCGGCTGTGCGATTGGTGCACGCCCTGTAAATCTGCACGTTGCCGGGTTGCAGGCCATGGGCGCAGAGGTGGTCGTGGATGAGGGCTTCATCAAGGCTCGGGCCGACCGTCTGAGGGGTGCGCATATAGTATTTGACATAGTCACGGTGACCGGCACCGAGAACCTGCTGATGGCTGCCGTGCTGGCTGAAGGCGAAACCGTGCTCGAAAATGCGGCGCGTGAACCTGAAGTCATCGATCTCGCCAACTTCCTCATCGGTATGGGCGCGAAAATCGAGGGCGCAGGCACGAGCACGATTGTCGTGCAGGGCGTTGATCAGCTCGGCGGAACCACCTACCCGGTCCTGCCGGATCGTATCGAGACCGGTACCTACCTCGTTGGAGCAGCAATGACGGGCGGCAAGATCCGTACAGTCAGGACGGCTCCGGAAACGCTCGAGGCCGTGTTGATAAAACTGGCCGAGGCCGGTGCCGATATCCAGACCGGGGAAGACTGGATCGAGATCGACATGCACGGTCGTCGCCCCAGGGCCGTCGATATCCGGACCGCACCGTATCCAGCCTTCCCGACCGACATGCAGGCGCAGTTTTGTGCCATGAATGCCGTGGCAGAGGGCGTCGGGACGATTACCGAGACGATTTTCGAAAACCGCTTCCAGCATGTGCTCGAGATGCAGCGCATGGGCGCCGATATCCAGCTCGAAGGACATACGGCTATCTGCACGGGCGTCGAGAGGCTTAACGCCGCACCGGTCATGGCCACCGACCTGCGCGCGTCAGCCGGCCTCGTACTCGCTGGTCTCGCAGCTGACGGCGAAACAGTGGTCGATCGCATCTACCATGTGGATCGGGGCTACGAACGTATCGAGGAGAAGCTCAGGCAGCTAGGCGCGTCGATTCGCCGCATCGTGTAGCGGCCAATCTCCCGGCCAGTCCTTCACTCGGCCGGATCGTAAAGCCCTTGCGGCCGCTCGCCGGCAGTCACCGTCGTCTCGAATCGTTGCCCGTTCCGAAGCCCCAGGATTTCGACAGCGTCTCCTGGTGCTGTGCTGGCCGAAATCAGCAGCGCCTGGCGCTGGGAGTAGACCGGCTCACCGTTGATCTCGAGGATGATGTCGCCGACGCGCAGGTCGGCCGCGGCCGCCGGACCGTCCTCATAAACGTCCATGAGCACGATGCCGGCGTCACTCTCGACGCCGTTGGCGATTCGTTCGGCATTGGTCAGGTCGTCGGGCAACAGGCCCATGTAGCCGCGAATGACGCGACCATTCAACTTGATTTGTTCGACAACGCCGCGCACAAGATCCACGGGAATCGCGAAGCCAATGCCCTCGGTGCCCGTATCCTGGGCGAGTACTGCGGCATTGATGCCGACCAGTTCGCCGAGGCTGTTAACAAGTGCGCCGCCGGAATTGCCGGCGTTGATTGCCGCATCGGTCTGAATGAAGTTCGCGAACGTCACCAGCTGGTACAGATTGCGCCCTGTGGCGCTGACGATACCCTGGGTCACCGACGTCGAGAGTCCGTAAGGATTGCCGATGGCGAGTACCACATCCCCGATTCGTAAATCGTCGGATTTGGACAGCTTGATTGGCCGCAAGTCGGGAATATCGACTTTCAGCAGGGCGAGATCAGTTTCCGCATCCAGGCCGACGATTACCGGCTCCGCGATGCGCCCGTCGCTGAACTGGACACGAATTTCGGTCGGTTCGTCCTGGAATACATGGTAATTCGTGACCAGGTAGCCATCATCATCGATGATGACGGCCGAGGCGAAGGCCGTATCGACCCGGAATCGCGCGCGGTCTGTCTGCGCATCGGTTTCCTGCACGAGGCGCTTGGTATAGATGTTGGCGACGGATGCGGCACTCCGGGAGACGGCATCTGCGTAACTGGCGGGCCCGGAACTGTCTTCGCCCAATCCAGGCATGAGGTCGGGTCGAACGAGCACGACTAGAAATGCGACCGCCAGTCCGACGACGATCGACTGTAATAAAAAGACAAGAGCTGACTTAAAATTCGCCACGCGATGTCCTGGCTATTCTCTAATGTCCCTTTTTAGCACCTAGCCAATTTCAATTGGCCGCGTGTATAATGCGCCGTGGTTCCGCACCTAGGTCCGGGGCACCCGTCATCCTGACGGTAAACCGGGTTTGCTGCAAATCTACCAGTTTCGAAACAAAGCAAAAAAGCGCTAAGGCCGTCAACTGGAACGGCTTAATGGGAGTGCCTGATGACCGAAGACGACCTTGATCGCAATAGGCGTCATTTTCTTACTGTTGCAACCGTTGCAACCGGGGCCGTCGGCGCCGGCATGGTCGCAATACCTTTCTTATCATCCCTGAAGCCCAGCGCCCGCGCCCAGGCGCTAGGCGCGCCGGTTGAGGTGCCACTGGGCTCGCTGCAGCCGGGTGAGATGGTTCGCGTGCTCTGGCGCGGCAGGCTCGTATTCGTGCTGCGCCGTGACGAGAAGATGCTGGCCTCTTTGCCGGGCGTTGTCGACGAGTTGCGCGATCCAAATTCCGAGGTCGTGGAGCAGCAACCCGACTACGCAGCGAACGCGACGCGCTCGTTGAAGCCTGAGTACCTGATCGTCGAAGGCTCGTGCACACACCTTGGGTGTGCGCCGCTCGAGGATTTCGAGGTGCGTCCGGCTGAGAGCTGGGGCGGCGGTTTCTTCTGTCCCTGCCACGGCTCGAAGTTCGATCTGGCAGGACGTGTATACAAGGGTGTTCCGGCACCGACTAACCTGCGGGTTCCTCCGCACCGATATGTCAGGGATGACCTGATTCTGATCGGCCAGGACTCAGGAGCAGCGTAATGGCCAGAATCGAAGCAGAAGTTGGCAAGCCGCAGGGCGGCTTGCTGAAGTGGATCGACGATCGCTTCCCGTTGACGTCTACTCTGAAGTATCACGTCACCGAGTATTACGCGGCAAAGAGCTTCAACTGGTGGTACATCTTCGGTGTGCTCGCGATGGTCGTACTCGTCATTCAGTTACTGACGGGCATCTTCCTGACGATGAACTACAAGCCGGCCGCCGCAGAAGCGTTTGCCTCGGTTGAGTACATCATGCGCGACGTCGAATGGGGCTGGCTCATACGCTACATGCATTCGACCGGCGCATCGTTTTTCTTCATCGTCGTTTACCTGCATATGTTCCGTGCCATGCTGTATGGCTCGTACAAGAAACCGCGTGAACTGATCTGGCTGATCGGCATGATGATCTTCTTCGTGCTTATGGCTGAAGGATTTGCCGGCTACCTGTTGCCCTGGGGTCAGATGTCCTACTGGGGCGCACAGGTGATCATCTCGCTGTTTGGTGCGATACCGGTGGTCGGTGACGCGCTCGTGGAGATCATCCGCGGCGACTACTCCATCTCGGATATCACGCTGAATCGTTTCTTTGCCTTGCATGTAATAGTTTTGCCGCTCGCGCTAATCGGACTCATCTTTGTGCACATCGTGGCGTTGCACGAGGTTGGCTCCAATAACCCCGACGGCATCGATATCAAGAAACATAAGGATGAGAACGGCAAGCCGCTGGATGGCGTCGCATTCCATCCGTACCACACGTCGAAAGACATGGTCGGCATCATCGTATTCCTGATGATCTTCAGCGGTGTCGTGTTTTTCGCGCCGGATATGGGTGGCATGTTCCTTGAGCACGCGAACTTTGAACCGGCCAATATGACGGCGACGCCAGAGCATATCGCACCGGTCTGGTACTACACTCCGTACTACGCAATTCTGCGCGCGGTTCCTGACAAGCTCTGGGGCTTCATACTGTTCGGACTCTCCGTGCTGCTGCCGGTGTTCCTGCCCTGGCTGGATCGCTGTCGCGTGCGTTCAATTCGCTACCGCGGCTGGATGTACAAGACGGCATTGAGCGTCTTTGTCGTCACATTCCTGATGTTGGGATGGCTTGGCCTGCAGCCTGCCACCGACACTTATGTATTGCTGGCGCGCATTTTCGCAGTGTTGTATTTCGCCTTCTTCCTGCTCATGCCGTTCTACACGGCTATGGACAAGACGAAGCCTGAGCCGGACAGGGTGGTCTACCATGACTAAGTTCAAGAAATTTGCCAGCTTGATGGCATTGGGCGCCTGCTGCATGGCGACGCAGGCTTACGCCGCGGGTGGCGGAGGTTCACACATGGAACCGGCCGAAATCGACCCGGACAACGTTGCATCATTGCAGCGTGGAGCGGGTAATTTCATGAACTATTGCTCGGGCTGTCACTCGGCGCAGTACGTTCGTTTCAATACTATTGGCAAGACTCTCGGGTTGTCGGAGGAGCAACTGGCCGACAACCTGATGTTCAATGCTGACAAGACGTTCGAGACGATTCGCGCAGCAATGCCGTCCAGCGATGGAGCGCGCTGGTATGGCAAGGCGCCGCCCGATCTCTCCCTGATGGCGCGCGCCAAAGGCGCAGACTATGTCTACAACTTCCTGAAAGGTTTCTACGTGTCGGAGGACAGTCCTTCCGGCGTGGATAACCTGATGCTTCAAGGAACGAGCATGCCGCACGTGCTTTGGGAGTTGCAGGGTTACCAGCAGGCAAATTTTGACCATCACGAGAGCGAGGACGGCTCTGTGACCACGACTTTTGAAGGCTTTGAACAATTGAGCGCGGGCTCGATGGATGCTGAGGAATACGACGACTTCGTACGCGATACCGTTAACTTTCTTGCTTACATCGCTGAGCCTATTCGCTCGGATCGCCGTAAGATAGGCGTCTGGGTGATTATGTTCTTGATCTTCTTTTTCATACTGTCTGCGCAGCTCAAGAAGCAGATCTGGAAGGATGTTTAATGATGGCAGTAGTATCCAACAGGCGTTCCGTAATGACGCTGTTCTCCCGGCCGACGGATATTCACAGTCATCGCGCGCGATTGGTGCTGGCTGAGAAAAATATCAATATCGAGATCTCAAATATCCCCGGGCCCGAATTGCCTGAGGACCTCATGGATCTCAATCCGTATCACACGGTTCCGACACTGGTTGATCGTGATCTCACTTTGTATGACTCCCGTGTAATCATTGAGTACCTGGATGAGCGTTTTCCGCACCCACCGTTAATGCCGGTTGACCCGGTTACGCGCGCGCAATTCCGCCTTGCGCTCTTCCGGATCGAGACAGATTGGTACTCGATCGCGGAGGAGGCAGAGAACAGTAACGATGGCAAGCTCGGCACCAAGTCTCGCAAGCTGTTGCGCGAAAGCATTTTGCAAAGCACCGATTTGTTCGGCGCGCGGCCGTACTTCCTCAGCGAGGAGTTTTCGCTGGTGGACTGCACGATTGCACCGCTCTTGTGGCGCCTTCCCGCGTACGGCGTGGATCTTGGTTCCGATGCCGAGCCCATCGAGACGTACATGAATCGTGTGTTTGCTCGTCGTTCCTTTCAGCAGAGCCTGACTGAGCTCGAGCAGGAAATGAGGCTGTAATTGCTGACAAACGAACCGCAAGATAAAAAATCCCGGCCTTTGTGCCGGGATTTTTTTGAGGTTATGTTACCTCCCGCGCAGCTTGGCAAAACGATGGTAAGCTACGCCTTGTTGCGCACACGCTCAGGAACGAAATGAGCCAACCCAGCCGGTCAAAACGTCCTTACCTTATCCGCGCCATGCATGAATGGATGGGTGACAATGGACACACGCCCCACATTGTCGTCGATACGTCATTTGATGGCGTTTCTGTGCCCACAGAGCACATCAAGGACGGCAAGATTATCCTGAACATCAGTGAGACGGCGGCGCACAACCTCAAGCTGACCAATGACGCAGTCAGCTTTCGAGCGCGCTTTGGTGGCGTACCGTTCGATGTCTGGGCGCCGATACGTTCTGTCCTCGGCATTTATGCACGCGAGACCGGGCAGGGTATGATTTTCTCGCACGACGCAGAGCAGCCCGAACCGCCTGAACTCAAGGAAGAGATCGAGGAGACGCGCTCGCGTCCGCACCTGACCATCGTCAAATAATTAGGTACCAGTTACCTTTTATCGAGTCTAAAGGTAACTGGTACCGCTAGTTTACCGCTAGTCGGATCCCAACAGCGTCGTATCAATCAGATCGCAGAGACAGTGAATTACCAGCAGGTGAACTTCCTGAATGCGGGCAGTCCGTGTGGCAGGCACGCGAATCTCGACGTCGCCTTCTTCGAACATGTCCGCCATCCGACCGCCGTCGCGACCTGACAATGCTACAACCTTCATGCCGCGCTCATGGGCGGCATTGATGGCGCGAATTACATTTTCTGAATTGCCCGATGTCGAGATGCCGAGGAGCACATCCTGTGGCTTGCCCAACGCGCGCACTTGTTTGGAGAAGATCTCTTCGTAGGAGTAGTCGTTGCTGATCGATGTCACCGTTGAGGCATCAGTGGTCAATGCCATGGCGGGCAAACCAGGTCGTTCCATCTCAAACCGATTCAGCAACTCGGAAGAGAAATGTTGTGCATCCGCGGCTGACCCGCCGTTGCCACAACTCAGAATCTTGCCGTCGGCAAGCAATGCATCACTCAAGATGCGTCCGCCGGCGACGATGCTCTCGCCGAGTACGTCGGCCGACGTTTGTTTGGTCGCAATGCTCTCTGCGAAGTGGTCGCGAACTCGGGTCAGTGGATCCATGATTGCTCCGAAAGGAAGATTCAGGCGAATACTATCAGGGCTCACAGGGTCGAGTCATTGGGTCGAAATGCATCACGGATCCATTTGATCGCGGGCGGATCCTCGCCTTCGACGGCGACCACGTCAAAGCGCATGGTAAGGCTGGCATAGCGCTGGTTGCGCGCGGCAAACATCGCGGCGGTTCGTATGATCTTGCGCTGCTTGCGATGATCGACCGTCAGGCTCGGTTCCGTGAAGCTCGATGAGCGTCGGTAGCGGACCTCAATGAACGTCAGGCATCGCTTGTCAAGCATGATCAGATCGATCTCGCCACCTCGGCTGCGGAAATTGCGTGCGACCGGACGCAGGCCCTGGTCGAGGAGGTACCAGTGAGCGAGCTGCTCGGCGCGGTCGCCTAGAGCTCCTGTAGCTGCACGTCCCACGGCGATTCATCTGCGGCGTCCGGTGCGATGATTTCGCCGTCGTCGCTCAGGTCCTGGATCGGGCCGCCGATATCCTCATGGCCCGGCAGTGCGACGACTTCGCCGCGCTGGAATTGCGCCCAGGCGAGGCGTCGGTGTACACGGCCACCTGCATCCAGGAATAATGTGCCCGTCGCGCCTTCAATATCGTCCATGGTTCCACCGCGCGCAGCGTACAGGGAGGCAATCAGGTTGTAGGCGTCATAGCCCATCGCGTGCAAACGAGCCAAACGACGTTCCTCGGGCCAGTATTCGGCGTACTGCCCGGGCAGATGCGCTATCCACGGCTGGGGATCAACGACCCATGGGGTATCCGCAAACATGATGCCGTTCATGTCCGTATTCGAGCGACCATCCAACGAGTTGACGGACGATGTCGAGTAGACCGGTAGATCACCCGAGTAGTGGAACTTGAGCTGTGATTTGAGCAGGCGGCCTGCCGGTGCATCCGTCGCCAGAAAGATAAACTCCGCGTCCTGGCGACGCCGCGGGTCAAACTGTACTGCGCTGCCGATATTCGCGCGCATGCGCTGGTAGCGGCGAACGCTGCCGGTCAGGCCCATGAGGTTCTCAATCTCGTTGGAGAAGTCCTGGCTGCCGGGCGTGTATGTTCGATAATCGAGGAGTGTTCCACCCAGCCCTTCGAATTCGGTCGCGAAGCTTGAGAGCAGACGGCGGCCCCAGTCATTATCCGGTACCAGCGCCACGCCATGCGCATGTCCGTCGCCGAGCGCGCGTTGTGCCGCTGACATGGCCTCATCCTCGGGCGCCAGTGCAAACTGATACAGGCCCGGGGGAGCAAGAGTGTCATTGGCCAGGTAGTTGAGGGTCAAGACCGGCACAGGAACCAGAATATCGTTTGCAAGTTCGGTAACGCTCCGCTTGAGCAGCGGACCGACGACAAATTCTGCGCCATCGGCAACTGCCGCTGCGTACGCAGCACTGGCGCCGCCTTCCGAATTCACGTCATAAATGCGAACGACTTGTCGATCGTCGAGTCCCGATGCCGTTGCGAAGTAGGCCCCGAGAAAGCCGTTCTGTACGGCGCTGCCCGCGCTGGCTGCGCTGCCAGACAAAGGCAGCAGCAACGCAATCTGGCGCGGGTACTCGAGCAGCAGGTGCTCGGGCAGGTCAAAGTCGCCGAGGATCATCATTGCCGGGTGATTCGGGTTCTCGGTACGCCAGCGAACGACACCGTTGCTCCAGCCGACGCCTTGCTGTCCGGTCGATGCAGCGATCGAACCGATCGTCAGCCAGCCGCGCACGACCGGGTCCGTGGTGGTATCGGCCGCGTTACGCAGTACGGTCGGACTGCTGACAAGCAGGCCCTGCCAAAGGCGTGTGCGGCTCTGTTCGATGCCGCGGCGATCATCGACCCAGGTCTCGCGCTGTGTCATCAATTCAATGGCGCGCGCAGGATCCTGCTTCTGTATCCAGGCATCGGCGCGGAGCGCTTCGACTCGCAATCGGTCGCGCTGTGACAGCGATTGTCGGCTCAGTGGCTCAAGCAGACCCAGCGCAGCATCTGCGTCGCCGTTATACAGGTAGAGCGCAGCCCTGCCGGTATTCCAAAGCGGCATCAGGCTGCCGGACGCAGGCTGTGCAACGCCACTGAACGCACTGCGCGCACGGATAACGTCGCCGGCGTCGAGGAATTGCTCGACCGCCAGAAGTGTGTAGCGATCCCGCTCGCTCCCGACGGCATCCACGGCGAGTCCCATGTACGCGCTGGCCGCGTCGTCATGATCCCCATTTCGGGCCAACCGTTCCGCCCGACTTTCTGCAGAACCACCGATTCCACCGACACCGGTCGTGTCACAGGCACTCAATGCGAACAGACTTAGAAAGAGAACGACGACGCTTGCCAGTGGGCGTCGTTCGCGTGCAGGATGTCGAAGCGATTCAATCATATTGTCTTAACCGGATACGGACCCTTGGCCAGATGAGCGGCACTCTGTTTGTTGTAGCAACGCCGATCGGCAACCTTGAAGACCTGACACCCAGAGCGCACCAAACGCTCGCCACGGTGGATCTCGTTGCAGCCGAGGATACCCGGCACACGGGTCGATTGCTAATGTCTATCAACGCGAAACCGGCACTTTTGGCACTTCACGATCACAACGAAGAGCGCGTCGTACACAGAGTCATTGAAGCATTGGAAGATGGCAAAAATGTGGCCCTCGTAAGCGACGCTGGAACGCCGCTGGTCAGTGACCCGGGGTACCGGCTTGTGCGGGCTGCCCACGAGCACGGTATCAGGGTTGTCCCACTGCCGGGTCCGAGCGCAGTAACCGCGGCGCTTTCGGTTGCCGGGCTGCCAACAGACCGGTTTTGTTTTGAAGGCTTTGCACCATCAAAGCGCGCTGCGCGCAGGGCTTGGCTTGGCGAGCTGGCGACGGAAGCACGGACAATCGTGATGTACGAATCAGTGCACCGAATCGCTGAATGCCTCGCGGATCTCACCGAGATTTTTGGCCCTGATCGAAAGGCGTTTATTGGCCGTGAACTGACCAAGCTTCATGAACAATGCGTTCAGCAAACGCTCGGTGAGCTCCAGCGAATGGTCAACGACGGCGTCATCGTCAGTAAAGGCGAATTCGTCATTATTGTCTCCGGTGCCGAGGCAAGTAAGGAATCAGATATCGACGTCGATCGCATGCTCCGCCTGTTGGGCAAGCACCTCGGCGCGAAAGAGTCAGCGCGTATCACGGCCGAGTTGACCGGACAAAAAAAGAACGCGCTCTATGAGCGCATTCTGTTGTTGAAAGCTGACGCTGACGACTCATAACCAGCGGCGCACGTTGTTCACGTAGCGCGGGTACTCCTGCGAAAAGGCCTGAGCGAGTTTCTGCTCTTCGTAAGGGCAAAACACAAAGTCAATTATCAGAAAGAAGAACAATGCGGCGACGTAGTAACTCAGGCCGCCTGTGCCGAGCGCCACGCCGAGCAGCATCAGGACGATTCCCAAGTACATCGGGTTACGTGTCAGCCGGTAAATATCCTCTGTTATCAGTGTCGATGTCGCAGCTGTCGGGCAGATTGCCGTTTCACGTTGACGAAACAGCCACCACGCGCGGAGCATGATGCCAAAACCCAGTGCGGCGGTGATCGCGCCACCAGTCATTGATACTGGCAGCGACGGCCAGAGAGCCGGCGTTGCCAGTGGCACGGCAGTTGCGGCCAGCAACAGGCACATGGCGATTCGCGGTGGTTTGTAACTCAACATTCGTGGGCACCCGTGTACTGGTCTATTCATGATGTGTCT
>Ga0316192_10003116_pt1 | contig 12081 bp, 10 predicted proteins | sample MerIslwburrow_MG_FD_204931 | JGI IMG/M metagenome (GOLD analysis project Ga0316192, IMG submission 204931) | Coastal sediment microbial communities from Maine, United States - Merrow Island worm burrow | ecosystem: Environmental > Aquatic > Marine > Coastal > Sediment | place: USA: Maine...
TCTCTGTCTTTGCCTTGCATACAACGTATGGATATCAGATATGTCTGATACACACATTATGGTATAACCTAATATAATGTATCCAACGGACTTTTTATTCCTTTAACAATATTAGTTGCCACATGTGTATATATTTCAGTCGTTTTACTGCTGTTATGACCCAACAAATTTTGAATATATCTAAGATCAGTTCCGTCCTCAAGTAAGTGTGTGGCAAAACTATGCCTTAATGTGTGAGGACTGACATTTTTTCTGATTCTCGCCTTTTCAGCTGCTCTTTTGACGATTTTTCGTACACTTGTATCACTGTATTTATTGCCCCGAGGACCTTCAAACAGTAATTCCTTTGGTCGATATTTGAGATAATACTTACGCAGTTCATTAAGTATGGATTGACTGAGTATTGTGTACCGATCTTTATTGCCTTTTGCCCCCTGAACAAATATTAACATTCTGTCACTATCTATATTATTTATCTTTAGACTCAATAATTCACTTAATCTCAATCCGGCTGAGTATAAGAGGCTTACTATGCATTTGTGCTTAATGTTTTGAATATTGGAAAGCAAACTTGCTACCTCTTTTTTACTGAGAACTATAGGGAGTTTTTCTTCTCTGATTGGGCGTTCGATATCGTAAAATCTGTTGGGCATTCCCAATACAACTTCATAATAAAACTTGATCGCATTGATCGCTTGGTTAATATATGAATTTGACCTTTTTTCTTGTACCAAATGGCCAAGATATGCCCTTATATCATTTTCATTAAGTTTGATGGCTTCCGTACCCTTATGGTAATTGAGGAAAACTTCAAACAAACCTATGTACGTCCTTGCCGTACTCATTGAGTATTTCTTTATCTCTAATTTCTTAAAATATGCTTCCGGACACTTAATATATTCTTCAGGCAGTTGTCTTCTTCTAAACCAATCAATGTCTAAAGGCTCATTTTCATTTTTAAGTTGCCTGTCTGAAAAAAAATAATTACAGTTGATCCAAGCCACGCCGCGAAACTCTTCGAAGATCTGTTTTAAATTGTCTTCAGAATTCAGTATATAAACCATTCCATAGGTTTTTGACCATTTAGGACCTGGCAGCTGTTTGATAATTGCCTGTATAATTTTGTCAGGATAAAACTGAATGCCAATCTGCTTTTTGTCATCAATCAGCAGATGTTTTAAGGTGATGTTTTTGGATAGAGGACTCATAATTATATGAACCTAGTCACCTAAAATCACCCGTACAAATTTATCCGTTAGGATATTCGTATATTAACCGTTTAATTTTACGTTTATGAAACAACGAATTTGTTTACATTGCGGAGATCCGCTGAAAGGCAGGATTGATAAAAAGTTTTGCAATGAAGCCTGCAGATCTGCCTTTCATTACTACCAAAACCAAGAGAAAGAAGAATCTATATTTAAAACTATTGATAAACAACTCAGGACCATTCGACGTATTTTAAAGGAATTTAATAAGGCAGGGAAAGCCACGGTGAGAAAAGAAATGTTATTGGAAGAAGGCTTTAATCCCAGATACTTTACGCACTACTGGAAAGCAAAAAATGGTAATGTGTATTTGTTTTGCTATGAGTACGGCTTTATGAAAAAGATTGAAAATGATAAAGAAAAATACGTGCTGATACAGTGGCAAGACTACATGAATCAATAAACTCAATCCACAGCTTCGCCACCTGAGTCACATGCTCAGAATAAATCTAAGAGTTCTTAAATAGAATTCGGAATGAATTTAGAAATTTTTATTACAAAGCATCTTACTCGGAAGTATTATAATATTCTTTCGGGAAAATATCTTTTTGCTATTCAATTTTTTTTGAATAACTGAATATTGGCTTCAGAAGAATGATTATTAACCTAACTTTATCACAATTAATCTAATTTATTGCGGAACGGTAGGCATTGAAGAAATGAAGTTTTTTGTCCGCAATATGTCCACAAAAAGTAAAACCAGCTGATAATCAGCAGGTTTTGTCGGGGTGGTAGGATTACCTTAAGTGATCCTTTTGAGGAGGTGATTCAAAGAATTAAGGCCATACCTTCGGTTGCCTTTTTTTCTAAAGTCATCACTCGAATAAATTCGGTTCGACTTCAACAAAAAAGGCCACTTACAAAAGTAAGTGACCTTAATTCTTTGTCGGGGTGGTAGGATTCGAACCTACGACCCCCTGCTCCCAAAGCAGGTGCGCTAACCGGGCTGCGCTACACCCCGAACTATATTTAGTGATCTGGTGACTTGCTGATTTAGTGATTTTGTGATTTAAAACCAATAAATCGAACAATATAATAAAGAACTAAACTAATCCCGGTAATATTTAATGTAAAACCCACTCAGAAATTATGTTTTCCTTGTAAGTTTTGCGGGTGCAAATGTATATAAAAAAAATCGGTGCGCAAACTATCAATGTAGTTCTTTGTATTTTTTTTTTATATAGCTAATCAGGCCAACTATATTATGTGGCATCATGATCATTTGAAGAACTATTTTCATATAAAATATGTTGCAGAATCATCCGGAGTTCACCAAATGTATATTCGTTTCCAAAAAACTCTTTTGCAGGTGTCAGTTTCATGTTCTCAGCCTGCTTGAAATACTTGATCGCAGTATCTGCTCTTTCAGTAGAAATTAGCTTGTCCAATGATATTTCACCTGTACCTACAAAGTGAGATAAGTGGTTTTCAATAGTAGACCTGGCCAGGCCTCTCTCCAGGACTATTTCATCAATTCTTTTCCCTGATTTAAACAGATCAAAACTTTTTTGCAAGGTAGAGCTGGCACTATCTCTTAATTTCTTAAGACTCGTGTAATCAAATTTTTCAATATCATTTTGATTACGATAGGTTGTTAATATTTCCAGAAATTCTTTATCGATTTTTTCATAAGTCTTCTTCCCTACCCCTGGGATCGATTTTATATGTTCCATCGAATCAGGAACTGAATTTGAAATATGTATTAGTGTTTTCAATGAAATCACAGAGCCTGGAGATAAATTAAGTTTCCTGGCATAGTTGGATCTCCATGTTTTTAATTGCTCATATAATTTCTGATATTTTACATTGGAAATTAATTCTTCATTCCGATTAGATCTTTTTCTTTTACTTATTTCTGCCACGTTTATTGCTGCTTCTGCCCTAACTTTTAAAACTTCCATGAGGATGAATTTATCTAGTGTTTTCTCAAGACATGCAGACTTCAGTCCAGTGTAATGCAAAAGTTTATCAATAGCTTCACCTAATGACTTTCGTATTAATTTATTATCAGTTTCAATTGATAAAGAACTGATCGGTTGATCTATTATATCATTGATATTTCTAAGAAAATACCTGCTTCCTTCTTTGATACGCTCTTGCAGATGATCATTGGATTCCAAATCCTCACCTGTAGCGGCAATTTTGTTAATTTGGACTTTGAATTTATCACTGACCAATTGTATTTTTTGCCTGCCTTCATTAATCATATCAACAAAAGTAGAATTTAGATCTCCCACCAGGATATTTGAATGTTCATTGGTAATCTTAATGCATTTAGTTACCAGCCAATGTAATTCACTAAAATCAAATAGGGAAAGCAAAACTTCAAGTTGGAATTCATATTTAGATTTCAAAAGAAATCCCTCATCAGGCTGGTTCTTTTCAGCCTCATCGGTAAAATGAAGTATTTCATTATTTGTTATTATACTCCTGGCATTTAATGGTGTGCTTAATACCAGTCCGTCAAGGGACCTGCACCTGCTTAAAGCTACGTAGACCTGTCCGTGAGTAAAAGCTGCCTGTGCATCAATAATTGCCCTATCAAAAGTTAAACCCTGGCTTTTATGTATCGTAATTGCCCAGGCTAGCTTTAATGGATGCTGGGAAAAGGTACCTGCTATTTTCTCTTCAATTTCTTTGGTATTCTCATCCAGAGTATATTTCAAATTGTCCCATGTCTCCTCCTCCACTTCAATTATATCATCTTCATCTTTACATTTTACATAAATTATTCCATCGTCAATCTCTATGACCTCACCAATTTTCCCATTGAAATATCTTTTTTCAGTTGATCGGTCATTCTTCACAAACATAACCTGAGCACCAGTTTTAAGTTTTAGAATTTCTTCCGTTGGATACATATGTACAGGGAAGTCTCCTTTTATATATGCACGAAATGTATGGGTTTTACCAGATAATTCTTCCAGTTTTGAGCCATTTAACAATTGGGCCTGGGAATTGTGAGTGGTCAATGTGATATATCCATCTTTATTATCCTCTTGAAAATCTGGCTGATATCTTTTATTGAGTTCGGTTCTGACCTGATCGTCTATTTTATTTTCGCGAATCTTATTTAAAAGGTCTATAAAATGTGGGTCGCTCTGTCTGAAAATCTCTTTAAGGTTAATTGAAATGAAATCGGTCTTTTGCAATGCCAGGCTACTGAAGAAGAAACCTGTTTCATAATAATCCTTTAACAGAATCCATTCATCTTCCTTAATTACCGGAGCCAGTTGGTGCAAATCACCTATCATTAACAATTGTACTCCTCCAAAAGGCAAATTTCTATTTTTATACCTTCGTAATACTTCATCAATACCATCCAGTAAATCCGCCCGGACCATACTGATCTCATCAATCACAAGCAGATCCAAACCACGAATTATATTGATTTTCTCCTTGCTGAATTTCCTGAAGAACCCATTTTGCGGAGATCTTTGAATATGGAGGTTATTTCTATTGGGAATAATAGGACCAAATGGCATCTGGAAAAAAGAGTGGATAGTTACTCCTCCGGCATTTATTGCGGCAACTCCTGTGGGGGCCACGACAATCATTCTTTTACCTGATTGCTGCTTCAGGCTATGAAGAAAAGTGGTTTTTCCTGTGCCTGCTTTACCGGTAAGAAAAACATTTTTCCCGGTAAATTGGACAAAATCTCTTGCGAGCTTTAGTTGTTTGTTTTCAATCATTTTCATTAGCTGGTTTTATAGGTGATAATTGATAACAAGATAATATTATTTAATGAAATCGACGTGAATTCTTTGAAATGATTCGCCTGATTATTTTATTTTTCAAAGATGCATTCGATTTCGTATTTAAGGTTAATAATCCCCTCCCTGGAGGGGCGCAGGGGTGGGTAAAATTAAGTATATTTAAATACATTAAAATCAAAACAGCTATGAGAAGAAAGATTATCCCCTATAATCCCAAGTTAAAGCACTTTGCCAAATCCCTAAGAAAAAATATGTCGTTAAGCGAAGTTCTTTTGTGGAATGAGTTAAAGCAGAAAAAAATGCTAGACTATGACTTTGACAGGCAAAGACCAATTGATGAATTTATTGTTGATTTCTATTGCAAAGATTTGTTGTTGGCTATAGAAGTGGATGATGAATCTCATGAATTCAAAATAATGTATGATAAAAGAAGGCAGAAGAAATTAGAGAGTTTTGAAATTTCATTTCTGAGATTTACAGAGGAGGAGGTAAAATATAATATGGATATTGTCATACGAACAATACAAAATTGGATTATAATAAAAGAATATACCCACCCCGACACCCCTCCCAGGAGAGGATTAATATCGTATTATGTAATAACAATTAATAGGGAATTAATACCTGTCTAGTTTACAATTGATCAGTTTTCTTTTGCTCAGAAAAATTGCGAATATCAGTTCCTGGATGAAATTTTCATTTCTGGATTTATTTTTATAAAGATATCAATCATCAGATCTCCATCTTAAAAGCGTAACCTCCAGCATTTTATAGTCTTTCGCTTTCTTAGATACCCTTTTCACACAACTTTTTAAAATTATGCATGGTTTGCTTTACGTTAAAACGCATAATCATTCTAGCAAAAAACTCAATTAATGGTGAAGCTTTAAAATGTATCTCTGTTGTCAACTTACAGGAATTTTCATTAATGCGCTCAATAATGAATTTTTGATAGTGCGCTGGAATAAAAATTGCACCGGTACTATACTCGGTTACATATCTTTTATTTTCAAAATTTTCACGTTCTACCAATTCAAAATTCAGTTTTGCAAAAGGCAGAAAGCATTCGTGACTGGAACCTATTCTATCATTTTGGTTCATATCATAATTTACCCTGCGCAAACCAATCATATAATTGGGTTTTAAATTTACATCGGTAATCATTTCAAATACCTGATCAATATTTGCCTGAATAATTAAAGAATACTGTACAGGTTTTGCTATATACTCGAATTTATGCCTGTCGGGTAAATCTGGAATTTCTTTTCGCAATGGTTTTAGAGAGCTGAAATAATAGTCAACTGATCCAATTTCATCATAAGAAATATTATTTGAACTCAAATTAATCCAAGAGGGCATTGATTCCTTATCCTTTTTCGTGACATTCTTTTCAGTTATTAATACATATTCAGTCTCATCAATATTATTTTTCAGCAATCTGTGAACAAGAGTTACATCAAGGCCCATAAGTTGCTTTATATTAAAAATTTTTCGCTCAATTATATCTCCGTAGTGAATAATAAATTTAAGATAAAGATCAGAAGCATGCATACAGGCCCCACAATCACATACCCGGTCTCTTGAGTATAATTTTAAATGTTTATGAAAAGCAAAATACATGGATTTGCATTGTTCTATTACTTGATTTAAAGGTGGTTTGCCTCCTTTCTTATAAAAAAATACTGCATCACCTTCTATTTCAGCGATTTCAAGATCGAGCCTATTCTCGCTGATTATCATTTCCAGGAGCTCAGAAATAATATGAGTGGAATGAAGGATTTCTGTTTCATTTATAAAACGGGTAAATCCTCCGATGTCCGGTATTAGGAAAAATGCCTTTTCTATTTTAAAATTATTGGCCATTTATTTTTAATAAATATATTCCGGATTTTATTTCTCTGCTTCTCCTTTCCAGCAGATTATAATCGATAAGATAAATATAAACCTTTTGCTCCCTGGAAGAATAATGGATTTATTGTCAATTTTCTGCTGATCTTCTTTTTCTTATGTAACTCAGGCACCAACCAGCCAACAAATGCCCCAAAGGCATAACCTGATATTACATCGGTTGGAAAATGACGGCCACCTTTAACACGTAAATATCCAGTTACTGCTGGTATTGCAGCGGAAAAAGACCATATCGCCACTTTATAACCAGTTTTCATATTAGGATGATAGTCCGTCATTACTTTAGCAATAAAGAAAGAATAGGCTGCTGTAAAAGAAGTGTGTCCTGAGAAATAAGACAAACGGGCATTCGAACTTGTACGATCTTCTAAGGGTGCATTTTCATTATAAGCCAATGGCCTGGTTCTATTGAAAGTGTGCTTAAGTCCTGCTGTTATCCCATAGGTTATAGCACCTATTTCCAATCCCATAACCAATAGTGATCCAAAATCACTTCTGGTATGATGGTTGGTTAAAAATATAATTGGAAGAACTACAACACCTGTCCTCAAAATATCACTCCTTTTCTGGGCTTTAGTATCCCAATAATAAGTAGCTCTGCGATCAAATGAATTCACATCCATTCTATCCAACTGATTTAATTCCTGCTCACTGAATGGCAAGGTATTATCTGTAGCCTGCATCGCAAAGCCGAAAGCCATCGAGCCAACACCTGCCAGTATAAAAGGGATTTCAGTTTTAAAATCCAGATTATACGGATTTTCATTCAAGTGTAAATTATCTTTACATAATGCACATGATGTGTTTATCTCACTTGATTGTGCGTACCCTTCCGTAAATAAATTCAGAGTGAATAAACAAACCAGAAAATATGTTGTGTAACTCTTCATTAAAACAAATATCCAAATACAAAACTCATTAAATTACCCTCATCAGAAATAGCATAATTAGCACTTATCAATGCTTTGTTAAAGGGCATCACCCAGATTCCACCTCCAAAATCATTATGCCATTTCTTTGAATTTTCATCATCATACCAAACTCTTCCAAGGTCATAAAAAGCACTAATTCCTACACTCCCTGGCATCACATATGTCCTGAAGTCAAAAAGCTTATATCTTAACTCCTGGTTGATGGCTAAGCTGGATCTGCCTGTAAACCTGTTCCTTCTGTATCCACGTAATAAGCTATTGTCTTTTAAGGGCTGAGGCCCTCCCAATTGTGCAGCATGATAAAATTCGAAATCATTAAAAACTGTGATCCCTGTAGTGTTAAACGCATAGGTAAGCCTTTTTATTATTGGAGCATAAAAAGAAATCGAACTCATAAGAATTACATTTGATATATTGGACCCTGTAACTTCCTGGTTGTAAACTCCCTTTATATCCAAATTATAACCTCTATTTGGAAGAATTTCATTATCAACTTTTCGAAAATTGTAATTCAATTCCAAACCGACATAATGCCTGGTATTACTGTTTTCACTTAAGATATATGTCCCCTCAGAATCACTAAGGGACTCAGGTATATTTTGAACTTGTACATTTTGGTATTTGGGCCCAATCTTAAGTTGATTTTTATCTTTTTCACCAAAAGCGAAAAATGAACTTATCAGTATTTCATCATAAGTGATCTCATAATAATTATCATCAAGTGAATCGTCCAATACAGTTTCGTTTCCATAACCAAAGAAATTAGTAATCCTTGGTTTGAATATGGAAATATCATATAGAAAATCTGCTTTCCTTGCTATATCAATGTATTCCGCATTAAATAAAACGTTGAATCCATTGGTTTTAAAGGCCCAGATAGCTAGTATTCTGTGATAGGAAGCATAAGGTTCTTTCCTGAAACCATGCTTAATAAAGGTTGCCCCTCCCCCAAGAAAGAATCCATTATCAAAATTATAACCAGAATACAGATTTGGAGCTACAAGGTTATACTCAAAACTACCTCAATCATATTCATTTATATCATCTTCTGATAAAAAAAATGTTTTTGTTTCGCCGTAAGAATTATATCCATTTCCGGATTTTTCATCATATATTTTGGTCAATTTTTTTAGTCCTTTCACATGGCTGTTATCGAAGAATGTATCTTCCCCATCACCTCCTATAATACGAATGAGAATACTGTGGTTAACATCACCATGCAATACAAATCTATCCTCCCCCCCCAATCCATACAATCGGATTTCTTTTGTCTCAGATCTATAAAATTCTCGCTTGTAAAATACAGCCCGAATTTCTCCTTGCTTGATCTTATAAATTGTTATTTGGGTAACATCATCATTTACTCGATTCACTTCAAACAATTCATGTTTATTGCTACCTACAACATCAACTTCTTTAGCCAATAAAGTATAATACCTATCAGCAAACTCAGGAAGTTTATCTCTTCTTGATTTCAATTTGGAAATAATCTCAGGCCCATCTAAATTATAAATCTCATCAGGCCATTCCTTTATCGCTTCTTCTATCACCGTATCAGATAAAGCATCTCTCAATTCATTGGCGATCTCAATCCACTGGTCTTTATCCAATCGTGTTAAAAATGATCGGTCCAGAAAACGGGCGTTATAATTTATGCCTCCTATATCCCGGATATCATAATCAAAATGCGTGAATTTTCTTAGTAGCCATTTACGACTAACTATACTAGGTAATACACCATCAAACTTAGCAAACACCTGGTCGCGGTCTCTTGATATTGGCATATAATAGGTGTCATTGTCTGGTAAATGATCACATGTGCTATGATCGTCATCCAGTTTACATTTGAACTCAGCCCATCGCCATTGATCTTCATGCCGGTCCCAATCCCCTACAAACATATCGAACAACCTGTTTCTAAGCAGTTCCTGCTCATCGACAATCACATCATTATCTTCCTGAACTTTTTTTATTAGTTTGTCTGTACCTATGGCATTACTTGTGTATCCATAATTACCAATATCTGACAAGTCATCATCTGGTCTTTGCTCAAACAATACCAGTAAATTCGCAAAATCGGATCTATATTCTTTCAGATTAGGATCATCAGGAATTACACCCAATCGCGGAATATTATAAAAGAGTCCGGATGCTTCCGCAAGAGTTGGAATCACAAAAGCTCCATAAGGATGTGCCGTTGAAATCTGGTCCTGTAATATATCAGCAGCAAATGTGTGCTGAAGTTCTTCAGGAAGAACTGATGTAGGGTCTTTTTGGATGGACCGGAAAACATACTGATGTCCATCTTTTGCTGATAAGCGTAAAGAACTGGTCTGCATTCCACCGCCCTTTTTAATGGGTGTTAGCCCCCCATATGTATTTTGTAATTCAATAACTGGAACTCTTATTCCCGTTGTCCAGGCATCCCGGTAATGGGCTCCAAAGAGAAATTTTTTAAATCCGGATGCTTTATAATTTGGCCCAGCAACTACTTCCACCATTTCATATTCAGCCAGTGGATTTAAAGAACTTTCTTTCTCATGTCTGATTTCTATAATTTTTCTTTCCTGATCGGATCTACGTGGCAAATCAATGTGATAAATAATTTGGGGAAGGCTATCTCCTGGATTATCAGAATCACTTCCAATTGAATCTGAATAACTTATAAATGAAACCACAGCTATAAATAACAGTATATTAAGCCGTTTTATTATTTCACTATATGTTTTTGCGTTTAACATTTTATGTTAGCACTATGTCGAATAATTATTTTATTAAATCGATATCTTCTTAGTCGTCGGGAAATTGGTAGCCTTACAGATTATTTGATGTTTTTAAAAGAGATCCTTCTGAAAAGGAAGGAAAATGGTAGGTTAGTAGATCGGTAGATCGGTAAATCAGTAGATCAGAAATTATCTGTAGACGGGTAAAAGAGTAGAAGGGTTTTAAATTCCACCTTTCACCTTGGCTGTAAGAAGTAGGAAGTAGGAAGTAAGAGGTAGGATGTATGATGTAGGTGTCCCGTATGCCTTCCTGAAATTGGTTGATACCGTAGGCATGCCTTCGGGACAAAATTCCTCAATTCTTCAATTCCTCAGTAGATCGGTAGATCAGTAAATCAGAAATTATCTGTAGACGGGTAAATGAGTAGAAGGGTTTTGAATTCCACATTCCCCATTTCCCCATTTCACATTTCACATTTCGCCTTGATTGTAAGAAGTAGGAAGTAGGAAGTAAGAGGTAGGAAGTAAGAGGTAGGATGTAAGATGTAGGTGTCCCGTGTGCCGTACTGAAAATGGTTTATACCGTAGGCATCTCTTTGGGGCAAAATTCATCAATTCTTCAATTCCTCAGTAAATCGGTAGATCGGTAGATCGGTAGATCAGAAATTTAAGGTATACGGGTAAAAGAGTAGAAGAGTATAACGGGTTTGAATTCCACATTTCCCCATTTCCCCATTTCCCCATTTCCACCTTTCACCTTCCACTTTCCACATTTCCCCATTTCCTCAGTAGAATAGTAGATCAGGTGCGGTCTTCATCCTGCTAAAATATATTAAAACTAAAAATTTTTCGTTAATTAAACATGAGTGAATGGGAAAACTTAAATAGCAGTAAGATTTTCAGGCTGCACGATGAAACAATTGCAGAAGCATTTCTGGAATATTATAATGATAAACCCTTTATAAATGTTTATGTAGATGTTTCAGTGGATATGTATTTTCGATTGCAAAAAAAATCTGATACCATCACCATTTACGAAAATCTAACCAGAGTATTGGTTGAATCTTTAACCAAACATGATTTTGCTTGCAACGATGCAGGTGCTATGCAATTTAAATTACATCTCAACTAAGTTAGTGTCACTTCTCAATTCCTCATTTCCTCAATTAATCAGTAGATCGGTAAATCGATAGATCAGAAATTAACGGTAGACGGGTAAAAGAGTAGATGGGTTTTAAATTTCAGCTTTCACATTTCCACATTTCCACATTTCCCCATTTCCACCTTCCACCTTTCACCTTTCACCTTGGCTGTAAGAAGTAGGAAGTAAGAGGTAGGATGTATGATGTAGGTGTCCCGTGAGCCGTACTGAAAATGGTTTATACCGTAGGCATCTCTTTGGGCAAAATTCCTCAATTCCTCAATTCCTCAGTAGATCGGTAGATCGGTAGATCAGTAAATCAGTAGATCAGAAATTAACGGTAGACGGGTAAAAGAGTAGAAGAGTTTCAAATTTCAGCTTTCACATTTTCAC
>Ga0316192_10003118_pt1 | contig 12080 bp, 14 predicted proteins | sample MerIslwburrow_MG_FD_204931 | JGI IMG/M metagenome (GOLD analysis project Ga0316192, IMG submission 204931) | Coastal sediment microbial communities from Maine, United States - Merrow Island worm burrow | ecosystem: Environmental > Aquatic > Marine > Coastal > Sediment | place: USA: Maine...
AATCAGACAGGTTTTTCCGACAACCCAACTTTTTTTGATGTACGGGCTGACCGAAGCCTTTCGTTCCACCTATCTTGGCCCCGGCGAAGTGGATGGGCGACCGGACTCAATTGGTAAAGCCATTCCCAATGTCTGGGTGGAGGTGATCAATAAAAATGGCAAAATATGCGAAGCCGGTGAAGTCGGAGAGTTGATTCACGGCGGTGCCTGCGTTACCAAAGGCTATTGGAATAACCCTGAAATGACCGCCAGGGTCTTTCGGCCAAATCCGATGTTGCCCAAAGAAAATCAGTTTCTCGACCGGGTTGTGTATTCCGGGGATCTCGTCAAAAAAGACCGCGAGGGTTTCCTGTACTACGTCGGCCGCAAAGATGCGATGATCAAAAAAGAAGGCTATCGGGTTTCACCGACCGAGGTCGAGGAATTGCTGATGGGTCATCAAGATGTATTTGAGGTTGTTGCCTGCGGTATGGAAAGCGAAACGGCTAAAAACGAGATTGTGGCACTGGTGACCGCCAAGGGAGAAATTGACGTCGAAGAGCTCTATAAATTCTGCCGGCAGAAGGCACCTGAATATCTCGTCCCGGACAGGATTTTGGTCCTGGACCAATTTGCTAAAACAGAAACCGGCAAGATTGACCGGCCCAGGGTCATAAAGGAGGCCCATGCCAAATTTGACTGTTGATCTGCTGCAGGCAGCGAATAATTTCAAAACTCCGCTGTACGTGTATGATTTCGATGCGATTGAGGCGCGGCTGGTTGCCTTGAGGTCGTTAATCCACCCCAAAGTAAAACTCTTTTACGCTGTTAAAGCCAATTCTAATCTGCATTTGCTGGCAAATCTGAAGCCGCTGGTGGATGGCTTGGATGTCTCCTCGGGCGGAGAGATCAAACAGGCCCTGCTGGCGGACTACCGGGGAGCCGACCTAAGCTTTGCGGGACCGGGAAAAACAGCCGGCGAGATTGAGCTGGCGTTGCACAACGGCTGCGCATCCCTGAGCATTGAATCCTCCGACGATCTATCCAGAGTCATAAGAATCTGCCAAAACACAGGGAAGAAGGCCAATATTTCCCTGCGAATCAATCCGCAAACTCCGGTCAAGGAATTTGCCGTCAAGATGGGTGGTATACCTTCCCCGTTTGGTATTGATGAGGAGCATGCCGCTGATATTATCGATGTCATCCATAAAAGCGATGAATCCTTAAATTTTTTGGGATTCCACATTTATGCCGGAACCCAGTGTTTGAATATTAACGGCTTAACCCAAAACATAGCCAATGTATTGGAAGTCGTTGAGAAGATATGCCGTGAAAACGATCTGGCACCTGCCAGAATTAATTTTGGCGGCGGCCTCGGTATCCCCTACTTCAGCTCCGACGTGGCCTTCGATCTCAAAGAATTTGCCAGATTTGTCAATCGAGCTGTCGCGCAATTTGATACGCGAATGTCTCAACCGGTCGATTACATCATGGAATTAGGCCGTTATATTGTCGGCCCCTTTGGCTATTATCTTTCGCGGGTATTGGCTATGAAAGAAAGCAGAGGTCGAAAGTTTGTGATACTCGATGGCGGCATGCACCACAACTTACCCCCCAGCGGTAATTTTGGACAGATTATCAGCAAAAATTATGATATCCAAAATATAAGCAAACCAACGGCCGCCAAAGAAAAGGTGGATATCGTCGGTTGCCTGTGCACAACTTTGGACAGATTGGCCAATCGCATTGAGATCGGTTCACCGGCAGCCGGCGATGTAATGGCGATTAAAAACAGCGGAGCGTATGGGTTAACTGCATCACCTGTTTTTTTTCTGGGTCATGAAACCCCGCGGGAGATCCTCATTAAAGAGGGTAAGTTCAGTCTAATTCGGGAGAGCAAGGATATAACCCAATTCAACTAGCTACAAAAAACCAAATATCTATTAAATTTTACAGATGGCGGCGGTATTTACAGGAAATCAGAAATTTGCGCCCAATTTGTCTGATTTCTTTGCATTTTTTACTTGATATACGCTGATTTGTGCAATAAGTAGAGTTATCCTTTGATGAGAAGTATCTTATCAGCGCATGGTCCCCCCTATGCATTTTTTCGCGGTTTTTTCAAAGAATTCCTACTCTACAAGGAGATCGTTATGGCAATCAGTCAGGAGCTTTTGGACATTTTAGCCTGTCCGAAGTGCAAAGGCGACATTTATCAAAATGACAGCAAAGATGGTCTTATTTGTGACAAATGTAAATTGTTGTATGAAATCAAGGATGATATACCCATAATGCTTATCGATGAGGCCAAACCGTTAGAGGATTAGTTGTTCAGTATGCTGGGATGCAAGGAAGCGGGGAAGCCATGAAGCTGGGAAGCATTGAAATTACAGATATTTTGAGCCTTATAGCTTCCAGTCCTTTTTCGAGATTTTTAACATGAGCTCACCTCGAGAACCAAAGCCCGCAAAACTGGTCATCGGGCTTTTAATGAAAGACAGAGCTCTGATAGAGCCATTAGCCGCTGAATTTGATTCCCTATTCGGTTCTTTGGACATGATCAGTTCATGGATGTCTTTTGATTATACTGCGTATTACGAATCGGAATTGGGATCCCCGCTTTACAGGCGTTTGCTGACATTTGAGACCCTGATCGAGCAGCAGGAGTTGGCAGCCATCAAATTAGCCACCAACCGACTGGAACAAACATATTCTCGAAATCGCCGGCGCAAGGTTAATATTGATCCCGGTTATTTGCTTTATGAGCGTTTTGTGCTGGCTTCCGGCAAAAATTTTGCCCATCGGATTTATATCGGCCATTGTATTTATGCCGATTTAACCCTGATTTATCGAAAGGGCGCTTTTGAGACGTTACCGTGGACCTATCCTGATTATGCGGATCAACCCATACGGAGCTTTCTTGAGCGGGTTCGCAAAAAGTATGCGATTGATATAAAAAGGTATCAGTTCAGCCACTAAGACACGGAGGCACAAAAAAAGGAGACGAGTAAAAATTATGATCAAAAGCATGACCGGGTTTGCCACGGCTGAAAGGACCGTACAAGAAATTGCGGTATCTGCGGATATCCACGCTTACAACAGCAAGCATCTTGATGTTGTGCTGCGCATGCCTTCCGGTTATATGCCCCTGGAAGAAAAAATAAAAGCACGCATCACCGCGCGGATTGCCAGGGGTCGGATGGAAGTCAAAATTCAGATTAAAGATCAGTCCGAGGGGGCCGTTGCCTTTGAGATCGACCATATGCGAGCAAGAGCCGTTCAGGCCGCCCTGACCGAACTAAAAGATGCGTTTGATCTGCAAAATGATATATCCCTGGAACTTTTGATGAGCTTTGGCGGTATTATTAAACCGGTTGAAACAATGACTGAATCCGAACCCATCTGGCCGGTGATTGAGGAATGTCTCACCCTTGCCCTGGATAACCTTGAAACCATGCAGAAAAAAGAAGGTGATTTCATTGCCGGCGACTTGTTGAAAAGGCTGGATTACATCGAAGATTGCATCGGAGAGATTGAAAACGATTCCAGTGATTTATTGTATCACTATCAACAACGATTAAGAGAGCGCATATCGTCCTTGACCCGGGAAATAGTGGAGATTGACCCCGGGCGGCTTGCCCAGGAAGCAGCCTTTCTGGCAGACAGAAGTGATATTTCAGAAGAAATCGTACGGGCAAAAAGTCATGTCCGGCAGTTTCGGCACATTATGGATTCAGAAGAACCCGGGGGTAGAAAGCTCAATTTTCTGTTGCAGGAGCTTCACCGGGAATTTAATACCATGGGATCAAAAATAGGCCAAGCCGACACATCCCACAGGATCGTCGATGTCAAATCAGAGCTTGAAAAGATCAGAGAGCAGATCCAAAATGTGGAATAACCCTTATGCCTAAACCGCGTGGTATGGGGAACCAATCAGGTGAGAATCAGCCATATTCTCTTAAGTAGCAAGCAACAAGAATGGAGGTAGAATGGATCAGAATTTATTAAATATCGGCTTCGGGAGTACCGTGGTTTCCGATCGGGTTGTTGCCATTGTTTCCCCGAATTCCGCTCCGATGAAGCGGCTTAAAGACGAAGCCCGGGAAGAAAAGCGTTTGATAGATGCCACCCACGGCCGCAGGACCCGTTCTATTGTTGTCATGGACAGCAATCATGTGGTGCTTTCCGCCATTCAGGCAGAAACCGTCTCTCAGCGTTATAACATGCTGAGAGAATCGAATTGAATCAAATGCACGAGCGGAAACTGGCAAAGACTCGGAAAAAAATGACATCCAGTGGGATTCATAAACCGGGCTTTCTTTTTATTATTTCAGCGCCATCTGGTGCGGGCAAATCAACTCTTTGCCACGCAGTACTGGATCGTTTTACGGACCTGGTTTATTCGGTTTCTTACACCACAAGATCGCCGCGCAGTGGAGAACAAAACGGCGTGGATTACCATTTTATTGTTAAAGAAGAGTTCGAAAAGGGAATTGCGAGCGGTCATTGGGCCGAATGGGCAGAGGTGCACAACCATTATTACGGAACCTCCGCAGACTTTCTGGATGGGGAGTTGAGCCTCGGTCGGGATATTTTGCTGGATATCGACATTCAAGGTACACGCCAGATTTTGCAGCGTTATCCAGACGCTGTTACCATCTTTATTGTGCCGCCGTCCTTGGAGACTTTAAAATCCCGTTTACAATCCAGGGGTACCGACAGTCCTGAGGTAATTGCTGTTCGCTTGAAGAATGCCCGGAAAGAAATGGCTCAAAAGGATCTCTACCGCCATATCATTACCAATGATCGACTGGCGGATGCGGTTGCGGAACTGATCGCCATTTTTGAGAAATATCGTTCGTGAAATCTGAATTACTATATGGTATCCATCCGGTCTTTGAAGTCCTGGCCGCCGAACGGCGGAGTGTTTACGAGGTTTATCTTGATAAAGAAAAAAAATCGGAGCGGCTTGCCCGAATAGCGTCGATGGCAGAAGCCAGAGGTGTTTTAAAAAAGAGTATCGCACCCGGTGATTTCAAAGCCTTAACCGGCACCATCGGCCATCAGGGTGCGGCCGCAGCAGTAAGTCCGTACCCCCAGGTTACGGTTCAGGAAATCCTGCAAACGGTTCAAGGTGAGGATGGAAAGCAGTTTTTGCTGATGCTGGACAACATTCAGGATCCCCAGAATCTGGGAGCCATCATCAGGACGGCACTGTGTGTCGGCATTCAGGGCGTCATTGTTCCCAAAGATCACAGTGCATCTCCGACGCCTGCGGTTTCCAAAGCCTCTGCCGGAGCACTGGAGCACATTCGCCTGGTCCGGGTGACCAATCTGGTGCAAACCATTAAACACTGTAAAACCAGCGGCCTGTGGATCATGGGCCTGCAGAAAGATGCGGCCCAATCGATTTATGACGCAGATCTGAGCGGTTCCATCGCCCTTGTGCTTGGCGGAGAGCAAAAGGGGATACGCCGTCTGGTAAAAAAAAATTGTGATTTTCTGGTTTCCATTCCCCAGCAGGGAGCGCTAAATTCTCTCAATGCTTCAGCGGCTGCGGCGGTTGCTATGTATGAAGCGTTTCGGCAAAGGAATAGATATTAGGTATTAGGTATTGGGTATTAGGTATTTGGTATTGGTATTGTTCGAAAATCGGAGTAAATTCTATATATCTCCGTATCGCGAAATAAAATAAATGCAAAAAATTCCCATAGGCCGGTACCGAGTACCCGATACCAATTACCGAGTCACCAATACCGACTGCCCATGTCCAAGATTGTTAAAAAGCTCTACAAGATCGTCAACGAGACGGTTTTTCCACCGAAATGCCTGGTTTGCAGAAGTTTTATTGATCCTCCGCAAAGCGAAGAAAATGGATATTCGAGCGCAGTTGATTTGAGTTTAAACATTCAATCTCAAGTTGAACGATTGTTTGCGAAATATTTGTGTTGGGACTGCATTAGAGGATTGGTTGTAGTTGAATCCCCACTATGCAGTTGCTGCGGGCTGCCGTTTGAAAGCCGACAGGGGATAGATCACCGCTGCGGCGATTGCAGCGCGTCGCTGAAAAAATTTAGAATCGCCCGCGCTCCTCTGGTATACGAGCAGATATTTACGGAGGTTATCCATTGTTATAAATATAAGGGCAAAATTCAGCTGGCCCGACCGCTCGCTGAACTTCTCTTGACGGCCTTCAGATTTTTTTGGGATAAAGACAGCATCGATGTTGTGGTGCCGGTACCGCTTCATTTGAAAAGGCTCAGGAAGCGGGGTTTCAATCAGGTTTATCTTTTGATTCGAAACTGGCAAACCATTGCGGGGCAGGTGCATTTAGATCTGAATGATCTTCAGATTGAGCGTGACGTTATCGTCAGAAACGTTTCCACAGTGCCGCAAACGGGTCTTGGCCGCAGGCAACGGGCAGCTAATATAAAAGATGCCTTTGAGCTGGTTGATGAGGCCAAGATTATCGATAAAAGGATACTGTTGGTTGATGATGTTTATACCACCGGCGCAACCGTAGATGAATGTGCGCGTCTGTTGTTACACCACGGCGCAGCCCATGTTGATGTGCTTAGCCTGGCGCGGGCCGTATAGTGTGATGATTCCCAAATAGCACGAAATAGAATATGATTTTTCCTTCTTGAGAGAGCTGTTGGGTTGCAAGGTTTCAGGTTTCAGTGTTCAGGTGTCAGGGACAACATTTCCGTGGCCTTATATAAAACTACGCCAAAATTGTACGGTTTCTTTTTCGGTTACAATGATCGCTTTTCAGCCCAGCAGCTGGGCTGACACCTGACACCCGAAACCTGAAACCAATTATTTGTAGCTTAGGCCCTTAGTGACCGAACAACTACAGAAAAAAGATTATATTAATGGAAGTTTTATCTAAAATAGTAACGGCTGAAAAGCTTGCAACCCGGCTGGATAAGGTTCGAACCTCCGGAGGGAAAGTGGTTTTTACCAACGGATGTTTTGATATTCTGCATGCCGGCCATGTCAGGTATCTGGCGGCGGCCGGAGCTGAAGGAGATCTGTTGGTGGTCGGTCTGAACAGTGACGCCTCGGTGCGGTTGATAAAGGGGGATAAACGGCCGATTGTGCATCAGGATCACAGGGCCGAAGTCCTGGCAAGTCTTGGCTGCGTGGATTATGTGGTGCTTTTTGATTCACCGGACCCACTGACGCTTATTCAGGCCCTGAAACCGGATGTGCTGGTTAAAGGTGCGGACTGGACGGAGGAAACGATTGTCGGCAGTGAGTTTGTTAAATCAAACGGCGGCAGGGTGGTGCGGATTTCACTGGTGCCGGAAATTTCCACCAGCCAAATTATTGAAAAAATCCTGGAATTGCGCCGGTAGGACTGACCCGATGATACTGACGACTCAAAACGGCGTATCTTTTTATCAGTTTAAAAATCTGGCTGCCTGTAGCGGGATCGAACATCGGATCTTTACCCGCAACTCCGGATTTAGCCAACCGCCCTTTGCAAGTTTGAATGTCGGCTTCGGTATTGGTGATAAGCCAAAAAATGTGTCTAAAAACCGGGATATCATCTCCCGTTTCACGGGAGCAGGCCGGCTTGTTTTCGCCCGGCAGATCCATGGTTGCGAGATTGCAGTGTTGAGCCGTGATAGCGAAAAGAGAGGTATACCCTCCGCCGGCCGGGCCGTTACAGCGGATGCCATGGTGACGGACATCTTCGGAAGAAATCTGGTCATTCAAGTTGCCGACTGTCAGGCGGTGCTGTTGTATGAGCCCGTCCGGCGGGTGATTGCCAACATCCATTGTGGTTGGCGCGGGAGTGTCCAAAATATTATCGGCCGCACCGTTGGGGTCATGGAACAGCATTTCGGCTGCCGCCCCGGACGGATTCAGGCCGGTATCGGTCCTTCTCTGGGACTCTGTTGTGCCGAGTTCATCAACTACAGGTCGGAGATTCCCATGGAATTCTGGCGACACAAGGGCTTAAACGAGCATTTTGATTTTTGGTCTTTAAGCAGGGACCAATTGAAGCGGGCCGGTGTTGCCGAAATTAACATTGAATCCAGTGGAATCTGCACCCGGTGTCATACGGATGAATTTTTTTCCTATCGCGCCCAAAGGACAACCGGTAGATTCGCCGCGGTTATAGGGCTTACGGAAAGGAGATCATGATTCAACAAGCGGTCAAAGTTCTGTGGAACAAAAAACTAAGCACGGCGTATTATAAAATCGGTTTGGGCTGTTCCGATCATTATTCTTCAGCAAAACCGGGGCAGTTTGTGATGCTGGGTTTAGCCGGACAGACGGAGCCCCTGTTGCGCCGCCCGTTTTCAATCCACCAGCTGCTGATCGAAAACGGCATCACCCACGGTTTGGAATTGTTATATAAGGTGGTCGGGGCGACAACCGCTGCGCTGGCACAGCGCAAGCCCGGAGACATTGTCGATATCTTCGGCCCTCTGGGGTCCGGTTTTCTTATATCTTCCCGGGCCAAACGCGTTTTCGTGGTGGCCGGAGGAGTTGGCGTCGCACCCCTGGTGTTTCTGGTGTATGATCTTCACCGTAAGAATGCCGATCTTTCAAAATACCGGGTATTTATCGGCGGTCGCACCAAAGAGGACCTGTTGTGCCGCAATGAATTTTTAGAACTTGGCGTTTCGGTACTCACCACCACGGATGATGGCAGTGCCGGGGATCAATGTCTGGTCACCCATCCGCTGGAAAATGCCATGGGTCACACGGCACCGGATGTCATCGTCGCCTGCGGGCCTATGGATATGCTGGCGTGCGTAGTCGGTATCGCTGAAAAACACAAGGTGCCGTGCCAGGTTTCCATTGAAACCATGATGGCCTGCGGTATGGGGGCCTGTCTGGGCTGCGCGGTTGAGTCCCGCATCGAAACGGATCTCTATTTACATGCCTGCATGGATGGACCGGTTTTTTCTGCTGACATGCTGAAATTTTAACTAAAATTTACTGAAAAATTTTGAATTTTGCATTGACTTGCAATTAATCCTTTGTTAGGTTCTGAGCCTTTGTATCGATTTGGTTTCAGGCCCTGTTTGGTGGGAAAAGGGTGTCATTCCCATGAAAAAAGAAACCGGACGTACGTTCAGAGAGTTGGCCTATTACAGCAGTCTTGGCTTTTCCGTCTCACTTGCTATTTTCATCGGCCTTGCCATTGGGGTCGTGCTGGACCGTAAGTTTGATACATCACCGTGGTTTACACTGGTTTTTTTAGCATTCGGCATTGCCGCGGGTTTCAGAAACATCGCACTTGTTATAAAAAGGGCACGGAAATTTTAAGGGATAATCGGACATTACCCAGGTGGAAATTCAACAGCGAATACTGATATTTGTCACCCGAACAAACTGGATCCTGTTCGGAGTCGCCAGCATCATCGGATTTATGCTTTTTCCTGCTAATTATGCCAGGGGTGTTCTTTTTGGCGGTTTGCTCGTTACGGTGAATTTCCATTTGCTGGCCCGGACGTTGAGAACAGCCCTGACCCCGCCGCATCTTTCCTCTCATAATGTTGTTATCGCGAAATATTTCATGCGTTTCATCGGCAGCGGATTCATTATTTTTGTCCTTATTGCCGGACACTTTGTGCATCCTGTGGGACTCATCATCGGACTTTCCGTGGTGGTTTTCAGCATCATACTTGCGACCCTGCGTGAATTTACAAAACTAATTTTCAAGGAGGCGGTTTAAGGATGGAACATCCCTATCTGTTTTTAGTCAAGCTGTTTGAGTTAATCGGATTGGGGCATTTTGCACACGCATATCCCCATGTCATTTACTCCTGGTTTGTTATCCTTTTGCTGATCGGATTTGCGACCCTGGCGACCCGCAAAATAGACATGATTCCCACCAAAGTACAAAATTTCTTTGAACTTGTTATTTCAGGGATGGAAGAATTTATGGTGGATATGACGGGTGAAGAAGGCCGCTGGTTTTTTCCGATTATTGCAACCCTATTTATTTACATTGCAACCTGCAACTTATTGGGACTGATACCCGGTTTTTACCCCCCCACCGCCAGCATCAATACCACTGCAGCCTGTGCACTTCCAGTGGTTGTGTTCACTCATGTGATCGGTGTCAAATACCATGGTATTAAGTATATCAAACATTTTCTAGGGCCCGTATGGTGGCTGATTCCGGTCATCCTGCCCATCGAGATCATCGGTCACCTGGCTAGAATTTTATCCCTTTCCTTCAGGCTTTTCGGCAATATTACCGGCCATGAGTTGGTGCTGATGATATTGTTCATGCTGGCCGGCGCCTTCTTTGCACCGCTGCCGATTATGGCCATGGGCATCTTTGTGGCCCTTGTTCAGGCCTTTGTATTTTTCTTGCTGTCGATCATGTATTTCAGTGGTGCCATGGAAGAGGCACACTAAAATTAGTTGATAAGTTAATTGGTTGAATCGTTAAAACAAATCAACCAATCACTTATTCAACCATTCAACCAAGCTTTTTATGGGTAACCGGAAGAAGCCCAATAACATATCAACTCAAAGGAGGTAAAATCATCTATGGAAGCAAAAGCATTAGAATTTTTCGTCGCGTGTGTGACAGCAGCTGGTTTCGGAATCGCAATAGCAGCTTTTGGTTGCGGTATCGGCCAGGGTCTTGGATTGCGTGCAGCAGTTGAAGGTATCGCCCGCAACCCCGAATCATCCGGTAAAGTCACCGTGACCATGCTGATCGGACTCGCCCTGATCGAGTCGCTGTGTATTTATGCGCTCGTCGTTGCTTTGATCCTCATTTTTGCGCATCCCCAGGCAGCTTCGATTGCCGCACTGTTTGCTCAATAAAAGCAGAAGATGCGTTAGCCAAGTTAAAAAGGCTGTGTCCGCGAAGGCGGGCACAGCCTTTTTAGTTTTGAGCATTGCGCTTTCAGCCCTGCGTTTCTTTGCCGGCCGCCATCAATGCCAGTAAATAAGTTAAAACCGCACCGACAGCGATGAGAGGAATCCCGAAGCTGACGGCAACTTGTGCGGCAATAACAGAGCTCAACACCGATGCACAGCCGTTTACCGACCAGGCATAAGCTCTTTGAACCGGGCTGTTCAGGATGTGGCGCATCCCGAGCGGGAAGGGCAGTCCCATCAAAAAACCGACTGGAAGCAAAAAAAGAATGGCAATAAAGTACCGCAGGACCGTTGAAACCTTCAGGATATGAGCGGCCAACAGTTCAAAGCTTACAACCGTCAGGATCAGTATACCGATGAGGGCCGCCATTGCGGGTCTGATATCCTGTCCGCTTTTGTTTTGCACCCATAAACCGCCCAGACTTGTGAAAATTAAAATCGCTGAAACCACCATGGTAAAACTGATAATAGGATCACCCACGAGGAGAATAAAAGATTTGATAAAATAAAGCTCAACAAACATAAAACCGGCGCCCACACCCAGAAAATAGACAACCTGGGAAACATTCGGTTTTTGAATCTTGCGTGTGACCAGAATCAGAGGGATGATGAGCAGGCAAACGGCAACGATGAAGGCTTCCACAAAGATCACCGAAATCACAATTTCCCCGGACATGAGCAGGACGTAAAAGCGACTCCCCAGGCTTTTGTATAGTGATATTACCTTCGGCCACTTCAAAAATCTGCCGGGAAAAGGCCGTCTGTCGGACTGTGGCGCAATATCAAGCAGATACATCCGGAAAAATTCGTCTTGCCGGCCGGATTGGTAAGCTGCTGCCAGCTGGTTGATTTTTTGGAAGTGATAAGGCTCATCGAATACATTAAATCTATTGGCCATATCCCGCTGCATTCCTTCCAGGAATACCGGATCGAAGTTGTTCTGCCTGCAAAATTCAATCACACGCTGAATATTCACTTGAGATTTTGAGACAAGCAGTGTGAAAGTGTCAAAATTGCGAAGAAGTGCCAGGTGCTCTCCAGGCCTTGCGACAGCGTTCTTTTTAAGTGCCTCGTAAGCAGTGCTCCAGAGACGCAGGGAATCTGACGGCGGCAATAGTAGTTTGCGGGAAATGATGACAACACCGGTCGCCGTCAGATGATTCCAGTATTCGCCAAATGCTTCCAGGGTGAACAGGTGATCCTGATTTAGCGCAGCGGCACCCGGCATGGAGGAT
>Ga0316192_10003119_pt1 | contig 12080 bp, 7 predicted proteins | sample MerIslwburrow_MG_FD_204931 | JGI IMG/M metagenome (GOLD analysis project Ga0316192, IMG submission 204931) | Coastal sediment microbial communities from Maine, United States - Merrow Island worm burrow | ecosystem: Environmental > Aquatic > Marine > Coastal > Sediment | place: USA: Maine...
TTTCATGATGAGATATTCAATTCTTTTAAGTGCAGTTCTGTTATTTCTTTCGTTATCCATCCTTCACGGACAAGTATCAGTTGTAAATCCATTATGTGAAAACCTTGTAAATCCTCTAGGCCTGGACCAAGCTCAACCAAATTTCAGTTGGCAATTGGAATCGAAAAAGAGAAATATAATGCAAACTGCTTATGAGATCCATGTTGGGATGGATCAGGATGCATTAGAAAACGGGAAAGATGTTCTTTGGACAAGCGGTAAAATCACCTCAGCGTCATCAGTTTACAACAAGTATTCAGGGCCAGAACTAAACTCGGGAGAAAAATATTTCTGGCAGGTTCGCGTTTGGGACAATAATGGAAAGGAATCAAAATGGAGTACAGTTTCTTTTTGGCAAATGGGGCTTTTAAATACCTCTGACTGGAAGGCCGAATGGATTGGACCGGGTTATAAAGAAGATACCATTTTACGTCCCAGCCCATATTTCAGGAAAGAATTTCAAACGAGCAAACCAATTAAATCAGTTACCGCATATATATCTGCACTCGGAATGTACGAGGCATACATTAACGGGAAGCGAATCGGAGACCTGTACCTCACACCAGGATGGACCGTATATCAAAAAAGGATTCAATACCAGGCTTATAATGTAACTGATTTAATCCAAAGTGGACAAAACGCTGTTGGGATTATTTTGGGCAGCGGATGGTATAGGGGATTTATCGGATTTTCCGGGAATAAGAATTTTTACGGAAAAGACATCGCTACGATTTTTCAAATGCAAGTAAATTATACTGATGGCACTTCAGTCTTGATACTTTCTGATGGTTCCTGGAAATCCTCTACCGGAGCCATACAAAGTTCGGAGATTTATAATGGAGAAATAGTTGATTCCCGTAAATCCCAAGAAGGCTGGAATGAACCAGGCTTTGACGATACCTCATGGAAAGAATCCATAGTTGTTAATCACTCAAAGGAAAAGCTTATTGCCACCTACAATGAATCCATAAAAAAACACGAGATTTTTAAACCCAAAGAATTACTTATAAGCCCAACTGGCGAACAAATCATTGATTTTGGACAAAACCTTGTTGGATGGGTTGAAATCAAATTAAATGGCTCCCCGGGTGATTCTTTAATAATTGAGCATGCGGAAGTATTAGATAAAAAAGGAAATTTTTATACAGAAAACTTAAGATCAGCCGATCAGAAAAATATATTTATTCTAAATGGTGATGGTGAAGAACATTTTGAACCTCATTTTACATTTCAAGGTTTCAGATATATCAAAATAAGCGGTATTGCCGGGAATATCAATCCTGAAAATTTTACAGCTGTTGCATTGTATTCAGATATGAAAATGACCGGTAAGTTCAACAGCTCTGATTCATTAATAAATCAATTGCAGCACAATATTGAATGGGGACAGAAAGGAAATTTCCTGGATGTACCAACTGATTGTCCTCAGAGAGATGAAAGGTTGGGCTGGACCGGTGATGCTCAGGCTTTTTCCAGAACGGCAACTTTCAATATGCATGTTAATAATTTTTTCGTAAAATGGATGAAAGACCTGGCAGAGGATCAACAAATATCCAACGGAAGTGTGCCATTCGTGGTTCCAAATGTATTAGGTACAATGGCAGGGGCTGCCACTGGCTGGGCTGATGCAGCCACAATTATCCCATGGAATATTTACCTGGCGTATGGTAACAAACAGATCCTTAAGGATCAATATGAAAGTATGAAGTCCTGGGTAGATTATATGACATCTAATAGCAAAAATGATTTGTGGAATCAGGGATTTCATTTTGGAGACTGGCTTTTTTATGCACCAGAAGATGATAATGATGGTAGAGCGGCAGTTACAAATAAGTATCTTTTAGCGCAGTCATTTTATGCCAATTCTACTCAGATATTAATAAAAACAGCCAAACTATTGGGTAAGGATGATGATGTCGAAAAATATACATCCCTTTTAACTAAAATAAAAAAGGCTTTCCTGGATGAATATGTCACCCCTAATGGAGGCCTGGTTTCGGGTACTCAAACAGCATACGTCATTGCTTTACAATTTGATATGCTCCCTGAAAACTTAAGAGATCAGGCGGCTAAAAGGTTAGCAGACAACGTAATTCAGTATAGGACACATTTAACAACCGGATTCCTTGGAACGCCCTATTTATGTCATGTTCTAACACGTTTTGGATATACTGATCTTGCTTACCGTCTGTTGTTTCAGGAAACATATCCTTCCTGGTTATATCCAGTAAAAATGGGTGCTACAACAATATGGGAACGATGGGATGGCATTAAACCAGACGGCTCCTTTCAAACTCCCGGAATGAATTCGTATAATCATTATGCCTATGGAGCAATCGGTGACTGGATGTACCGTATTGCCGCAGGTTTGGACACATTCGAAGATGAACCTGGTTATAAACATATAAAGATTAAACCAACAATTGGAGGGAAATTTACAAGCATAAATGCAAGTCTTGAAACATATTATGGTGAAGTAGGCTCAAAATGGGAGGTAGATCAGGAAGGTAATTTATCCATGAAGGTAATAATTCCACATAATACCTATGCAAAGGTATATATACCAGCAAAAGATCTTGATTCTATCACGGAAAATAATAAATCTCTTTCAAAAGTGAAGGATATCAAAGTATTAGGAAAAGAAGGTAATTATGTAATGGTTGAATTGGGATCTGGAGAATATCTTTTTAATTCTAAAAGTGTCACAAAATAGAGCAGTGATTATAATTATTTTTTCAATGCTCTTAAGACCAGGTATTCACGAAGATTTGAGGGCATAAAAGATAAAATTTTGTAAAGCATTGAGACATTTACATTGTAAATCCTTCTTGGGGAAGAATCTGTGAGGGCTCTAAAAACTACCTTTGCCACATCTTCCGGATCATTCTTTACTTTAAGAATTCTTTCACCTCCCTCCTTCTTAATATGCATTAATTCGTTTCTATAGTACGACTTATCAGGAATTTGGTTCAGTACTTTCAAGGTTTTATCCATCAAGGATGTGGCATGACCTCCCGGCCTTATTAAAGAGACTTTAATACCCAATGCATGAAGTTCCAATCTAAGCATATTGCTGATAGATTCCATCATTAACTTAGACAGCCCATAAGTTTGGAAAGGCAAAAGAGCCTTAGCAGTTTCACTACTGATATTGATAATTCTTCCTTTCCTTTTGTAAACCAAAGGAAAAAAAGTTTTTACCATATGGTACATCCCAAGTACATTAGTGTTGATTAATTTATCAACATCAGAATCAGGTGCTTCAATTAATGGAAGCTGATTGAAAATGCCAGCATTATTAACTAAACCATCAATTCCGTCAACAATATTCCCGACTATCTCAAAAGCCTTTCTTATAGATTGTCGATTTGATATATCCAGGTAGACTGTATTGAAACCATTTTTATTCAAAACTGATAATGCTTCGTTATCAATGTCCGTAATGATAACCAGGTACCCCATAGATTTCAAATGGTGCGCTGTCGTCAGGCCGATACCACTTGCTGCTCCTGTAATTAAAACTGTTTTGGGAGTAATTTGTGTATTATGATTATAATCTGACATTTATTATTGAATATGACCTCAATATTATATTAATAAGTCTTTTATCCAACAAGAATATTAAATTCTCTAGTGATAACTCCCTTTTCCTAGCGATCCGTTTTCGAAAAACTTATTATTTATCAAAACTTTTTAATATATTGCTCTGATTACTACTTTTGGACAGATGTTTAAAGTTAAATTTTACGGTACTCGGGGTTCAACACCTGTATGTGATAGAAATTATCAGGCATTCGGTGGTAATACCTCTTGTATCAGTATTCTAAGGGAAGATGATAACCGGATTTCAATTATTGATGCTGGGACTGGAATAAGGAAGCTTGGTAAAGAAATGGTAAAGTCAACAGACCATCAGAAAATTATCACTATTGGGTTTACCCACTTTCACTGGGATCATATCCAGGGATTTCCATTCTTTCTCCCGGCATATAGTCTACATACCAGACTCAATATATTATCAGTAGGAAAAACAGATGATACCGAGCTCAGAAGTATACTTGAAGCCCAAATGCATAGCGAGTTTTTCCCTATTCCTCTTGAAAAAATGGGAGGAAAATTTTCCTTTACAAATCTTGGAGGGGACAAAGTGGATGTAAATGGTGTAGGTATCCAGATAATAGAACAAAGTCATCCGGGTATATCTTATGGAATCAGGGCTGAATTAAATGGGAAGGCATTGGTTATTTGTACAGACCTGGAACATAATCCTGATATTTCTGAAGATATCGTTGAATTCTGCAAGGATGCAGACCTTCTGATACATGAAGCTCAATACACAGACGAAGAGCTCAAATCCAAAATTGGTTGGGGGCATAGTTCATATTCACAAGCCATGGAAGTAGCTGAAAGAGCCAATGCAAAGATGCTGGTGATGACCCATCATGATCCTGATCATGATGATGAATTTTTAAAAAAACAGGAAAAAATTTGCCAGGACAGGCTGAAAGATTGTGAGCTTGCAAGGGAGGGTGTAGTATTTCATATCTGAGAATTCATCCCTATTTAATTTTTAGGATTATATAGATATTTTTTCTGCTTCGTATCAATGAAGAATAGTATGATGTGTTGACAGGATCTTATTTGAACCCGAAATCGGGTTGAATATTTCCCCAATTCCTATAATAAAGTTGGAAGGTGGTTCAAACCTTAAGCAAAATCGAGGCTATAATCAATAATAGTTATTATTTTTTAGTTCTCTTGGCAGCTTCATAGGCTTTCGAAGCCCAGGATTTCAATTTATCACTATCCTCAAGTATATCAACAGGAACATCCCAGTAAGGCATCCCTTTTTTCCCACCATGAGATGGGAATTGACTCATACCTGCATCAATATAGTCCTTAACATTAAAGTCGTCAGCACGCATTCTAAAGATATCCCCAGGGCTTATCATCGCAAACATCAGGCCTTCTTTAAAAATACCGTAACCGCCAAACATTTTCTTAATTAACACAGGTTCAAATACGGATAACTGCTCTTCAACATAATTTTTAAAATCTTCTGATACTTTCATGAGGCATTCATTTATATCAATTAATAAGAATAGTAACTAATAAATATATAATAATGGTTCACCAATAAAATAATTCTAATTATACTTTTGCCACCATTCACTGGTTTCAGGATTATTATTCAATATATTTATTACCCCTATTTCAGGAGTCATAAACAGGACATCTAACTCTTTCCCTTTTGTAGTGGCCCTTAGAATTGGCTCTTTCCATGGATGTAGAGATAGATCAAATTTTCCCCAATGGATGGGCATCAAATATCTCCCTTTCAGATCGATATGTGCTTGTACAGTCTCTTCTGGCATCATATGAATATTCGCCCAGTTTTCATTATAAGCCCCACATTCAAGAAACGTAAGGTCAAAAGGGCCATACTTATCTCCTATGTCCTTAAATCCATCAAAGTATCCTGAATCTCCGCCAAAGAAAAGACGCTGTTGCCGTCCAATGATTACCCATGAGCCCCATAATGTTGAAAACCGGTTATTCAATCCCCGTCCGGAAAAATGTCGGGATGGTGTGAATACTAACTTTAAGTCTTCGAAATCAAGGGAGTCCCACCAATTTAGTTCAGTAATGTTTGAAGCTGGTATACCCCATTGTTCTAAATGAGCACCAACACTTAATGGAACAAAAAACCGGTCAACTTTATCTTTTAGTTGCAATATGGTCTCATAGTCAAGATGATCATAATGGTCATGTGAAATTAAAACAGCATCAAGTTCAGGCAGTTGTTCCACATCCATATAATTTGAGTAAGGAAAACGCTTGGGTCCCATAAAAGTAAACATGGAAGCTCTTTCACTGAAAACAGGATCTATAAGTAAAATTCGGCCATCAATTTTAATCAATAATGAGGAATGGCCAAACCAGGTAAACGCGATGCTATCCGAATTGGTGTTTACAAACTCTTCTTTATTAAACTTGGGAACCGCAATCTCCTCTGAAGGTTGACGATTTGTATTACCTTTTATAAATTCCCACATCGTACCTGCCATCTTGGAAGAGTTAAAGCTCATATCTGTCGGAACCGTATTATGGAATTTTCCCTGTCTATAATTACTTGCGTCAAACATTTTTTCTAATCGTTCTCCTTCAGCCTTAGAACCTATTTGTGGGGCGAAATTAAAAAATACTGACAAACCAATGATGGTAACTGAAATAAATGCAATTATTAGAATCAATGTCATCTTAAGAATTTTTTTCACACTTTATTGTATTTATATACAAGTATTTGAATGATTTCATCCCGAATACTAATTAAAAACATATTTTACTCCTGAAAGGTTTTCAGACACTTCCCATAACCTCTTTGCCACTTTTTGGTCTTTAGCACCAGGAGCTATCTTTGAAACGCCCGGATAGCCTCTGATCTCTTTTAATCCATTAGGCCCATAATATGCTCCACCAACTACTTTTTCTGCCACAGCTGCAAATATTAATGATAAGGCACCTTGTTCTGGTTTCATGCCAAGTAATTTATTAAAGTATTGAAGTATTCCATCCTTCCTCAAAATATTCGTCCCGGCCCACCCTGGGTGTGCAGCTACCGATATAACCTCAAATCCCTCCTTTTCCAATTTCCTCTGAAGCTCCAATGCGAATAATAAATTAGCCAGTTTTGATTGAGAATATGCTTTAATTGGTTTGTATTTCCTTTCATAATGCAAATCTTCAAACTCGATCTTGCCAATTGAATGAGTAAGGCTACTCATTGTCACAACCCTTGATCCTTTTGTCTTAAGAATACTTTCCAGGAGCAAACCTGTTAAGGCAAAATGACCCAAATGGTTAATTCCAAACTGCAATTCAAATCCTTCTTTTGTTAATCCATAAGGCGGTGTCATAATTCCTGCATTATTTATGAGGATATCTAGATGATCGTATTTATTGATAAAATCATTGGCGAATTTTTTAATGGATGTCATATCTGCAAGATCCAATTGAATGAGATCCAGATCAGCATATGGAATTTCATTTTGGATCTGATCACATGCTTTCTGACCTCTTTCAAGACTCCTGCAAGCAAGAATGGTTGTTGCATTTTTCATGGCAAATGCTCGTGCAGCCTCAAAACCTGTGCCACTATTGGCTCCGGTGATTATTATTATCTTACCCGATAGATTTGGTATTTTATCAACGGTCCAATTCCCCGGTTTGCCTACTAATGAACCCATAAATTTGAGATGGTCGTCTTGTTTATTCTTGGAAACGTCAAATATAATGCAGGCTGGTAAAGAAATTATAGGATTTGATGAAATTTTTATTGTATTATCTGAATACTTCCCATTTATTCCTCTTGTATAAATAATAAAGTAGCTCCCGGACTAAAAAGAATTAACTCTAATTTCAATATCATTAATGCCTGGATGTAGCCGAATTGATCCGAAGGAAAGATTAACGACTTTGCCATCTAATGTAACAACCACCTGTTGTGAAAAATCCATATTGAATTCTCCGACCATGTTTGCTGGTAATTCAATGGAGTATTTTGTAAAACGAGAGTCTATTTTTTTGTATTTTCCTTTTATCTGCCCTTTTATTGTTGGTAATGTAATAGAACTATTTTCTAATTTACCCATTTGTGGTTTTATGCTAACCATACCAAAACCTGGTGTTTTAGGTTCAATCCCCCACAATCCACGTGGAATAATATTGGCAGGAGCAGCACCCCATGCATGGTTCCAGTCTGAATTAGGTTTGTATTTCATATCCCAGGCTTCAACGGTAATTGTAGAGCCCATTTTTATCATATTATACCAACTCCTGTCATGTTTGGATGTCATTAATTCCAATGCATAATTTGAAGCTCCTGCTTTATAAAGGGATTCCAAAAGATACTGTGAACCATAAACGCTACAAGCCATACCTCTTGTTTTAATATATGCTGTTACGTTCGAGATATAGGACTCAGGTACTAAATCAAAAGCAAGTGGCAACATATTAGCGTGAACAGAACCATGGTCGGTTCCTATCCCATCCCGATAGTACCCACCTTCCTTGTAAAATAATTTCTCATTGAAAGCTTTTTTAACTGTGGCTGCCTTTAAACGAAATTCTAGGGCTTCTTCTGTTTTTCCAAGAATACTTGCAAACTCGGCTATTATTTTCATGTTCTGATAATAAAAACTATTGATTACAGTATTCACTGGCTGGAACTCAAAACCATCCGTTTCACCCATCACACCACCAAATCCTCCTTTTTGTGGCCAATCCACAATGTCTCTCAGTCTTTTAGTGGAGTCAGCAAATCCTAGTTTTAACATAAGGTCACCGTTATGCGCTGGGGAAGAAGTACTGATTAAACCATCTTCATATTCCAGAGCCATGAGTGTTTTGTCCTTTAACGTTTCATAATATTTTTTGATAAGTTCAGTATTCCCGGTATACATATAATCCTGGTAAAACATCATAGCAACATGTAGTTGCCATTCGGTAGGCCATGTAGGGTATTTCATGAAATATTCAATGGTTTTTCGGGCGATGGCATACTCCTTATCAACCGAATAATGGCTCAATTGATTTAAATAGGCATCAGCTTCATAAGGAATGCGCTCACGATCTCCATCAATATAAAGGCCAGCAAAAGTAGTAGCTTTTATTGAGTATTTGCATAGTTCCCATACCTGGTTAAGAATGTCATCAGAACAGGAAAACGAGCTGGTAGTATCATCAAAATAGCTAAAGAAAGCCAGCTGAGTAATATTTTCCTGACTCAATTCTTCAATGCCTTCAATTTCAACATACCTGAATGGCATAACTACCGGAAATGAATCAGGTAATGCGACAGCCATTGATTGGGTATTCCTTTTGTCCGCTTTTAATTCAATTAAATAGGAGCTGTTCTGTGGACTAAGTTGTAGCTTAACAGCCTGATAGCGAATAGTGCCTCCTGGTTTTCTATCTATATTTTCATCTTTTAGTTTTTCACCTAAACGAACCGTAATGTTTTTTGTCTTTTGGGATTTGTAATTAATTTCCAGGGTACCAAATACATCTTTACCGAAATCTGCAAAATAACTTCCATTAGTTTTCTTTATAAATACTGTAGGAGAAACCCTATCAATCTGGAAATAATTTTGAGAAGTGATTGACTCTTCAATTGAACCGGTTTGAAATTCCTGAACAGTGGAATATTCAGAAAGTCGATTATTTTGATCAAAGATTCGGACTTTCCAGTAATACTTTGTATTTGGATTCAACCGGACATCTTCCATTTCAATATCTGTTGATTTATTACTTCTCACCTGACCACTATCCCAAACATCTCCAATATTATTATTTGCTAATTCTTCTTTAGAAGAAAGCAGAATTTGATATGCTTTCTGCATCACTGCTTGCTTGGGAACAATCCAGCTAAATTCTGGTTGCAAATCAATAATTTTAGTAAGACGTGGGTTCCTGATAAATTCTACTGTTAAACCTGTGGGTATTCCTGAATATGGATCTGCAAATTTTTGCGCAAGTTGATCGTTCTTTTTACGCAATTTTTTAACCACCTTTTCGTATCTGGGATTCGTTATGAGATTATTTGTTTCTTTTGGATCTGAAGTTAAGTGATACAATTCTTCAAATGATTTATTATTTATATACCTTAAATATTTCCATTCAGCAGTGCGAACACCTTCACTAGGTGGAATATTGTCAAACTCCCAAAGATGTTCAATTAAAACAGTATCCCGCTCAAGAGATTTTTCTTTACCTGAAATAATTGGAATCAAACTTACCCCCTGCCATGATTCGGGTTTCTCTATTCCTGCCAAATCAAGAATTGTTGCAGGTACATCGATATTTAAAGCCATTTCGATTATGTCCTGATGTTTTTCAATTCTCGGATCGAAAACAATGAGTGGTACTCTGATAGAATTATCGTACATCAACCATTTACCGGCCAACTGACGCTCACCTAAAAAGTATCCATTGTCACCCATAAGTATGATTACAGTGTTCTTATCAAGTCCGTCTTCTTTAAGTTTTTTCCTAATGTTTGCTATTTCCAGGTCAATACCCTTGATCATTCGATAATAGCCTTTAACACTGTGTTGATATTTATCGGGAGTATCGTATCGCCAGGTCCAGCGAAGGCGATTAAAACCATCCTGGACAGGGCCAGGCAGTTGATTGAAATATTTCTCATCTGCCAGTTCCGGACCTGGCATTTCCATATCCTGGTATAATTTGTCTGGCTCTTCCTGCCAGAAATATTGTTTTGGGGCTGGATCATGTGCATGTGGAGCACTAAAGCTTAGGGATAAACAAAACGGTTTGTCATTAGGGGCTTCATCTATAAAATCTATTGCCATTTGACCGGTATAGCGGGTGAGGTGAACTGTATCATCTCCTAACTTTTTAAAATAATATCCTCTTCGGTCCTGGAAATTATTGTTACGATCATAGCTTTCTAAAACATCAAATAACTGATCCATCCCTGGGTAATTAACCCCAAATTTTCCATAAAAACCTGTGTGATAACCTGCTTCACGCATTAATACCGGATAGGATTCAACCATATACTCATCCAGGATAGCGCCTGTCTGAAAGGTATATTTATGAGTGCGTTCATGCACCCCACTAAATATACTGGCTCGGCTTGCAGCACAAATGGGAGTAGTTACGATTGCATTTTGAAAATATGTACCAGCTTCAGCTAATTTATCCATTTCAGGGGTTTGGATAATAGAATTACCTGAATAGCCCAGAGCATCCCATCTTTGATCATCAGTAAGGATAAAGATGATATTGGGTGTTTGATCCATAGGATTGCTAATTATCCTATTAGAATTGTCACTGGAAAATCCAGATAAACATATTAGTAAAAGAAATATAATGATGTAAATATGTCGATTCCGCAAGCGCATAAATGTTTAAATATTTAATGATGATACAAGTTACAATCAGACAATTTTTTTTAAGCTTTAATAAAGAATTAATTGAGATTTCGTATGCCAATTTTTCGAATTAATGAATCTGAAAACTCTGAAGTATTTTCACCGGACTCAACAAACTATACTTCAATTAATTTAATTTAAAAAAACCAATTCAATATGTTTTGAAAAAATCACTTTTGCATATAAAAAAATTTCTCAGCTTCATTGAATTTTGGGTTAACTAATATTTTCCCTCCAATATCAACAATTGGGAAATTAACATACCCAGTATAATTAATTGATTGGATCTTTGCCTGCATCTCTTTAAAAAGTTCATCGCTATTATCAACATCATTGAACGTATATTCCAATCCTCGGGAATCAAGTTTTCTTCTAAACGCCAGACAATGATCACAATGCATACTGCCATAAACGATGATCATTTTTTGCGGACCACGTTGCTTCTCGTCCTGTGTAATCTTTGCTGACTTTTGAGCATTTGTTTCGTTCTGTGTCTTATTTGTATCTGAGCATCTATAAAATAATATTACAGATACAATCAATAGGATAATTTGTATTGGTCTTTTAATTATCATTTTATTTCTTTTCTTAATGTTAAATTCCTAATAGAATCAGTTCTTCATTCAAAGATACATCGATACTTCCATTTTTTACTGTGTATTCACTGCCAGAATAATAATCTTTTAATTGTTGTCCATCTGAAAAAACCTGAGATACCTTCAAAGGACCTTTCAATTTTCCTATAGCAACCAGCACCTGATCCGTTAATCCCTGACTTTCCAGTGTTCTGGTAAATATATAAGGCTGCTTACTGATCATTTTATGTATACCGGCACCTACTGCTGGGTGCGCTTTACGAAATTGACCAAGTTTTTGCCAATGAGAAAGCACTTCTGAAATTTTATATCCTGAGCGCTCTGCATCTTCTTCAAGTTCGTCCCAGTTCATATACGATCGAAGATGTGCATCACCTTTAGTCCCTTCAACAGTGAGTGGTCTCGCAATTTCATCACCATAATAGATCTGAACTGCGCCAGGTGATAGTAAAAGTTTGGTGCCAGCTTCAAATACTTTTTCTCGATT
>Ga0316192_10003120_pt1 | contig 12077 bp, 10 predicted proteins | sample MerIslwburrow_MG_FD_204931 | JGI IMG/M metagenome (GOLD analysis project Ga0316192, IMG submission 204931) | Coastal sediment microbial communities from Maine, United States - Merrow Island worm burrow | ecosystem: Environmental > Aquatic > Marine > Coastal > Sediment | place: USA: Maine...
GGAAAACCGGCAATCAGTCATTACCGGGTACTGGAGCGGTTTCCGGCGCATACGCTGGTGCAGGTTCGTCTGGAAACCGGCAGGACCCACCAGATCCGGGTGCACATGGCACATATTCACAGCCCGCTGGTGGGCGACCCCTTGTACGGCGGTCGTTTACGTATACCGCGCGCTGCATCACCGGCCTTGCGCGATGCCCTGAGCGGTTTTCGCCGCCAGGCCTTGCATGCCACACGGCTGGAATTTATCCACCCGGCCAGCGGCGAAGCGGTCAGCTGGGAAGTGGGGATGCCGGAAGATTTCAGCCAGCTGCTCGATGTATTGAGATCGGAAGCATGATTTACCCGGACTGGCCTGCACCGGTGAATGTTAAGGCTGTAACGACGACCCGGCCGGGAGGTGTCAGCAAACCGCCCTATGAGAGTTTTAATCTGGCCGAGCATGTGGCTGACGAGCCGGCTGCCGTGCAGCGGAATCGTAATGATCTCCGGCAACGCCTGCGGCTGCCCGCGGCACCGGTCTGGCTAAACCAGGTGCATGGTGACACGGTTGCAGATGTTGCTCAGTGTGGCGAACACCCGTCTGCCGATGCGGGTTTCAGCACTCAAACCGGGCTGGTATGTGCGGTACTGACGGCGGACTGCCTGCCGGTGTTGCTGTGTGACCGGGACGCTACGCGGGTTGCCGCTGCGCACGCCGGCTGGCGCGGGCTGGCCGGTGGTATCCTGGAGAGCAGTATACGGGCGCTGGATACCGATCCTGCCCGGCTGATGGTCTGGCTGGGGCCTGCCATCGGGCCGGTGGCATTCGAGGTCGGCGATGAGGTCAGGCAGGTATTTGTCGACCAGCACGCGCAGGCAGCCGCGGCATTCAGCGCCACTGCCGGTGGGCGCTGGCTGGCCGATCTGTACCGGCTGGCCAGTATTCGCCTGCAGGCAGCCGGCGTGGATGCCATCTACGGCGGTGGTTTCTGTACCTTCAGTGACCGGGAACGCTTCTATTCCTACCGGCGTGACGGCATGACCGGACGCATGGCATCGTTGATCTGGCTGGATGAACCCCAACACGCTGTTTCCTGAAACTGCCCTGCGTCCGGGTACTGATCGCACACTGCGCTATACTTGCGCGCTGGTTGCCCGGCGGCTTGTTGGGTTTCGTTTGGTTCCGGCCTGGTCGGGTTAGGTTTATATTTATATGTCATTGCTATCCTGGATCCTGCTGTTTTCCCTGTTGGGGGGTGCGCTCAGTGTCATCGCAGCCGCGGTGTTCCTGCTGTTGCCGGAGGCGTTACGCATGCGGCTGTTGCCGCACGCCGTCAGTTTTGCCATCGGCGCTTTGCTGGGTGCGGCATTGCTGGGCTTGTTGCCTCATGCACTTGAATCGTTTGGCGGTAATGATTTTCACAGTATCACCGGTACACTATTATTGGGCCTGTTCGGTTTTTTCCTGCTGGAAAAGCTGGTGCTGTGGCGGCACTGCCATCATGAACAGTGTGAGGTCCACGTCCCCGAAAACAGCGATCATCACCACCCGGCAGCCGGTACCCTGATCCTGATCGGTGACGGCCTGCATAACTTCATCGATGGCGTTTTGATTGCTGCGGCATTTCTCACCGATCTCCATCTGGGTATAGTCACCAGCCTGGCGGTTGCAGCGCATGAAATCCCGCAGGAAGTGGGAGATTTTGCGGTGTTGTTGCACAGTGGGTTCAGCACCAAAAAAGCCTTTCTATTCAATTTGTTGTCGAGCCTTACCACCATAATCGGTGCGCTACTGGCCTATTACAGTTTCAAGGATCTGGAGCCTGTGCTGCCGTATGTGCTGGCGGTTGCAGCAGCCAGTTTTATCTATATAGCCGTGGCGGACCTGATTCCGGGTCTGCACAAGCGCGTGGAATTCAGTGCGACCGTCAAGCAGATGTTGCTGATAGGCGCCGGGGTGGGGTTGATCTATCTGACCCACGCCACGTTGCACACCTGAAACCTGATCGACCCGAAAGGGGGTAAGCCATGTTGAATTGGTACATGTTGACGCTGGTTGGCAAAGACCAGCCCGGTATCGTGGCCGGAGTGACGACAGCCCTGTTTGATGCGGACTGTAACCTTGGCGAAACGTCCATGATTCGCCTGGGTAAAAACTTTACCGTAATGATGATGGTGCAGGGCAGCGACACCGATGTATTGCGCAATGCGCTGCAGCCAGTGGTCGAGAAAATGCAACTTGCTCTGCATATTGATGCCATTGAGCCCGGCTTGCATCAACGCCTGGTGCCGGATGTTTGTATCCTGGTACACGGAGCGGACCGGGCCGGTATTGTGTCGCAGGTGACCAGCAAGGCAGAACGGGCCGGTCTGAATATTCTTGATCTTGAGTCAGATGTGGGAGGTAGCGAAACCGATCCGATCTACATACTGCAGATCGAAGGCATTGCGCAACAGGGCGTGGAAGCGATCCAGCAGGCGCTGGCACCGCTGCAGGCCAATGGTGTCAAGGTCGACGTACAGCCCATAGAAACACTCATCGGTTGAAACGTGGCTGTCCTGGATATTCTCATCTACCCAGATGAACGGCTGCGCCAGGTCTCTGAGCCGGTCGCGCAGTTCGACGATGCCTTGCAGGTGCGTATCACCGATCTGGAGGAAACACGGCTTGCCGGTCCCGGTGCCGTGGGGATTGCAGCGCCACAGGTGGACTGGTTCGAACGCGTTGTCATCGTGGATGTATCGGGTCGCAAGAAGACCCGCAGCCACGGCCACCTGATCCTGGTTAACCCCGAAATTACCGAATGGGAGGGGTTTGCCCTGGGCCGGGAAGGCTGTCTTTCGGTCCCGGATTACACCGGCAACGTGGTGCGCGCGGAACGCATCCATCTGCATGCCCTTGATCGCGAAGGCAATGAGCACGCGTTTGACATGGAAGGATACGAGGCGCGCGCTATTCAGCACGAAATGGATCACCTGGATGGCCTGCTGTTTCTTGATCGGCTGGTCAGCCGCCGCCAGGACCTGTTTCAGCGCAAGGTTTATAAGGATTAATCGCAGGCGTCCTTGAATTCCGGTGCATTTCCACCCATATAGTTGGTCATGTGAATTAATTTTCGGGGAGAACTCTTGTCATGCGGATGGATAAACTGACCTCAAAGTTCCAGATGGCGCTGGCGGATGCGCAAAGTCTGGCGGTGGGCCGTGACCACAATTACATTGAACCGGCACACGTTATGGCTGCCTTGCTGGACCAGGAAGGCGGCAGTGTGCGCCACCTGCTGACGCAGGCCAGTGTCAATACCAATATGTTGCGATCCAGCCTTGGCGAACAGCTGGACAGGCTGCCGGTGGTGGAAGGCACCGCGGGTGATGTGCATATTTCCAATGATCTGACCCGTCTGCTGAACCTCACCGACAAGCTGGCGCAGCAACGCAAGGACCAGTACATATCATCCGAACTGTTCGTGCTGGCGGCGGCGGAAGACAAGGGCCAGCTGGGCGAGGCGCTGCGACAGGCCGGCGCCGGCAAGGAGCTGATCGAGAAAGCCATCGATAATGTGCGTGGCGGCCAGAGTGTCGACGATCCGAACGCCGAGGACCAGCGCCAGGCGCTGGAAAAATACACCATCGATCTCACCGAGCGTGCCGAGCAGGGCAAACTGGATCCTGTCATCGGCCGCGACGATGAAATCCGCCGCACGATTCAGGTTCTGCAGCGTCGCACCAAGAACAATCCGGTGCTTATCGGTGAACCCGGCGTGGGCAAGACCGCCATAGTTGAAGGACTCGCCCAGCGCATCATCAATGGCGAAGTACCGGAAGGCGTAAAGGGTAAACGCCTGCTGAGCCTCGATATGGGGTCACTGATCGCAGGCGCCAAGTACCGCGGCGAGTTCGAAGAACGCCTGAAAGCGGTGCTAAACGACCTTTCCAAGCAGGAAGGGCAGATCATCCTGTTCATCGACGAACTGCACACCATGGTCGGCGCCGGCAAGGCGGAAGGCGCTATGGATGCAGGCAATATGCTGAAACCGGCACTGGCCCGTGGCGAACTGCACTGCGTAGGCGCCACCACGCTTGACGAGTATCGACAGTACATTGAGAAGGACGCGGCACTGGAACGGCGTTTCCAGAAAGTGCTGGTTGATGAGCCCAGTGTTGAAGATACCATCGCCATTCTGCGCGGCTTGAAAGAACGCTACGAGGTCCATCACGGGGTCGATATCACTGACCCGGCGATAGTTGCGGCCGCGACCCTGTCGACCCGCTACATTACCGACCGGCAGTTGCCGGACAAGGCCATCGACCTGATCGATGAAGCCGCCAGCCGCATTCGCATGGAGATAGATTCCAAGCCGGAAGTGATGGACCGCCTTGAGCGTCGCCTGATCCAGTTGAAAATCGAGCGCGAGGCTTTGCAGAAGGAGAATGACGAAGCGTCGGTCAAACGTCTGGGCAATCTGCAGGAAGAAATCGATTTGCTGGAACGCGAGTATTCCGACCTGGAAGAAATCTGGAAAGCGGAGAAAGCCGCTGTGCAGGGCTCGTCCCATGTCAAGGAAGAGCTGGAGCGCGCGCGTAAGGAACTGGATACAGCGCAGCGCGCCGGCGACCTGGCGCGCGCCGGTGAGTTGCAGTACGGGCGTATTCCGGAGCTGGAAAAACAGCTTGATATGGCCGCGCAGGCGGAAATGCAGGAAATGAAACTGTTGCGTAACAAGGTCACCGAAGAGGAAATCGCCGAGGTGGTGGCCAAGTGGACCGGCATTCCGGTGTCGAAAATGCTTGAAGGCGAGCGCGAGAAACTGCTGCGCATGGAGCAGGAGGTCGGCAAGCGGGTGGTCGGGCAGGAAGAAGCCGTCAAGGCGGTATCCGATGCCATACGCCGTTCGCGCGCCGGGCTGTCAGATCCTGCTCGGCCCAACGGTTCGTTCCTGTTCCTGGGGCCGACCGGCGTGGGCAAGACCGAACTGACCAAGGCGCTGGCCGAGTTCCTGTTTGACACGGAAGAGGCCATGGTGCGCATCGATATGTCCGAGTTCATGGAAAAACACTCGGTGGCACGACTGATTGGTGCTCCGCCCGGCTACGTGGGATACGAGGAGGGCGGCTACCTGACCGAAGCGGTGCGCCGCAAGCCCTACTCGGTAATCCTGCTGGACGAAGTCGAGAAGGCGCACCCGGACGTGTTCAATGTACTGTTGCAGGTGCTGGATGACGGCCGCCTCACCGATGGCCAGGGGCGCACGGTCGATTTCCGTAATACCGTCATCGTCATGACCTCCAACCTGGGCAGCCAGCAGATTCAGGAGCTGGCGGGCGAGGAGAACTACGAGCGTATGAAGGGCGCGGTGATGGAGGTGGTCGGCACGCATTTCCGGCCTGAATTCATCAACCGTATCGATGAGGCAGTGGTCTTCCACCCGCTGGGCCGCGAGCAGATTCGGGCGATCACCACCATCCAGATCGGCTACCTGCGCAAACGGCTGGCAGAGCGTGAGCTTGGCCTGAAACTGTCTGAGGCTGTGCTCGACAAGCTCGGTGAGGCCGGTTTCGATCCGGTTTACGGTGCACGTCCGCTCAAACGCGCCATTCAGCAGCAGCTGGAAAATCCGCTGGCGCAGGAAATTCTGGCCGGACATTTTCACCCGGGGCAGGTGGTCGAGATCAGTCTGGAGGGAGACGGGCTGCAATTCACTGCCGGCAGCGAGCAAGCCAGCGCAGCCTGAAAAGGCTTGCATTTCAATGGCAAAAGGCGGACTTAAGTCCGCCTTTTTTTACTGGTGCCGGATATTTTGGCTTGAAGGGTGGGGTTTGAATCCGTAGTATGGGTCGGTCTTTGGCGTCAGCCAGACCATAAAAAAACAGGAGGAGGAGTAATGGTTCCAAAGAAAGCCCTCTGGGCGCTGGTGATAGGTTCCCTTGCCTTGCTGGCAAGCCCTGTGTTTGCTGCAAAAGGGTTCAGCTACAGCTATGTCGATGCCGGTTACGAGTACACGGATATTGACGAGGATGATGACGGCTCGAGCTTGAAACTTGGGCTGGTAAAAGCATCTTTCGATACCTTCAAATATGTGGCGCTAAGGGCGGGCTTCAAGAGAGGCAAGCTGGAGGATCTCCCAAAGGGAAACGGCGGTAGCGCTGACCCGGATTATACGGAGTTCCAGGCGGGTGCATGGGGACACTACCCGCTGATGAAGAAAAGACTGGATGTATTCGCGGGGGCTAACTGGTTCTTTAACAGCCAAAACAGCAGTTCCAGCGGCGTTTCATCTAAGAGTGATGCCGGTTACATTGTAGATGGTGGTGTTCGTGTCAGCGCGTTCAAATGGCTCGAAATGGAACTGGCGGGTGAACATCGGTCAGGTAAGATGGACGACACTGTCCTGGTGGTCGGGCCGCGTTTCAAGGTTACCAAGAAACTCTGGATCAACCTGAAGACCAGCCAGCTTGGCGATAACGATACGTATTTCGCCGGAATTCGGTGGGATATGTAAGCTGCAGATTTTTCAAGTTTCAGTTTATGGAGCCCACCGCCAGCCGGTGGGTTTTTTATTTCTGTTCTCCGCGCGACACCTTTAACAGTACCCGGTCCAGCGCCCGGCTACTGAGTATCCGTTTCAACGATCCAAACAACCAGGTAGGGAAGGTCACGTAATAGCGTGGCCTGGGTTTCCTGCTCTCCAGGGCTTTGACAACCTTGTCGAGTACGGCTTCCGGCGGCAGAGTGAAAGGCGCGGCCGGGCCTTCCTTAAGCAGACGCTTTTCTATGGTCAGGTACTGTTCCCGGTGCGCACTGTGCTCGACATCGATATTCTTTTTGTAGGCCGCAAATGCGTTGGCGCGAAACCGGCTCTCAATCGGACCGGGCTCAATCAGCACTGCGTAGATAGCGGTTCCTGCAAGTTCCAGGCGCAGCGTGTCATACAAGCCTTCCAGCGCATATTTGCTGGCATTGTAGGCGCCACGGTAGGCCAGCGACACAAATCCCAGCAGCGAACTATTCTGGATAATGCGTCCTTCACCGGCCTCCCGCATCCAGGGCAGAATCCGGTTGGTCAGTTCGATGGTTCCGAAAACATTGGTTTCAAACTGGGCGCGCAGTACATCGCGTGTTAAATCCTCTACCGCACCGGGCTGTCCAAAGCCCGCATTGTTGAACAATCCATAGATTTTGCGCCCGCTCAGGTCGGCCAGTTCCTGCACGGCCTGCTGTATGGATTCCGACCGGTCGAGATCCAGCTGGAGACATTCCAGTCCTTCCCGTTGCAGGCGCTCAACATCCGCGGCCTGGCGGGCGCTGGCGATGACCCTGTAGCCGGCCGCCTTCAGGCCGTGCGCCACGCAGTAACCGATGCCGGTCGAACAGCCGGTAATGAATACTATACGTCCTGCTGTTGTGTTGTGGGGCATCAATAAGCTCTTCTATTTGAAAGAAAACAAGACCGCGCAGCCATGTCCCGGCAGGACTGCCTGCGCATTCAAGAATCCGCCTGAAGCGGCGCTATAACCCGTATGGAATTTTAGCCTGTGCAGTATGGAGTAATAATAAATGGATCTCGCCACCCTCATCGGACTGCTGGGTGCCTTCGGTATTATCATTGTCGCCATGATACTCGGCGGCAGCGCCATCATTTTTATCAATGTCCCGTCGCTGCTGATTGTGGTTGTCGGTACCATATTTGCGGTGCTGATCAAGTTCCCCATGGGACATTTTCTGGCCGCGTTCAAGATTGCCATGAAGGCGTTCATCAATAAAGCGGAAGACCCCGTCAATCTGATCGACGAAGGTGTCCAGCTGGCCAACATTGCCCGTAAAGAGGGCGTACTGGGCCTGGAAGGACAGGATATAGAGAATGAATTTCTGAAGCGCGGCATCCAGCTGTGCGTGGACGGGCATGAACCCGAATTTGTGCGCTCCATGCTGGGCAAGGATATCAACCTCACTATTGAGCGCCATGAACGCGGCCAGGCAATTTTCAAGGCCATCGGTGATACCTCGCCGGCGATGGGTATGATCGGTACCCTGATCGGTCTGGTACAGATGTTATCGGCCATGGACGATCCCAAGTCGATTGGTCCCGCCATGGCGGTCGCGTTGTTGACCACACTGTACGGCGCCATTATAGCCACCGCCTTTGCGCTGCCGATTGCCGACAAGCTGGCGCTGCGCAGCAAGGAAGAACGCCTCAACAAAGCCCTGATCCTGGAAACCATCAGCTCCATCCAGGAGGGATTGAACCCGCGTGTGATGGAAGAGCTGCTCAAGACCTATCTGCCCGAAAGTAAACGCGATGCCGTCGGTGAGCAGGACGCGGCCTGACGATTGTCCGATCGCTCAGACACGACAGAGACTAACCGGCAATGTCTGATAACGCCCAAGCTGTAGTAATAGAAGAGGGCCTTCCTGCATGGGTGATGACATTTGCCGACCTGATGTCGCTGCTGATGTGTTTTTTCGTGTTACTGCTGTCATTTTCCGAAATGGACGTCTCAAAGTACAAGGAAATGGCGGGTTCCATGAAGAATGCCTTCGGTGTGCAGCGCGATGTCAAAGTCAAGGAGCCACCCAAGGGGATAAATGTCATTGCCCGGGAATTCAGTCCAGGACTCCCCGAACCGACGGTTATGAATGTTATCCGGCAAATGACGACCAATGACCTGCGCGTCAATCTGGACCTGGGCAAGGAGCGTCGCCGGCCGGTCCCGACACCCAAGGCAGATCACGAACCGGATAAGGACAAGACCCTTAAACCGCAGGAAAATGCGCAGAACATGGCAGACAAAGAGGCTGGCCAGAAGGCGGGTCAAAAGGCTGACCAGAAAGCCGGGAAGGAAAGCGGCACGTTGGCGCACCTGATGCCGGGTAAACAACGTTCACAGGCCGATGGTCTGACAGAATCCCAGAAAAAAGAGCTGGCAAAGGCCAAGGCGCTGGCCATTGCCCGGCTCGAGGAAAAACTGAAAGCCGAGCAGCAGCTGGCCGGGGCCCGGGAACAGCAAAGCAAGGGTGTCACTATTGACCGCAAGGACCTGGAAAAACTGATCGAGGCGGAGGTGGCGGCAAAGAAGCGCAGGAAGCTGGAACAAAGCGCCAAACTTATCAGCGATGCGCTGGGTCGCGAAATCAAGGATGGGTCGATTGATGTTGAAACAGCCGGTCAGAAAATTATCATTCGGGTGCGGGAAAAGGCATCGTTCAGTTCCGGACACGCAGAACTGAAAGGCGCATTTCGGCCTATCCTGGCAAGGGTGGCAAAAATCCTCAAAGGGTCGGAAGGCAAAATCATCGTCGCCGGACACACGGACAATATACCCATCTACACGGAGCGTTTCCGTTCCAACTGGGAGTTATCGTCAGCGCGCGCTGTTTCTGTGGCGCATGAAATGATGCTGGCCACCAGTATTCCGTCCAACCGGTTCCTGATTCAGGGTTTTGCCGATACTGCGCCGATGGCAAAGAATGATTCTGCAGTGAATCGCGCCAAAAACCGTCGCGTCGAGATTATTCTGCAGCAGGGTGATGACAGGGAGTCGGAAAATAAATCTATCAGTGGTAAAAAACCGGTCACAGCAAAGGCGGCAGACTTGCCAGGCAAGCCCGGTCCACGGCAAACTGCATCGAAGCCGGCAGCCGCTTCAGCGGTTAAGCGGGACAGCAAGGTCAAGCCGGTCAAACAGCCATCGGCGAAACCGGGTGGTATCAAGGCCGGAGGTTCCGGCACGAGTAAGTCGGCACCAGCCAGCCCCAAACAGAAAGCAAAGCCGGGCCTGGGCATCAAGGCCGGCGGTACAAGGTAGTTGCAGGGAATATTATGAGTGACGAACGCAGGGAATACTTTCGTATTGACGATGAAATCGCCCTCGATTATCGCTTGATAAGCGACGACGAGGTTGACCGATTGGTGGAAAAAATACAGTCGCGGCAGGTGGACCGCTTTACGGCTGCGTCCAGTTTTGCGGCGACCACCCGGCAGATGACGCATGTGATGCACAAGGTCCAAAGCGAGTCAGCGGAACTGGCGCGCTGCTTGCAGGCGATTGACCAGAAGCTGAATATGGTCGCCCAGCTGTTTGTCACCGAGGAGATGGAGCTTAACGAACAGCCGACCCGCGAAGTTAACCTGAGTGCCGGCGGCGTTGCCTTTCGAGCACAACACGAAATCGGGATGGACAGTCTGCTGGAGCTGCGTATGGTGTTGTTCCCATCACTGGTAGGCATCCTGACGGTAAGTCGTGTGATTCACTGTGAGCGGGCCAATGACGGTGACCGGCACTTCCCCTGGCAGGTCGCAGTAGTCTACGAACATCTGCGCGAGTCTGATCGTGAGCACCTGGTGCGTCACATTATGGCCAAGGAAACACAGCAGCTGCGCGGTGAGCGTTCCGGAAAAGACTAGCTGATCGCCTGCTTTTCCTCTTCCTGCTGTTGCAATTCCCACAACCGGGCATACAGGGCGTCCTGCCCCAGCAGATCCTGATGACTGCCTTGTTCCACGATACGCCCGTCTTCCATGACCAGGATACTGTCGGCATCTATAATGGTGGAAAGGCGATGCGCAATCGCCAGTGTTGTATGGTTTTCTGCAGCACTCCGCATGCTGTCCAGAATCGCTTGTTCGGAGTGACTGTCAAGGCTTGATGTGGCTTCATCGAAGACCAGGACTTTTGGATTTTTCAGAATGGCGCGGGCGATGGCGACGCGCTGCTTTTCGCCGCCCGACAGCTTGAGTCCGCGTTCCCCGACCAGCGTAGCGTAGCCTTTGGGTAGGCTAATGATAAAGTCATGGATGTTGGCCGACCGGGCGGCCTGTTCAATTTCGTCCTGACTGGCCCCGGGACGGGCATAGCCGATGTTGTATCGCAGCGTGTCGTTAAACAACACGGTATCCTGTGGAACGATACCGATAGCAGCGCGCAGGCTGTATTGCGTGACGGCGCGCACGTCCTGGCCGTTAATCAGGATACGGCCTGAATCCACATCATAGAAACGAAACAGCAGGCGCGCCAGCGTGGATTTGCCGGCGCCACTCGGACCGACCACCGCCACTTTCCTGCCGGCGGGGATGACAAAACTGATGTCGTGCAGGATAGGGCGCTCCTGATCATAGGCGAACCTGACCCGGTCAAAACGTACCTCCCCGCTACCCACATCCAGTTCAATGGCGTCTTCCCGGTCTTCGATTTCCGGTGTACGCTCCAGCACGTCAAACATCAGCTGCATATCGGTGATCGCGTGTTTCAGCTGGCTGTACACGATGCCGAGAAAATTGAGCGGAATAAAGAGTTGCAGCAGGAAGGCATTTATCAGCACCAGGTCACCCAGTGTCAGGGTCCCGACGACCACGCCATTGGCGGCCAGCACCATGATCGATGTGACGCCAATAGCAATAATCGCCGCCTGGCCGACGTTCAGTGCAGACAGCGACGTCTGGCTTTTGACCGCCGCATCTTCCCATTCTGCCAGCGACTCGTTATACCTCGCCAGTTCATGCTGTTCATTGCCGAAGTACTTGACGGTTTCATAGTTGATCAGACTGTCGATGGCCTGGGTATTGGCCCTGGAGTCCGCGGCATTCATCTTGACGCGGTATTTCATTCGCCATTCGGTGATCTTGAAGGTGACGAAGATATAGACGACCACCGAAGCAAAGGTAATGACTGCGAACCACACGCTGTAGCGGTCGAGCAGAATGCCGGCAATCAGAGCTACCTCGACAATAATCGGCAGGATGCTGAACACCATGTAATTGAGCAGCGAACTGACACTGCGCGTGCCGCGCTCGATGTCGCGGGAAATGCCACCGGTCCTGCGTTCAAGGTGATAGCGCAGCGACAGCCGGTGCAGATGATCCAGCACCCGGATCGATACCTTGCGCATGGCGCCATGCCGTACCCGGGCAAACATCGAATCGCGCAGTTCATTGAACAGCGAGCTGGCCAGCCGCAGGGCCCCGTAGCCGAGCAGCAGGGCCAGCGGCAGCACCAGCACCGCATTGTCTTTGTCCAGGGCGTCGACAATGTCTTTCAGCAGCAGCGGGATACCGACGTTGGCAACCTTGGCCAGGATCAGGAAACCCAGCGCCAGGAACA
>Ga0316192_10003124_pt1 | contig 12069 bp, 9 predicted proteins | sample MerIslwburrow_MG_FD_204931 | JGI IMG/M metagenome (GOLD analysis project Ga0316192, IMG submission 204931) | Coastal sediment microbial communities from Maine, United States - Merrow Island worm burrow | ecosystem: Environmental > Aquatic > Marine > Coastal > Sediment | place: USA: Maine...
AATTATAATGCTCCAGTGCCTCCAGAATACCCCCCGCATATTGATCTTTGGCATAGTAGATGCGGTCAATATCCATCAGCTGGGAGAGTTCCTCGTCATGACGATTACCCACCACTACAGCCAGCGTATTGCCGCGCATCATATCTTCATCAGCGCCAGAACCGCCTGCGGCGAGCACCTGTTGCAGGGGGATATTCCAGCGTGCCGCGAAATAACGCAGCGCGAGTCCCTTCGAAGCCCTGATCGGCAGGATATCGAGGTATTGTCCAAAAGACAGAATAACGTTAACGGACTGCTCCTGCTGGTGCAGTATCTTGAGGATCTCTTCGAGTGAAGGAGCCTTTTGGGGGTCGATAAAGTAGCTGATTTTGAACTGGCTTTGTTCCGATTTCCGCTGCAGTTCTAGCCCCGGGAGGCCGTCGAGGGCGCGGCGTACTGCACCCGGTGTCCATAGATGATTGATATGTCGTTTCCAGCTTTCATCTTCGGTCAGGTCAGGTTCGTAATGTATTTCAGTGCCGCCGCTGGTGATCAGCACATCTGGCTCTGGAATTTTGAGATGCTTCATTTCCCTCAGGGCAGAATCCAGGCGCCGACCGGTCGCAATCCCGAAGGTCGCGCATTTGCGGTTATCTCGGAGTTTCTTCACCAGTCTTGCCAGGGAGTCCGCATCACCTGACAGGTTTTGATCCAGGTCGGTGAAGATGGCGCGATCGTGGTAAAGCATCGGTCGCCGGGTCTGAGGCGGCCTTATCAGTATCTCTGTCTTATCCAGGATGGGGCGGACGACTTCAATATAGTTTTTTGCATGGGCCTCCCATGAATAGTGCTCACGCACACCACGCAGACCATTAGTGGAAAGTTTTTGCCAGCCTTCCCAGTCGTTTAACAGGCTAAGAATGCTGCTTGCTATCTGGTCCGTATCAAGCGGATCAATGAGGAGCCCGTTATTACAGTTCGAGAGTATGTCCCTGGGACCGCCGTCTTCAGTCGCGACGATAGGCAGGCCACTTGCTGCCGCCTCTATTAAAGTGAGTCCGAAAGGTTCTGTCAGTGCAGGGTTGACGAAGACACCGCCTGATGCGGCAGTCAGGCGATAGATCAGGGCTACATCTTCAGAAGAATGATGCTTGGGATAAGCGACCTTTCCATAGAGATCATGCCGGTCGATTAAAAGAAGCAGATCGGTCATGACCTCCTCGGCACCTTCATCAAGATCGGTAATATCATCCCTGTTACCGGCAATAATCAGTAGATTTGCTGCTGTATTGAGCTCACTGGATTCACCATAGGCCTTTACCAGTGACCTGATGTTCTTGCGCGCATCCGGTCTGGAAAGGGCCAGGATAAGAGGTTTCTCCGGTTCTCGCAGAAAACGGCGAAGCACTTCAGCAATTCCAGTCTGCCACTCGTCACCCTGAGGCGGATGAAACTGTCGAAGATTTGTCCCCGGTGGCACTACCCGCATCTGTTCGGGATGATAGTGATCATAAAGGCCATACTGTACTTCGATTTCCTGGTTGGTGCTGGTAATAACCCTTTCTGCACTGGCGAGAGTCTGTTCTTCGGCCTCTATCCTTCGTGACATGTTATAGCGCTGTTCTATCGCATCAGCATCAAGGCCTGCAGCCAGAAGTCGTCGGCGCTTGACCCGTCCGAGTGAGTGCCCAGTATGAATCAGGGGAATGCCAAGTTGATGTGCAATCAGTGAGCCAACATAACCGGCATCGGCATAATGGCTGTGTATCAGATCAGGAAGCCTTTTGCCGCTTTGCAGGCGGGCTACCGTATTATCGGCAAAAGCATCCAGGTGGTCCCAGAGTTCTTCTTTAGGAATGTACCCGGGAGGGCCTGCATTGATTCGAATAATTCGAGCTCCACCGCCCAGTTCTTCTATCGGTTCTGCATAGTCGCTGTCAATCTGTTGGTCATCAATCAGCCGGGTAAGCAGGTCGACCTGGGCGACTTCCGGTCGTTGCGACAGTGCGTGGGCGAGTTCCAGTACATATTTTGTCTGGCCGCCAGTGTCCGCATCCCTGCCGAGTTCCAGTCTCTTGCCCCGGATGAGGCCATGCACACTGATCAATATTATATAGAGCCCGTCCTGTCCGTTATCTTGAGAGTTTTTTGAAGTTGTCGCCATGTCTAATTCTCCTGGATGCTACCGGTGTCCCGTATGATTCCTGGCACAGGAATGAGAGGATTAATTGCGGCTTGAGAACTACCCGCTGTTGACACGGAATAAGCCTGTAAGTGTAGATGCAACATCAGGGTGACTGTAGCCCTGTTATGGTGGAAATTTGTTTTCGATTGTTTTTTTCAAAGATGGAGCTGTACCTGTGCATGAAAAACTATACGATATTATCTAGTATATAGTCTTATATTAAGATAATTTGTGCGATGGTGCATCCCGGTCTGGTCATATTGATAATATCGGACTGCGATCACAATTCTGGGTTATCTCATCATCGCCTGTCTTATTTGTGCTCTAACGGGGTTATACGCATTGCTTGTCAATCGCCTGGGCAAACAGCAATCCGGGATGGCTCGGGGATATCTATCAAACATGGATCCAACTGAGAGGTAGCAGATTATGAATAGTGAATATGGACAACTAAGTCGCCGAAAGTTTATGCAGGCACTGGCTTTAATTGCTTCAGCAGCAGGCGGGCTGCCACTGGCAGCATTCAGCAGTGTCCCAATGTTGAAAAAGAAGATTCCTTCAAGCGGCGAGAAAATTCCTGTTATCGGCATGGGGTCGTCCAGGACCTTTGATGTTGGCGATAGCCAGGAAGCGCGTGTAAATCTGACGAAAGTGCTGCAAACATTTTTTGACCTCGGCGGGACCGTCATTGATACCTCGCCAATGTATGGCTCGTCAGAGCAGGTGTTAGGTGACCTGCTGGTAAATGTTAAGAATAAACAATCACTATTTATGGCTACCAAGGTGTGGACACAAGGAAGGGAAGAGGGCATTGCCCAGATGCAGCAATCAATGGCGTTGCTGCGCAGACCGGTGATCGATCTAATCCAGATTCATAACCTGCTTGACTGGGAAGTTCATTGGATAACCCTGAAGGAATGGAAGCAGCAGGGCAAGGTCCGCTACATCGGCATAACAACGCATCGCGGTTATGATCATGATCAACTGGCGTACGTGATGGAAAATTACCCGATTGATTTTATCCAGTTCAGTTACAGCATCGCCAACCGCAAAGCTGAACAGCGAATTCTGCCACTGGCTGCAGAGCGTGGTATAGCAACCATGATCAATCGTCCATTCCAGCGCGGAGACCTGTTTCGAAGTGTCAAAGGTAAGGAACTGCCTGCATGGGCGGCAGAGTTTGATTGCCATAGCTGGGGTCAGTTCTTTCTCAAGTTTGTAGTCTCACACCCCGCAGTAACCTGTTCCATACCGGCTACATCGAAGGTGCATCATATGCAGGACAATATGGGTGCTGGCTTAGGCAGGATGCCGAACCAGCAGCAACGCCAGAAAATGTTTGACTATTTCGAATCGCTGTAATAATCCAGTTACGTTAACGATATGGATAGACGACATTGTAATTTACTTATTTTATACTTGTTATAAGATAAATTTAATTCACAAAAAGATAAATTTACTATACTGAAAATAGATAACTATAAAGGGGCTAGCCATCGTCATGAAGCACTTACTCACCAAGTTTATTGTCGCAATTTTACTTTTGCAGGTCTCGGCCGCAGTCTACAGTGCCGACACTTATATCCTGACATCGCCACCTCGTGAAACCCTTGAGGATGGTAAAAAACAATATGCTCCCATAGCGGAATATCTATCAAAAGTCACCGGTCAGACGTTTACCTATGAACACCCAGGAGACTGGCTGAGCTATACCAAGAACATGAAAGAGGATTATTACGACGTCATACTTGATGGGCCGCACTTCATCAGCTGGCGAGTAAAAATGATAGAGCATACTCCTGTCGTGCGCTTTAGCGGTTCCCTGGTATTCATGGTGTTCGTGCGCAAGGATGATACAGCGAAAAACATTGATGATCTCACGGGTAATCTGATTTGTGGTCTCGCACCACCTAATATGGCAACACTGTCCGTGCAGGCAGAATTCACTAACCCGATGCGCCAGCCACTGATTCTTGAGGTTACAGATTTCAAAACTGGCTACAAGGATATGCTGGCTGGAAAATGCCGCGGTGCCATACTCCCCGTCGGCGTCTATAAACGCATGAATAAGGAAGGCAAAATTGATGAAAAAGCTAAAAGTGTCTTTCGCAGTAAGCCGGTTCCACAGCAAGGCTTTTCAGTTTCAACGCGGATAGCACCAGAAATGCAAAACCAGATTAGCACTGCCTTAATGAGCGAAGATGGACATGCGGCTACGGCTGCGGTACGCAAGCGCTTTGGCGGCAACAAGGACCTTATGCTTACCAACCGCGACGAATACCAGGGATATTATCGCTTTCTACGCGATTTCTGGGGCTTCGAAGTACCGGAAACTGAGGTTGTGCTGGAAGTAGAACCTCTACCAGCTAAAGAATCCAAGGAGGTTGCCGAGCCGGCAGCGGCTAAAACTGGGGCATCTGTACTGGCAACGCCAAAGACGGACTCTGAAAAGAAGTCAGCCAAATAATCTGCAGGAAAGTCGAAGAAATGGAGTTCTATGCAGTCGCCAGGATAGAGATGTCGCCAATGGCAATCCAGCGCGCGATCCATGTCAGCAACCTGGCGGAACTGTGTGGCTCGATTGATAATGTACTATCGCACAACGCTGACCGCGGTGAAATCTACTGCATCTGGGGTGAATTCAAGGTGCATCGTGAACTTATTCGCCAGGGTGTGCGCTTCACGTTACCGGGCTGTCCGAATGCACTGCAGTGGACAATCACAGCTACTATCGATGAGCCAGCCAGTGTACGTATACATTGCAGCATAGACCGGCCACGTCATGATCCTGACTTTATTGAGTCAGTACAGCAGTTTGTTGATGACTGGAAGCTGGAGCTGGAGTCTGGCAAGGCCGGTGTATGCAAGCGCACTGCACCAACTTCTGAAGGGTGTTTGCCTGCTTATGGGTGATTTCCTGACCACAGCAGTTGATTTAATGGGTTAAATGCAGGATTCATTACATGTAGCGGTCCAGTCTGGGCTTGATGAGCGGAAAATATAGTTAATTTCATATTATGCTCAAATTAGTTTTTCTAAAGTCCTTTAGCAGGTCTAAGCCTTTTTTACGCTGTAGTGTAATTATCTTAAGCTTCTCATGCAGGATCTTGATATTGCCTTTCCTCGATTCACCATGAATTTCTTGCTCGAGTTCCCTGGACACCTTTCCAAGTTGTCTAAGAGTGGCCTTAAGTTCCTTATACTGCTGAGCATTTTTGCACATCCTTACATCGGCGAATTCGTTGATGCGATTTAACAACATATTGATTTTCATGATTCGTCTCGACCAATAATTTAGTAACCCGTATTGCCTGCGAATGATTAAGAGGCATGCTGACTATTTATAGCAGGGGAATATGACGACTTTATTACAGTGCTAAATTTGGACGTAAATGAACAAGGCGATCAAGCTGTCTTTTCTTAAACCTTTTATATTATTGCGAAAAAAGTTCTCGCATCAGGCTGGCGTTTTGAACGATTAAATCTACTTCAATTTTCCTCACTGACTGCATAAATATATCTGCCGCTGGAGGAAGCATCCGATCCTGACGGTAAACGAAATACAAAAATCCGAGTACGGGTGAAAATCCGGCATAATGGTGTAAGATTAAATCGTGAACAGGAGCTAAACAGGCACGGCAATTCAGTTACTATTCAGGTATTTTACGATACAGTTATCTATCATGCGCCATCACTTCACAAAATCACTATTATTCCTGCTTTCCTGCCTTCTTAGTGGCCAGAGTGTTGCTACATCATCCGAATATGAATTGTTGCAGCAATTGCGCGCTGACTATGTCGTTCTTCTGCAGGCCAGAGCAGATTATGAGCAGTTATACACGCAAGGGAAAACCGGCAGTAATGCACGGGACGATTTTGCTGCCTGGGTCAGCCAGCTAAGCGAACAGGTTACAGAGGGTTGCCGCAAAGTCTTAAGTATCTCCAGCAAACCGCTTCCTGCTGATTTGCCGTGCGGTGATATTTTAGCCGGACAGACCGCGCCAGCTGCAATTAATATAGCAACTGAGAGCACGGAAGCTGAAAATACGGCGCGCATGATTGATCAGCTGAATGGTTCTCTGGGTGAGTTCGATGAACGCCTGCTGCGAGAGCAGGACCGTGTCAAGGCGAAGAAGCCGCGAACTGAAGTAGACAGTGCGGCCTCAGGCGGCGGAGGTTCTGCAGGTTCGGGTGATGCAGCAGGTGATGGTGACGGGGAACAAGGAACCCAAAGTGAAACTGATGGTGATAAATCAGCCAGTGAGTCCGACCAGGCTGGCAGTGTCGAACAAGGTCAGCCCGGTTCCAGTAGCCAGAAGGGTGTCCAGGGCAAGTCATTCCCCGCTACTAAAAGCAGCGCTCCGGCCGATATCCCGGACGGTAGCAACGACGATATCATTGCCAGGCAGCTGCGCGAGGCGGCGGAGAAAGAAACAGATCCCGAGCTTAAGAAAAAACTTTGGGATGAGTACCGGCGTTACAAATCAGGTGAACTGTAGATGCAGAATATGACCGTGACAGTTAAATATATTGCCCTGTTTCTGCTGCTTGCACTGCTGGCCGGCTGTGCTACGACTGCTCAGCGAAGTGTTAAAGACGAGGAGGTGTTGCAAAAGGCAAGCCAGGAACTCCCCGAAGATCAGCTGCTGGATGTCTGGATCGAACTGTTTGATCCTGGCGAGTTGCCGAAGGACGAGGATGATGCTCGTGGACTGTCAATGGAAATCCGTGAAGCGGAAGCGCGACATATGCCAGTACATTTGCGTAGTGTTATGGAAAAAACGGGTTACTGGGGAGCGGTACGTGTAGTTCCTCGTGATACTGAGGGCGCAGAGGTTCTCGTCAGTGGCACGATACTGGAGTCAAACGGTGAGGACCTGGTGTTGCAGATACACGCACAGGATGCCAGTGGCTACCAGTGGTTTGAGCGCAGTTACAGCAGCGATATTGAAGCAACAGTCTATGAAGGTGAAAAGGGTAAAGCAGATGCCTTTGAAGCTCTCTATCATACCATTGCCAACGACCTTGCCGAGTTTCGCAATACGCTCACTGACAAGCAGCGGTTAGTTATCCGGCAAATCGCTGAGATGCGCTTTGCTGCTGATATGGTGCCTGATGCATTCGTAAGTCATTTAACGAAAGACGACAAGGGAATATACAGCCTTGCCAGGTTGCCTGCAGAAGATGATCCTGCCATGCAGCGTGTGCGTGTAGTGCGTGAACGTGATTTTCTGCTGATCGATACCCTGAATGGGCATTATGACAATTTCTACCTGGAGATGGCGACACCATACCAGGAATGGCGCAAGGCGCGCAGTGCCGAGGCAGCAGCGCTTCGTGAAGTAAAGAGGAAGGCCAATACACAAAAGGCAATAGGCGTCGCGGCAATTCTTGGTGCTATTGCTATTGATGCGCTGGGCGGTTCAAACACACAGGTATCAACCGGTACTATGCGCGATGTTATGGTGATTGGTGGCCTCTATTCCATCAAGCGCGGTATCGACACCAATGCACAAAGCACCATCCACCAGGGGGCTATTGAAGAGCTGGGCGAGTCGTTTAGCAGCGAAGCAAAGCCTATGGTTGTTGAGGTGGATGGAGAAATTCATGAGCTCACCGGATCGGCAGAAGCTCAATATGAACAATGGCGTGATCTGATGAGAAAAATCTACTCGTCGGAGACAGGCCTGGGCCCTGCGATCAGCGGCCCTGTCGACTAAAAATATGCAGCACGACCTCCGTCCCCCCGGCCAGCCACCCGCTTCCGCTGCTGCTACTTCTACTCAAGGTAGTGATGACAGTAAAAGGATGCAGGGCCTGTATCGCATGGTATGGGTGCTGTTTGGTCTGGTACTCGTGTTAACCGTGGCGGTGCTGGTGATATTGCCTTCTATGGTCAGTGTTCCAAATTCAGATAAGCAGGCCACAGTTGCTGAGCCTGCTAAGACCAATCAGCCTGCACCACTAGCTATAGGTGTAGTGCGTCATGACGCAGAGCAGGCGCTGCAGGATTTTCTTCGCCTGCGAGCTCAACCAGACCTTAGCGGGGTTGAATTATGGGCTGCTGAGGATTGGCAGCAGGCAATGGCGACAGCGGCTGGAGGTGACGATTATTTTGGTCATGGCAAGTTTGAGTTGGCCTTATCTGCTTACCAGGATGCGACTAAGCAGCTGCAGGCACTGCTGGACGGCAGACCACAACGTCTGGCTGAAACACTCGCTTCAGGCTGGCAGGCCCTGGAGAATAATAATGTTGATAGTGCAGTGTCTGCTTTCGAACAGGTTCTCGCTATGCAGCCTGACCATGAGGATGGTCGTCTTGGCCTGGCGCGGGCCAGGGCAAGAAACCAGGTAATGCAGTTAATGCAACAGGGTGATCAGGCCCAGGCGCAGTCAGCACAAACTCAGACTGCAGAAAACCTGACCACAGCAGCCAATGCCTACACAGCAGCTTTGCAGCTTGATCCTGATTATCTGCCGGCGCAGGTTGCGTTGCAGCAGGTTAAGGCAGAACTTGTTGGCCTTGCCTTCCAGGAGGCAATGAGTACTGCATTGCAGAGCCTTGATGACGGCCAGCTTGGACAGGCCGAAGAAGCATTGAACGCTGCTGCGCAAATTTCTCCGGATGACCCGGCAGTACAGGATACACGGCGGCGCTTGATATCAGCCCAGCGTCAGTCTGCACTGAATGGTTTACGCAGGCAGGCCGCGCAACACGTAAATAATGAAAACTGGCTGGCAGCGGCGGAGTCTTATCGCAAGGCACTGAGCATTGATAGCCAGGCCATCTATGCACGCAGTGGACTCGCCACGGCACAGCGGCGCATTAAACTACATGCCCAGCTTGACCATTATCTTGCCGATACCACTAGGCTATCTTCTGATGAGCCGCTTGATAATGCTCGCAAGCTGCTGCAGTCGAATCAGGCATTGCCTGCTAATGAACCAGTGCTGGCAAGAAAGATAGACGCTCTGCAAAAGGCTGTCCGGTTAGCAGTAATTCCTGTCGAATTGCTGATTCAGTCGGATAACATGACTGAGGTGGCAGTCTATCATGTAGGGCGGCTGGGTAAATTTCAACAGAAGCAGCTGACTCTCAGGCCAGGCCGATACACAGTAACAGGGCAGTGCCCGGGTTACCGTGATGTACGAAAAGTCATTACTTTGCGCCCCGATTCCGGAACATATTCGCTCTATATACGTTGCGAGGAAGCCATTTGAGCCGCGACTACTTTATTCATGATGCCGGCGGCAAGCGGCATATCAGCGAGATAGAATTGCCGCTTGCAGTAGGTGGCAAGGACAGGCGGGGACTTGTGCTGCCAGGTGCAGCAGATGAACAGCTATTTGCTTTTATCGCCCTCTCGGATGGCCATGCCTACATTCAGCCAGCCAGCGAAAACGAATCTATCTTCCATAATAACGAGCGCCTGACTGCCTCGGCGTGGTTGAAGTCAGGTGACCGGATTCAAATTGGTGAAGCAATGGTGAGTTGGGAAGTACAGGGCGACAAGGTACTGATCGATGTTCTGCAGCAGCCTGACATTCATCAGCCGCAGCCTCCCATGCAACCGCCACCGGGTCAGCCTGCATCGCGCAATGATGAATTGCCGGTACATGCTGAGAAACCTGACCACAGTGATGGCAGTAGGCGAAAGAGATATTTCATCGTCTTTGTCAGTGTCCTGCTGCTGGCGGCAATTTATTTATTGATGACCATATCCGTCGTTATCAAGGTTGAGCCGACACCAGAGACGCTGGAAATGAACGGGTTTCCACCGCCATTACACTTGTGGGGTACTCGTCTGGCACTGCCGGGTACTTATTCCATTTCGGCTTCTCTGCACGGTTATAAACCGCTGCAAGAGGAGGTTGAAATCAGGCAGGGTGGAATCGCGAACCTGGGTTATGCCCTGGAAGAATTACCAGGGCTTATAGATATAAAGACTATACCTGATGTCACCAGGCGTGTGTTTGTTGACAACGCCGAAGTCACTTTGAATATGGCAGGAAAAGCAGAGGTAACACGCGGAACGCATCAATTGCGAATAGAGACAGAACGCTACCAGGTGTTTGAAACTGAAATCGAGGTCAGGGGCTTCGATGAGGAACAATTACTGGAGGCCACGCTTGTTCCGGCGTGGGCGGTTGTCACAATGTCCAGCGAACCTGAAGCGGTCGAAGTAATGATTGATGGAAAAGCAGTCGGCCAGACCCCGTTGGAGATCGAGGTCCTGCAGGGCCAGCATGAGATTCTGTTCGAAAAAGAGGGTTTCAAGCCCTTGAAGATTGCGCAGACAATTACCGCAGGTGATGACATCACGCTCGACACAGTCAAATTATCTCCGCTAGATGGCCAGCTTATTATCAGCAGCTCTCCTGAAGGCGCAAGTGTCATGCTTGAAGACAAATATCTCGGTGTGACACCGCTTACCGTGGATGTAAATGCGAACCTGCAACAAACACTTCGATTAAGCAAGGCGGGGTTCGTCAGCAAGGAGCAATCTGTCGAACTGCGGCCTGGTGAAGAGCAAAGCATTAATGTCAAGTTAGCGCCTGGATATGGCACGGTTTTCCTTAATGTACGGCCTGATGGTGCAACGGTAATGCTTGATGGAAAAAAAGTAGATGCCAGTAAAGGTAATCTACGCCTGACAACCCGATCACACACTATTGTGGTTATCAAACCGGGGTATGTCACGCAGAGTGTCGCTGTCACACCGCAGCAGGGGGTCAGCCAGAATGTGAACGTGACTCTGCAGCCGGTTGGGCAGAAAGCGGGAGCTAAAAAGCAGCTAGCGACAGCAGCCAGTATAACAACAGCAACAGGGCAGCAACTGCAGCTGATAAAGCCCGGATCAAACCTGAACATGGGAGCATCACGACGTGAAGCAGGAAGGCGGGCCAACGAAAGTCAGCGGCTAATCAAGCTGCAGCGCCCATTCTACTTTTCACGCAACGAAGTCACCAATGCTGACTTTCGTCAATTCAGGCCATCACACGATTCCGGTAATACAGATCGCGCAGCACTCAATGGAGATACTCAACCCGTTGTCAATGTCAGCTGGGATGATGCTGCACGCTATACTAACTGGCTGAGTAAGCAGCAGGGACTGCCAATGGCCTATGTAGAAAAGTCTGGCAAAATGATAGCAGTGAATCCCATGAACACGGGCTACCGATTGCCAACGGAGGCAGAATGGGCCTGGGTCGCACGTAAACATAATCAGAAGTCAGAGCAGCGTTATCCCTGGCTGGGCAGTTATCCGCCGAAAGAAAAAAACGGTAATTACGCCGATGAGCGTATTGCAGATACACTGGCAGATACTGTGCCAGGATATGATGACGGGTTTCGCAGTACTGCACCAGTTGCCAGTTTTCCAGCGTGGCCGAAAGGATTTTTTGACCTCGGAGGAAATGCAGCGGAGTGGATACATGACTTCTATGCAGTTTACCCCGGCGAGGCATCACGGCTGGTGACTGATCCCACTGGGCCTGCCGCCGGTGAGCACCATGTGGTGAGGGGTTCCAGCTGGCGGCATGGCAATATTACTGAGCTAAGGTTGAGCTATCGTGACTACAGCAGTAAACCACGCTACGATCTTGGCTTCAGAGTCGCGCGTTATGCCGAATGAGGACAAAGTGAAGAACTGGTTTTCTAAGTCTGTACTTCTTATTGCATTGGCTGCTTTTGCGATTGCGGGTTTAGCAGAAAAATCAGTGACAAACGACAAATCAACAGTAGAACAAAAGGAAGCGGCACAAAATAGGACGACTGGGCCATCGTCTGTTAAACCTGAGCAGCAGAGGGTAGAACCGGCTGGCCGTTTTAATCCATCAGAGAAACTGCGTGCCGATGATGCAGTATCATTTCCGGTTGATATATAGAAACATGAGATTTACGC
>Ga0316192_10003125_pt1 | contig 12069 bp, 12 predicted proteins | sample MerIslwburrow_MG_FD_204931 | JGI IMG/M metagenome (GOLD analysis project Ga0316192, IMG submission 204931) | Coastal sediment microbial communities from Maine, United States - Merrow Island worm burrow | ecosystem: Environmental > Aquatic > Marine > Coastal > Sediment | place: USA: Maine...
GTTAAGTACTCCATTCCTAAACTAATGCATGTATTACGAGCTAAAGCCGTTCTTTGCTCTGGTTTAGTGGTTACCCTACTCGATGAAAAAAGCAAAGAAACATCGGAGTGGTGTTACGAAGACGGTTTAGCCAGTTATTTACTCGATGAACTACAGGGTAACGAGTTATTACCATCTGAACCGTTTATGGGTAGTTTGTCAGGTAACAATGAATCCGTTGACTGGGCCGTTGCCTGGGTACCCGATGGTGATAATTTGATAACGGAAGGTTATGTAAATTTAATACCCACTCCACAGGGTGGTACACATGTTAACGGTTTGAGAACAGGATTGACCGAAGCGGTACGAGAGTTTTGTGAATTTCGTAATCTTTTACCCAGAGGTGTAAAGATAACGCCAGATGACGTTTGGGAAAAGGTTAGTTTTGTTTTATCAGTCAAGATGGCTGACCCCCAATTTTCTGGGCAAACCAAAGAACGATTGTCGTCACGCGAATGTGCCGCGTTTGTTTCCGGCGTGAGCAAGGATGCCTTTTCATTATGGTTGAATCAACACACCGAATGGGGAGAGCAGATCGCAGAATTAGCAATCAATAGTGCTCAATCAAGACAACGAGCTGGTAAAAAGGTTGTACGAAAAAAGATTACCCAAGGTCCTGCTTTACCGGGAAAGTTAGCGGACTGCACGTCACAGGATAATAAACAAACTGAATTGTTTTTGGTTGAAGGTGATTCTGCTGGTGGTTCGGCCAAACAGGCACGTTCGAAGGAGTTTCAGGCAATTATGCCCTTACGTGGCAAAATCCTGAATACCTGGGAAGTCGACTCTGCTCAAATACTGGCCTCGCAAGAGGTCCACGATATTTCGGTAGCCATTGATGTCGATCCGGCATCAGATAAAATCAGCGACCTGCGTTATGGTAAGATTTGTATTCTGGCGGATGCAGACTCTGATGGTTTGCATATCGCCACTTTATTGTGCGCCTTATTTTTAAGGCATTTTCGGCCACTTGTAATGGCAGGCCATGTTTATATCGCGATGCCCCCATTGTATCGAATTGATGTCGGTAAAGAGGTATTTTATGCCTTAGACGATGCTGAGAAGCAGGGGATTCTTGATCGTATTACTGCCGAGAAGAAAAAAGGTAAAGTGAGTGTGCAACGTTTTAAGGGTCTTGGTGAAATGAATCCACTGCAACTACGGGAGACAACTTTGTCTCCTGATACCAGGCGATTAGTTAAACTCACATTGAAGCCCGGGGATGATACTAATAAAATAATGGATATGTTGTTATCGAAAAAGAGAGCTTCCGATCGTAAAGCTTGGTTGCAAAGCAGAGGCGATCAAGCGGAAATTTCCTAGCGATCTTTGTTCCAGTTTTTTAGTGAAATTTATAAATAGTATTGCAATTAAATTTGATGATAGGTTAATTACATGAGTGAATCAATAAATTACGAGGGTGTTGAACGAATTCCATTAATGGAGTTCACTGAGAATGCCTATTTAAATTATTCCATGTATGTAATATTAGATCGCGCCTTACCTTATATCGGCGACGGTTTAAAACCTGTTCAAAGACGCATTATCTATGCAATGTCAGAGCTGGGATTGTCGGCAGCATCTAAGCATAAAAAATCAGCGCGTACAGTGGGTGATGTCTTAGGTAAATTTCACCCTCATGGTGATACGGCGTGTTACGAGGCTATGGTGTTAATGGCCCAACCGTTTTCTTATCGATATCCTTTGATCGATGGCCAGGGTAATTTTGGTGCTCCAGATGATCCAAAATCTTTTGCTGCAATGCGTTATACCGAATCAAAATTGTCGGTGTATGCACAAATATTATTGTCAGAAATTGGGCAGGGCACGGTAGATTGGGTAGCAAATTTCGATGGTACCCTAAAAGAACCTGCTATGTTGCCGGCGCGATTACCAAACGTATTGCTTAATGGTACAACTGGCATTGCTGTCGGTATGGCAACCGATATACCTCCGCATAATTTAAAAGAAGTTGCCGCGGCTTGTATACGTCTATTAGAGGATCCTAAGGCCACAGTGGCTAACCTTTGTGAACACATTAAAGGACCTGATTATCCAACGGGTGCTGAGATTATAACTTCTTCTTCAGACTTATTGCAGATGTATGAGACCGGCAACGGTAGCATTAGAATGAGAGCAGTTTGGGAGACAGATAGTGGTGAGATCATAGTGAATGAGTTACCCTACCAGGTCTCAGGCGCAAAGGTGCTCGAACAAATTGCTGCACAAATGCAAACCAAAAAATTACCCATGGTCGAAGACCTTCGTGATGAATCTGATCATGAAAACCCGACGCGACTGGTTATTGTTCCCAGATCAAACCGTGTTGATAGCGAGCAGTTAATGTTGCATTTGTTTTCAACGACTGACTTGGAGCGCACCTACCGGGTAAATATCAATATTATCGGTTTAAACCGAAGACCTGAAGTGAAAAATCTGCGCGACATACTCACAGAGTGGTTACAATTTCGCACAGAGACGGTAAGACGCCGATTGCAGTACAGGTTGGATGAAGTATTAGAACGCTTACATATTCTCGAAGGTTTGTTGATTGCGTATTTAAACATTGATGAGGTAATCCGGATTATTCGCACAGAGGATGAACCAAAACCAGTGTTGATGCAGCAATTTAAAATTACTGATGTGCAATCAGAAGCCATATTGAATTTAAAACTGCGTAATCTTGCGAAATTGGAAGAGATGAAGATACGCGGTGAACAAGAAGAGCTTGATATAGAACGCGAAAATTTGGAAAAAATCCTTAATTCCAAGCAGCGCATGAAAACCTTAATTCGGAAAGAATTGTTACATGACGCGGAAAAATATGGAGATGATCGTCGTTCAGTTATTATTGAACGTGATGCGGCTCTTGCCATGGATGAAACGACGCTCTTGCCTTCGGAAGCCATTACGGTTGTTTTATCTCAGAAAGGTTGGGTGCGTGCGGCTAAAGGCCATGAAATTGATGCGCGCGGCTTAAATTACAAATCTGGCGATGAGTATTTGGCTTCTGCCTTAGGTAAAACTAATCAAATAGCATTATTTTTAGACTCAACTGGACGTGTATACTCTATTGCAGGTCATTCGCTGCCATCAGCCAGGGGGCAGGGTGAACCTCTTACCGGTAAAATAAAATCCCCACCTGGAGCCACTTTTGTGGGAGTGATGATGGGCGCTGAGGAGGATTTATTTCTCATTTCCAGTGATGCCGGTTATGGTTTCATAGCCAAGCTGGGTGACTTGATTACGAAAAACAAGGCCGGCAAGGCTGTTTTGTCCTTACCCAAAGGCGCGAAGGTTTTACCCCCGCAACCAATCGTTGATGTGGATACAGACCGTATAGCTGCTGCTACTAATCAGGGTAAATTACTAATCACAGCGCTTGCAGATTTACCTACTCTGGCCAAAGGTAAAGGCATAAAGATTATTGGTATACCTTCAGCGAAAGTGGCGGATCGCGCAGAATATGTGGTTGCCATTGTGAGTGTGCCAGAAGAATGCAGCTTGGTTGTCACTGCAGGCAAACGTCATACCACCATTAAACCCGAAGATTTAGAACACTACGAAGGTGAACGCGGACGTCGCGGCAGCAAATTACCCCGTGGTTACCAACGTGTTGATGCCATGGAGGTGGCGGAATAAGTTGGACCGGCATGAGCTGGTGTGAGGGTCCCATGGTCAAGACACCCTTAAGCGATGATTGAGAGTCCGCAGTGACGTAGCGTGCGCCGTGCGCGCGTTTACTTTGCAACACTTCCCAAACACCACGTGCGCACAGCACACGCTACAATCTTTTCTAGTTCCCACGCTCCCGCGTGGGAGCTCATACTAAATTCCGAGCGATGTTGCCACAATTAGCAAAGTTAAAATGGACAGCGGCTAAATCCTTTTATTCTTTTCTCTGTGACAGGGTGCGAAAATTCAATACACGTTGCATGCAACATTAAACGTTTTGCCTTAAAAAAGGCTTCGTCAGATGCATATAAATCACAACCCAATATGGGATGACCTATTTCTCTGCTGTGAATACGTAATTGATGTGTGCGCCCCGAAATTGGCTTAAAAGCCACTCTTGTAGTAAAGGATTCCTGCGAGCGCTCAATGACTTGATAATTAGTTAAGGCCATTTTACCTGTCTTATAACAGATCTTCTGCAACGGAAAATTCACCTTGTCTTTTGCGATGGGGAATTCGATGTAACCTGTATCATCAGGAAGATGACCATCTAAAATAGCAATGTAAGTTTTGACAACATTACGTGCTTGAAACTGTTTTCCAATACGAGCGTTTACCTCTTTGTTAAGAGCAACAACTAAGATGCCTGAAGTTCCAAAATCAAGCCGATGAACCATGCTGGCCGTAGGATAATCTTTTATTAAACGGAAGTGCACCGAATCTTTGTTCAGTGGATGCTTCCCCGATAGGGTCAGTAAATTGCTTGGTTTGTTGATTAACAAAAGAAACTTATCTTGATAAAGAATCTCTATTTCTTCATAACACACAGGAACAATAAAAGGATCAGCTTGCGGTTGCATTGTTAAATTCAGCACCAAGATAAAGTGAAATACGAAGTATACCAAAACGAAATGATTGTGTCGGTGTAATTAATCGTAACATTATATAATACCAGGCTAACCGTAAAAGGTGCCACTTTATTACGTGCAGCAGGCAGTGTGCAGATTTTTCTAGTTCCCACGCTCCTGCGTGGGAATTCATTCCAAACACCGATTAAAAATATTTCTTCCCATCTAGGGGGGGTAATGCAAGAATTCTAATTTCAAAACTTCGACCACCAGCTAAAGTGTTTTTTCACAATTTGCAATGTTAACCAATCAACAGCCTTCATTTCTCCAGTTCCGTTACCGGCGTTCGTCATAATAGTAAAGGCAAAGTTCTCTTCTGGTGCAATAATGGAACGACAAAAAAATGTCCCTGCCGACATGCAACAACATTAACATTGTTTTTAATCAAATTGAGCAAAACCCGGTCTTGTACCTGTTTAATCAATCCCGGATAGTTTTCCAACGGAATTTTCACATTGTCTCTCATTGAAGATGCGCCCTGGTTTTCCATACACTTGTCGAATGAACTCTCAGGAAGTAGAGACATCGATAACATCATAACTTAACTTGCATTATTATTGTTAGAATAGTCGTTTGGGTTAAGCACGTGCATGCCAACAATCAATAGGTTACGAAACTTACGTAACATAGGAAAAAGTAACAGTTGGGACAAGTTGTGGCAGTATCGATAATTTCTATCCACGTCTGTCAACCATTCAGCCCATCTCGCGTTATTAGTTAGTAACAAACGTAAATTATTACAGTTAATGCATTGATGTCCCTGGACAGAAGCCATGTTTATAGCCAAAATCAATTACTTAGAGTGGCATAAACAGTTGATGAGGAGTACACAGTCTGGATACAGCAGGCTTATTAGATCAATTTTTAGCGGGTGTAGAAAAGCGGGCTTACCGCATGGCTTTGATTGCGACGGGCAATAATGATGATGCCTTGGATATTGTGCAAGATGCTATGTTGAAGTTAGTCCACAAATACGCTAATCGAGAAGAGTCTGAATGGGGACCGTTATTTCATCGGATTTTGCAATCGACTATTAGGGATTGGTATCGACGCCAAAAGGTCCGCAACCAGTGGCGTTCATTTTTAGAATTTACCGGCATGAGTCAAAAAACCGGTGTAGACAAGGATGAAAGTGAACATTATTGCGATCCCATTGAAAATGCCAGTCAGAGAAAGGCCCAAGAACCCATAAATCAACTGGCCAATGACAATGCCATGCAGGCATTGGATACGTCATTACACAGTTTACCGGTGCGCCAACAACAAGCATTTTTTTTGCGCATATGGGAAGGTCTCAGTGTTGAAGAGACAGCGCAGGCCATGGGATGCTCACAAGGCAGTGTGAAAACGCATTATTCCAGGGCCGTACATAGATTACGAAAACAATTGGAGGATTATGTTGAAACATAACAAACCAAATAGTGAATCAAAAGAAACTGAATTCATTCTGGGTGTTCGAAAAACATTGGATGAAAGTCTTGAACAATTGGATTCAACGACAATATCAAGACTGCAAGCCATACGTAAAGATGCCATTAAACAATATTCTGGTATACAAAGCCCTGGCAAACAAAAGCAGACTGGAAAATGGCCATCCTGGGTCTTGCCCGTCAGTGGATTTGCTACCATTGCTTTAGCGGTAGTATTAAGCATTGGCTTATGGCAACAACTAAATAGCGACCAGAACATAATGGCGAGTATAGAAGATATGTCACTATTAACGGACGATGAAGATTTAGAGTTTTATGAGGAATTGGAATTTTATCAATGGTTAGCTGATGAAGAAAGTGCTGGTTAAAACTATCTTGTTTTGGGCTGTTTCCATTATCATGCTGGTAGTGAAACCGGCATTCGCTGATACGGTTGATACAGAGCAACCAAGTCTGGAGTTTTTGGAATTTTTGGGTGAATTTGAAACACAAAATGGAATGTGGGTAGATCCATTAAGTTTATTGGGTATCGATGAGACAGAGTCAGATACAAAAAGTGGTGAAGAGGATCAAGATGAAGAATAATCAATTGGTACTTCTAGTTATCGTAATGGTAAGTCTATTACCAGTTTGGGTTAGTGCCGACGATCAAGTTGACTGGAGCAGCCTTAACCAGACTCAACAGACCACGCTTGATCGATTTAGAGACCAATGGGCCGGATTTCCCTACGAACGTCAGCAAAGATTGCTTAAAGGTGCAGATTCCTGGGCCAACTTGACCCAGGAACAACGCATGGCGATGAAGGATCGGTTTAAACAATGGAAGAATCTACCGCCTGAGAAGAAAAAACAATTACGCAAAAAATTTAAGAAGTTTAAAAACTTATCGCTTGAAGATCAGCAGCAAATACGAAAAAAATTCCATTGGTTTAAATCGTTGCCACTACAAAAAAGAAAACAACTGCGTCAGAAATGGAATAAATTGACACCCGAACAAAGAAAAAGGATTAGAAAGCGTTATAGAAAGATGCGGCAACAGCGCTAAACAACATATAAGTGCACACGACCCGAAATATGGTTTACCATTAACGTATGACGAATTTATCTGTATCGGGCGTTGTCGCCCTTTTGTTGTTTGTGTTTTGTCTTCCGGTTTTCGCTCTGGATGATTTTGGGGAAATCGATGTATATAAGCTTAGTGGTTCAAGTGAATTAAATTATTCAGGTTATATTAGCCTTGGTTTTGGTTGGGACAGTGAAGATTCCAATGACTATTTTGTTGACCTTGAGGTGGATTTACCTTCCCAAATTCAGTTTTTGTTCTCAGCAAATTTATATAAATCGGATGTAGATTTTAATGCAGACGAATCCAAAAACTATGTGGTTGGTTTATTTAATGATCCCGACGAATTTTGGATTCTGGGTTTAGAGTACGATTATTATAAAGAGCAGAATTTATATACAATTGATGCATTCAGGTTAACCGCTGGTGTCAATCTGGGTGGATGGGCACTAAAATTTATTCCTCAAAGGCGACTTATAAATGGTGAATTCAGAATTCTCAACAGAATGTTAACGCTAGCCGGGACTAGCACAGGTTATGGAGGCGAAGTTGAATATATAGGTCACGATAGCTGGAATCTTCAACTTGCGTATCACAAGTACCAATACGAGGGCAATGAGCTATTTGATAGGTTGCTGGACTTAAAGCCGAGTCAAGACAATATTTTATTAGATCGCAAACGATCAATACTTGCTGGAATTGAAGATAACCGTTGGACATTTTCTACCAATTATTTGTTTGAATGGGGAAGTGTTGGATTTGATTGGGTGCGCTCCGTGGGTATTGGTGTATCTGCTGATATTGCTTTCATCTATATGCTTTCCGTATCAACATTTGTTACAGAATCTCTAGCTATTGACCTCGACGTGGGTTCACTTACTGTCTCGAATGATAATGACTACCTGATTTTTAGTACATTGTCGCTCACCTATTTTTGGTGATTCCTGTTCAATAAAATTTATCTATCTTGTCAACCATTGTGATAGCTCCGCGTTAAACAGAATATACAGAATTAATCCAATCTGGATTGACGGTTTGTATAAGAATTTTAATGTATAACGAGGAGATAAAAATGAAATGGCAAAAATACTCTAACAAACTAAATTTTAGTGAAGGGAAACCAATAAAACAGCGGACGATAAGTTATATGTCCTTGTTGTTTCTTGTTGTAAGCTTTATTTTGGCTGGTTGTAATGGATCTGATTCAGACAGTGTGTCATCCGAACCTGGGACATTAGTCGTTGCTCTTACTGATGCTGAGGGTGATTTCTTATCTTATACCGTCGATGTTGTATCGCTCAGTATGCTTAAAGCGGACGGCACGGTTGTCGAAACAATGCCATTAACTACCAGAATCGATTTTGCTGAATATACGGAAATGACAGAGTTTTTAACCGCTGCGACTGTTCCATCTGGGGTATATGTAAAAGCAACAATGACAGTAGATTATCAGAATGCAGATATTCAAGTGGAAGATGTCAACGGTGATCCGGTTAAGGTGGTAGATATCGTTGATGTTGACAACAATCCTGTTACTATGATGGATCTTTCTGTTCGCTTGGAGGGTAAAAATAGTCTACGAATTGCACCCGGTATACCAGCACACTTGACCTTAGATTTTGATTTAAACGCATCCAACAAAATTGTATTTGATCCAAACACAGGAGAACCTACTCAGACGGTTGCGCCATTTTTATTAGCTGATGTTGCCCTGGAAAAACCAAAAGTACATCGACTTAGAGGACCTCTGGCCAGTGTGAATGTCGATAGTGGTGAGTTTAAAGTTGTTATTCGTCCGTTTCGACATACCTTAATAAATGATTCCCGCTTTGGTGCCTTAACGGTTAAGACAACGTCCAATACCGTATATGAAATCGATCAACAAGACTATATGGGACAGGACGGCTTGTTGGCACTGGAGCAACTACCTAAGTTTGCCGCGACAGTCGTAATAGGTGAACTTAAACCAAGACTGCATACGTTTATTGCGAGAGAAGTGTACGCGGGTAGTAGCGTGCCCGGAGGTGACAAAGACGTGGTAAAAGGCACCGTTATTAGTCGTGATAATACCAGGCTAACCGTAAAAGGTGCCACTTTATTACGTGCAGCAGGCAGTGTTGCTTTCAATGATACTATTAGTATTCAAATAAGCGATGCAACGATTTATAAACGTCAGTTGTCTATGGATACGTATACGAGCCAAGATGTTTCTGTGGGGCAAAGTGTAACGGTGTTTGGTACTTTAACCGATGCTTCTGTACCAAACTTAGAGTTGGACGCAACCTCAGGCATGTTAAGAATGAAAATGTCTACGCTTAGTGGTAATGCCGTTGCTGGTATGGATAATAATCCTGAAAATGCATTGGTCATGGACTTACAGGATATTAACAAGCGTCGGGTGGAAATATTTGATTTTAGTGGTACAGGTGTTGATGCTGACAATGATGCTGATCCAGCGAACTATGAAATTAATAAAGGCGAGTTGGATCTTTCCGCCATATTTAATAATGCACCCATCAAGGCTAGAGGATTTGTGACTCCTTGGGCTTCGGCCCCAAATGATTTTGATGCCTACACTGTTGTGGATTTATCGGATGTAAGAGCGGCAATCACGTTAAATTGGGAGCCTGCAACTACAGTACCCTTTGTTGATATCTCTGCTGATTCCTTGACCGTTAATCTGGATGGTGCAGGTTTGTTTCACCATGTATCCAGAGGTGGTATCTCTACCGACCTTAATAGCTTTTCAACAGCGGCAATCATTCAGCCTACAGTTGAAGGTGAAGGGTTTTATGCGCTGGCGGAAGCCGGCAGTGTGCAGATTCACTTCAGTTTTGCAGATTTTGTTGCTGATCTTGAGGCAAGAATTGGAACAGGACGAGGGGTGTCAAACCTAATCGCTGCAGGAAAATTTAATGATGAAACTGCCACAATGACTGCTCGTAGGATTGCTATAAAAATAGTTCCAATTATTACAATTAAATAATTTATGTAGTTGATAAAAACCGAATAATCCTCGGATTATTCGGTTCTTATCTTTCTCAGAGCCACACGACCTACTCACTCAACATCTGCTATAATTTCTTGTCTGTCACTAAGTAAAGATCCTTGGGTTGTAATTTACCCAATACTTGCTTAATCGCTTATATACAGTTTTACTTATCGGTATGAGTAAAAATTTAATCAAATAATACCCTAAATTTTATATTCAGTGTAATTAGACAGACGTTACAATAGCGACAAAGTATAAGCCTGACTGAGGGGGTTGGGTACTAGCGTCAGCATCTTATAATTTTCTTTATTACTATAATCATAATATTAGGTCATAATAATGAAAAGAACCGGGCAAGCGAAGTTTAATGTTGGGCAATTGGTTTACCACAAGCTATTTGATTATCGAGGTGTTATTTTTGATGTCGATCTCGATTTTCAAGGTTCAGATGATTGGTACGAGCAAGTAGCAAAATCGCGACCTCCAAAATATCAACCGTGGTATCATGTACTGGTGCACGATGGTGCTAAAAATACCTATGTCGCCGAACGCAATTTGGAACCCGACACTGTCTTGACCGTTATTGAACACCCTTTAATAAACGATTTTTTTTCCAAATTTGAAAATGGGGTATATATACCGAATCGATCTTCAAACTGAATCATTTTGTTTCCATACAGAAATTGGCTAATGAAAGTGTCAAGATAAAAGATCATTCAGAAAATACCATCTATGCAAGAATGGTTGGCAATGGAGGCGTGTGGGGAAGGCCATTTTTTGACTATCTGTTTAGCCAGGATGTAACTGATATTTATACCAGCCACGGATTGTTACGAAGTTGAGTGGCTTGATCTAGGAACTTTAAGTATAGTGATGACAACTTTACCGAACAGATATTATTAGATATTAAGACTGGCAAAATTTTAATTCTGCTTTTCAGTATGAAAATTACAAAGGTCTACTAAATACTGGGAGCGGACTTTTGTGGATCGAACTTGAGTCATTCTTTATGCGTAGCGTGCGCCGTGCGCACAAAAACTGTGAACGTATTCAAAAACCAAGAAAATGTGCACTATCCGTAGGGTGGATAAGCGCAGCACATCCACCCTACATTAAGAACACTTACACAGTCTCCGAGCGAGCGAAAATTTACAAAATGCATAGAGGTGGTTCATCTATATGAAACTCAAGAAAGTGCATCATAGTGAGTAAAACGTGCGCACGGCGCACGCTACGTTTGATATCACCGACTTCCGCCATCGCTGCATTCCAACCTTACTTTAAGCAAAGTCGTGGGATTCTGTTTGTGCCAGCTTAGCGTCATTCGCAAATCGAATAAATCTGACACAATATGTCAATTCACGATCAGTACTCCTTAAGTGGTGAATAATAGTCATCAGTTAAATTAACGGTCAGGGAAATCTAACTCAAGCCTTACTTTTTGTTTGATGTACTGAATTGCATCCATCATAACCAAGCAACAAAAAGCAACAGCTTGGCAGTTACCTTTTCAAGATTTCCCCGACCACTAATTCAACAGCGGACCTTAAAACATCGCTTAAGGGTGTCTTGAAAAGGTAACTGCCAAACTGTACTCCTCAAGAAGAGGTATGGCGACTCACCCCATAGATTGTTTACTTGGATTCAAAAGTAATAATCATCGCAAACAAAAAAAACACCTAAATTTGGTGTTTTTTTTGTTTAATCTCTGTTCAATGCTTAATTTCCTTTATTTTTGACCGATAAATACGTTGGTATCTCGGGTTTTAATAACTCGGGCTTATCAGGGTAATCGCTATCAAACCTTCCTAACAGGTTGACTATAAAGGTAAATAATGGGTAAACGCATCCTGCTCGTTGAAGTTTCTGCTACATTACGCCATGCCGCCAAGAAACTGCTGGTTACGGCGGGTTACTCTGTAATAGCTGTTGATAATTTTGCGGATGGAATGCTCAATTTAT
>Ga0316192_10003126_pt1 | contig 12067 bp, 13 predicted proteins | sample MerIslwburrow_MG_FD_204931 | JGI IMG/M metagenome (GOLD analysis project Ga0316192, IMG submission 204931) | Coastal sediment microbial communities from Maine, United States - Merrow Island worm burrow | ecosystem: Environmental > Aquatic > Marine > Coastal > Sediment | place: USA: Maine...
ATCTGTGGAAGATGGTGAAATTATCACCCTGGGTCCCCATGAGTTTCAGGTGATATACACCCCCGGTCATGCATCGGACGGCATCGTTTTGTACAACCAGCGGGCTAAGATCCTCTTTTCTTCGGACACCCTCTGGCAAACGGATATGGCCGTGATGACCCTGCGGGTCGAGGGCAGCCGGGCGTTGTTTGACATGCAGGCGTCATTACAGAAAATTGAGGACCTGGATGTGCAAACGGTTTATCCGGGCCACGGCAAACCGTTTTATGACATGCCCCGAGCCATTGCCAGGAGCAGGCAACGAATCGATAATTTTCTAAGACACCCGGAGGACATCGGTGACGATGTGCTAAAAAAAATAATCGTTTACACGCTGATGATGAAAAAAATCATGCCAGCAGACACCCTGTTTGGCTACCTGATGGGTACCTACTGGTTTAAAGAGACCGTTGATCTCTATTTTAAAGGTCAATACGAAGCCAAGTATGATGAGGTCATTAATTTATTTTTGAGAAGGGGAATCATCCAGCAGGAAAATGGTAACCTGTCTACAACGGTTAAACCCTGAAGAAACATATTGTTATCATTGTAAAATAATAATTACGGAAAAAAAGGACATGCAGATGAAAATTGCAAAGGGCAAAGTGGTTAGCATGCATTATGCGTTAACAGATTCAACTGGAGAAGTGTTGGATAGTTCCAAGGGGCAGGCTCCTCTGGATTATCTGCACGGCTACGGCAATATCATTGCCGGCCTTGAAAAAGCTTTGGAGGACAAAGAGGCCGGTGAAAAACTAAAAGCGGTCATCCCCCCCGAAGATGGTTACGGCATAAGAGATGAAGCGCAGGTTAAAAATTTGCCGCTTTCCAGTTTCCAGAGCCCCGATGAGGTAGAGGTGGGAGCCCAATTTCAGGCTGAAACAAGCGAGGGCCCGCGTTTGGCCACCGTAACCAAAATAGATGATAAAAACGTGACCGTTGATCTGAACCACCCCCTGGCCGATCAGACGCTCAATTTTGATATTGATGTCGTGGATGTCAGAGACGCGACCGAGGAAGAACTCTCCCATGGGCATGTTCATGGGCCCGGGGGGCATGGCCATTAAATACCAATTATTTGAAGTATCTGTTGTTAAAATTGTATAATGTTTTGCAAATTCCCTCTGGGACACAACAATAGGTGAAAGGACGACAACTGATGCGGCGCAAACACAGCGAAGTGACAGATCCAAAAGAAATTGAACGAATCCTCTCGTTGACCAACATCGGACGGATGGCCACGGTCGGCGCAGATGGCTTTCCCTATATAACCCCGGTCAATTTTGTCAGCCTGGAGGGCAATATTTATTTTCATTGCGCACCCCAAGGCGAAAAGCTTGATAACCTGATGCGGGAACCGCGGGTATGTTTTGAAGTCGACGTACCGCTCGCATACATCGATATAGGTTTGGATCCCGCGCGTCCCATCTGTCAGCTGCACCAGTACTATCACTGCGTGATTATCCGCGGCATTGCTGCCGACGTTAAAGATAGTACCCTTAAATTAGCGGCCCTGAACGCGCTGATTGCCAAACATGAAAAGACCGATGATTTTAAGCCGGTGACCGCCGACATGAGCAGCTATAAGGCCTGCAAAGTGATCGAAATAAAGCCGGATTCGATCACCGCCAAAAGTGATTTTAGCCAAAACCAGCCGGAAGAAAACCGACGCGCCATTGCCGAGTACTTATTCAAGCGCAACCAGCCCGGTGATCGCGAAGCGGCAGAAACCATGGGTTTTATTTTCTAGAAGCTATCTCAAAAATATCTTTTGGCCCAATGTCTTTGTTGGTGCCCCGTTTTAAATACTCGAAATACGGGAGTATTCCTCCGGTTTAAAACACGGCACCGCCGCGACCTTGAACCAAAATCCTATTTTTGAGATGGCTTCTAATAAAAGAGGAGGCACCTTCGCATGAATAAAAAAGAATTGGTCAAACGGGTGGCTGAAAAGTTGGAGGACCTGCCCCAAAAAGTGGCCGCTCAGGCCGTCGAGGCTGTTTTTGAATCAATTGCCGAAGGACTTCAGGAAGACGGCGTTGTCACCATCGGCAAATGGGGCACCTATTCCGCCGAGGATCTGTGATGCCAGGTTGAGCCTGTTGGCCCGTTATCCGGTTGGCGGCTGATAATTATACTGCTTTCCATAATTGTGTTCCGATACGGAATTGCGGTATAAAGGGGGCCTATAAAAACCGTTTGAAATCCAGCAGGATTCTTTTGACAAATGAGATCCTATTCCCTATGATACCCGCTCAAAATTGCGCCCGGGGCGCTTAAGTTCTTTTTAACAAAATCGTGGAGGTGTATCATGGCAGAATGTCCTGTATGTGGAGCCGAAGTTACCCTGGCATCCGATGTTGAAAAAGGGGAAATTATAGCCTGTGACGACTGCGGTTCCGAACTCGAGGTAACCGGCAAAGACAGTGTCCAGGAAGCGCCGCAAGAAGAGGAAGACTGGGGTGAGTAGAAGTTATCTCTAAAATGCATTTCACCCACTTGAAGTGGAGGACAAATTGCCACCAAGACACCAAGACACAAAGGGAAGCCTTTGGTTAATCTTTACCTTTGCGTCTGTGTGTCTTGGTGGCGAATAGGGTTTCCCATAAAATATAAAAAATAATATGAAGTGCCTAATTGAGCGTTCTTTGCTCAATTAGGGCTTTACTTTTTCCATCTCGCCTTCTTGCCGAGGGCGGGATGGATTTTTTTTGCTTGAGAAAAGGGCACTCTTCCGGTAAAGAATAATGTTTTGGTTCACATTGGTTACATACATAAATATACGGGAGAAAAAATGAAAGTAGGCTTTTTACATTCCATTATTCGAAAAGAGGAAAAACTGCTGCTGGATGAGTTCAGAAAGCACCCGGAAGTCGAATTGATTAAAATTGACGACCGCCAGCAATTTTTTGACCTTCACCGAAACTCATTTGACCTCGATGTGGTCGTTGAACGTTCCGTCAACCACTCCCGCGCAGTGCATGCCCTCAAGATTTTCAGTGACCACGGTATTCCCACCGTCAACACCCCGGAGGTGGCCGAAGTGTGCGGAAGCAAGTTTCTCACCACCCAGGCGCTGATAAAGGCCGGCGTCCAGACGCCGCGCTGCTTTCTGGCGTTTACGCCGGAATCAGCTTTGGCGGCCATGGATCAGCTCGGATATCCCTGTGTCATCAAGCCCACCACGGGCTCCTGGGGACGCCTGATTTCAAAGATAAATGACCGTGATGCGGCCGAAGCCATCCTGGAACACAAAGCGATCCTGGGAAGTTACCATCACTCCATTTTTTATATCCAGGAATACGTGGAAAAAGAGGGCAAAGACATCCGCAGCTTTGTGGTTGGGGGTGAGTGCATTGCAGCCATCTACCGTCACGCCGAACACTGGATTACCAATACCGCCCGGGGCGGCACAACCACAAACTGTGTCATAACGCCCGAACTGCAGGATATCTCCGTTAAGGCCGCCCAGGCCTGCGGGGGGGGAGTGGTGGCCATTGACGTTTTTGAAAATGACGATGGCTATTCGGTAAACGAGGTCAACTACACCATGGAATTTCGCAACAGCATCGATGTGACCGGTGTGAATATACCGGCCAGGATCGTGGAATATATTCTGGAGGTGGGACGAAAATGAAAGTTAGCATTGTCGGCGCATCAGGATATGGCGGAGGAGAATTGTTGCGGCTGCTGTTGCATCACCCGCAGGTGGAAATCCACCAATGCACGTCGGAGCGATTTGTGGGCAAACCGGTAACGCGGCTACATCCCAATTTGCGCAAACGGACCGATCTTAAGTTTTGCAGCGTTCAGGATCTGGAAACGGTGGATCTTATTTTCACGGCCTTGCCCCATACCCGGTGTATGCAAAAATTTGGCGAATTCAGTTCGCTGGCCGCCCGAATTGTCGATCTTTCGGCTGATTTCAGGCTGAAAAACACCGATGCCTACCGCAAATGGTATGGGGTCGATCATAGCCAGCCGGACCGGCTCAGCGATTTTGTCTACGGCAATGTCGAGTTACACCGCGCGGAAATGAAACAGGCCAGGTATATCAGCGGGGCCGGATGCAACGCGACGGCTACCATTTTGCCCCTGTGGCCCCTTTTCAAGGAAGGTGTCGTGGATACCGCCAGGCCTGTAATCGCGGAAGCCAAATGCGGTTCATCGGAAGGCGGCAACAGTGCCAGCGAGGCCTCTCACCATCCGGAAAGAAGCGGTTGTGTTCGCTCCTATCGGCCCACCGGGCACCGGCACATTGCGGAAATGGAGCAGGAATTGGGCAATCCGATTCATTTTTCGGCCACCTCCATCGAGATGGTCCGGGGCATCCTCGTGACAGCCCATTTATTTGTCAATGACGGCATCACGGAAAAGGATATCTGGAAAACCTACCGTCAGGTGTACGGTCAGGAACCCTTTATTCGCATTGTCAAGGAAAGGCAGGGCATCTATCGCTATCCGGAGCCCAAAATCCTGGTGGGATCGAATTACTGTGACATCGGTTTCGAGCTGGATGGCACGCGGCTGGTGGTAATTTCGGCCATCGACAACCTCATGAAGGGCGCTGCCGGCCAGGCCGTACATGCCATGAACGTGATGTGCGGTTTTGAAGAGACCCAGGGGCTGGAATTTACCGGGTTACACCCGATATAGGGAATGACGAAGGACAAATAGTAGGGTAAGCCGTGGGTTACATAAAAGTCCAAGAGTCTATCGGTCGTGGAGTATTGGAGTGATGGAGTATGGGAGTGTTGTAAAAAGATAGCCTGCTTCTCAACCATTACTCCATTACTCCAGTACTCCAATAATCCGAAAATAATTTAAAATCACAATCCCTTGGTGGATTTGTCATACGTCATTTTTACATCATGTGCCGACTATTAACTGTAAGATCACAGACTCCATTTGCCATTGGGCCCCATATCGAAGCATTCGCCCATGTTGCCAAAAACAGCAAGGAATACCAGGGGCACGGGTGGGGCTGCGCCTATCAGAACCCGGCCGGACACTGGCACTTTTACCGTAATATCACGCCTGTCTGGGAAGATGACCTGAGCCGGTTTGGTAATACCACCCTGCTGGTGGCCCACGCCCGCAGTGCCTTCGAGGATAAAGACATTATCGTTGAAAACAACATGCCTTTTTTCGACGGGCGCACCGTCTACATTTTCAATGGCGAACTGCGGGGCGTTAAAATTCGGGAAGACGGCCGGATCGGGGCTGAAAAAATTTTTAACTACATCCGCCGCTTTGACAAAGGCGATACGCAGCAGGCGCTGACCAAAGCAGTCACCATCATCAAAAAAAGAACACGCCACATCAGAGGCATGAACATCATCATGGTCAACGAAACGGGAATTTTTGTATCCAGTTATTTCACAGAGGATGAATCCTATTTCACCATGAGCTACCGGCAAGGAGACGATCTGATTATCTGTTCGGATCCCTATCCTTCCGAGACAAACTGGTACAACATCGCCAATGATTCAGTGAGGACAATGTAAATGATCATCGTTAAAATCGGCGGAGGGGACGGCCTTAACATCAATGGCGTCATCGCAGACCTGTCCGGTCTGGATGACCGCTTTATCATCGTTCACGGGGCCAATGCCCTGCGCGACAAACTGGCGCAAGATCTGGGGCAACCCAAACAGGTGCTGACCTCGGTCAAGGGTTACACCAGCGTCTACTCGGATGAAAAACTGCTGGATGTCATGATGATGGCCTATGCCGGACTCAGAAACAAGCGCATCGTCGAATTGTGCCACCAGCACGGCATCAATGCGGTGGGCTTAAGCGGTCTCGACGGCAAAATCGTGCAGGGCATACGCAACAAGGGCATCCGGGTCTATCAGGGTAAAAAGCTGAAAATTGTACGGGATTTTTCAGGCAAACCCCAAACGGTTAACGCCCCCCTTCTGCAGCTGCTTTTAGACAACAGCTACGTCCCGGTGCTGACGGTTCCCATCATTGACGAACAAAACGCGGCCATCAACACCGAAAACGATGACGTTGTAAGAGTGCTGCAGCAGGCCCTGCATGCGGATGTGGTCATCAACCTGATCGGGGCGCCGGGGTTCCTTGAAAACAAGGATGATGAAACCAGTCTCATCAAAACCATAGCCGCCTCCGAACTTGAAGCACGGGAGCAGCAGGTGGAGGGCCGCATGAAGCGCAAAATGCTGGCGGTAAGAAAGCTCTTTGAACACGGGGCTTCCAAGGTTATCATCGGCGACGGACGCACAGAGCACCCGGTAGCGGATGCCCTGGCGGGAAAAGGAACGGTTATCACATGAGTACACAGCAACTGGAACAAACCTACGAACTTGAGGTCTATCCCCGCCGGGACATCGTCCTGATTCGAGGCAGCGGAGCCAGATTGTTTGACGAAAACGGCCGGGAATACATCGACTGCGCTGCCAATGTTGGTGTTTCCAATATTGGGCATGGAAATCAAACCGTGGCCAGGGCCGTGCACGACCAATACCTCACCCTGGGCAATTGCTACAGCATGTTTTACAACCCTGTGCGCGCCCATCTGGCACAAAAACTGGCGTCTCTTGCTCCCGGAAATCTCAACAAGGTCTTTTTTTGCAACTCCGGCGCTGAAGCCAATGAGGCCGCGATTAAGTTCGCCCGGTCCAGCACCGGCCGCCAGGAAATCATCGCGGCCATGCGTGGCTTTCACGGCAAGACCATGGGCGCCCTGGCCGCCACCTGGGGCCCGGAATACCAGAAACCGTTTGCTCCCATGATGCCGGGTTTAAAGCATGTGCCCTACAATAATTTGGCCAAGCTGGAAGCTGCCCTTGGCGGTAATACTGCGGCAGTTCTGCTGGAAGTGGTCCAGGGCGAAGGCGGTGTCAAAATCGGTGACAAGGCGTATTTCCAAAAAGTTCGCGAACTCTGTGATGCCAACGGTATGCTGCTGATTATCGACGAGGTCCAAACCGGTTTCGGCCGCACGGGCACCATGTTTGCCTGCGAGCAATTTGTGGTGCCCGACATGCTCTGCCTGGCCAAATCCCTGGCCGGCGGCATCCCCATGGGGGCGGTGCTCTGTAATGACCGGATCAAGGTGCCCGTCAAAAGCCACACGTCCACTTTCGGCGGCAACCCCACGGCCTGCGCCGCGGCACTGGCCACTATTGAAGTCATTGAAAAAGAAGGGCTGGTGGAAAGATCCAGGACCCTCGGTGAGTATTTTCTCCAGGAACTTGGCAGTATCGAGAGCAATAAAATCCGTGAGATCAGAGGTCTCGGCCTCATGCTCGGTATCGAGCTTAAAGAAAAAGCCGGGCCCTATGTACAGCAGCTTATGGAAAAAGGCATTATTGTTCTGCTGGCCGGCGCCACGGTCATTCGTCTGCTGCCGCCGCTGGTGATCACCCGGGAAGAAATTGATGCGGTGGTGGAGGCGCTGAAAGATACCTTGGGTGCTTAGCAACAAAGTTGGTGAAAATGTGAACCTGATCCTCGATACTGAATACTTGATAGTCGATGCTGGATACTAGATGCTCGATGTTGCTTTTCAGACCCGTCAGAATGTCATCGAGTATCGAGAATCGGGTACCGAGGATCTTTTCACTGATTCGATTAGAAAATATATTTAGGAAAAAAACTTGCCACATCCATCGGAATTTACAATACGGGCCGCCACCGAAAATGACGCGGCGGTTATCCTATCCTTGATTAAAGAGCTGGCGGAATATGAACATCTGTCCCACGAGGTGGAGGCAACCGCAGAAGACATCCACCTATCCTTATTTGGTGATCGTCCGGTGGCCGAAGCCCTGATCGGCGAGCAGGATGGCATTACCATCAGTTTTGCGCTGTTTTTCTATAATTTTTCCACCTTCCTGGGTAAACCGGGGATCTATCTGGAAGATCTTTACGTCAAACCGGAATACCGCAGCAATGGTTTCGGGCGCAGGATGCTGGCGCATATCGCCCGGCTGGCAAAAGAACGCAACTGCGGCCGATTTGAATGGTCGGTTCTGGACTGGAACGAACCCGCCATCCGCACTTATGACCGGTTGAATGCCAGGCCCATGAAAGAATGGATTTTATACCGCCTGACCGGCGAGGCGTTGGACAAACTGGCACAGGAAGGCTAGAAGCTATCTCAAAAAAGATCACCCGTTCGCCATGTTTCTCATCCGACATAATGATGACAACGACCCTGCAATCAATCTGGCACTGGAAGAGTATTGTCTGCACAACCTTGACTCCGGATTCGATTATCTGCTATTTTACACCAACCGGCCGTCCATTATCATCGGAAGGCACCAGAACCCTTTTCAGGAATTCAATCAAAAGCTGGCCCGGCAAAAAGACATTCTACTGGTGCGACGAATATCAGGCGGTGGGGCAGTTTATCATGACCCCGGCAATCTTAACTTCAGTTTTATAACCGATTTCACCGAAGAAAAACTGGATTATTTTAAAATCCTGATAAAGCCCATCCTGAACACCCTGCAGCACCTGGGGGTGCCGGTGCAGCTGACGGAAAAAAACAATATACTGGTGGACGGTAAAAAGATATCCGGCAATTCCCAGCACACCAATATGCGCCGGATGCTCACCCACGGGACCCTGCTCTTTGATGCGGAACTGGATGTTCTTCAGGGGGTACTTGATTCCAATTTAATGATCACCAGGTCACGGGCGGTTTCATCCATCAAAAGCGGGGTGACCAATATTTCTGAGCATTTGCGCCATCCCATCGGCATGGATGCCTTCCGGGCTGAAATGCTGGGGGGTATATCCGATGCATTGGGAGACTTGATTGAATACCGGTTGACGGCTGAGGACCGGAAGGCTGTAAAGCGGCTGGCAAATGAAAAATATAAATCCTGGGACTGGACCTTCGGGCGGTCGCCGGAATTTGCCGTCCACCACAAAATCAGGCTAGCTTCCGAAAATATAGATGCCAATCTTATGGTCAAAAATGGTATCATCAAGGCCATTGAGTTGGCAGAACAATCCAGAATTTCATCTTCGGCTCGCGAAATTATCAGTGAATTTATTGGTAAGCATTATGACTTACAGTTTACCGCAGATATAAGGAACAAATAATGACAGGGTTGCAGATCCATATTAAAAGTGGTCTTGTCTGCTTTGTCGTTTTTTTGGGTGTCATTATCCTGGGCGGAACAAACCCGGCCTTAGCGGGTGAAGACCCCGGCGATTTGTTCAACTACAGTTTTGGCGTCTGGCTGGGCAGCGGCGTATACAAGGTGAAGGACGCCGATAAAAGATTTGCTGTCTTGCGCGTGCCGATGGGGTATACTTTGCGGCCAATGCAATTTGACAAACCGGCCTTAGTGGACAGGCTGGGCTTTCGTTTGCTGTTGCCGGCCGTCATAGGTTTCGAGGAAGAAACCGACACCAACTTTAGCTATGGGACCGTGGCCTTTGTACCCGGTCTTGAAGTGCAGATCCCAATCAATGAATACTGGGCCTTAAAACCCTTTGCCCAGTTTGGGGCCGGCAAGGACACCGCCGGCGGAACCACACAGTATATTTATGGCGGGGGCTTGCGAAGTCTGGTCAGTATCCCCTGGCAGAAGTTTGTGTTCGGTATCGGGAACTCATTGGTCCTGGCTGAAAACCGGGATGCAAGCTCAAATGATACCAGTGGGTTTTCGATGATCAATGCCGGTCTGGATATTCGTCACCCAACGAATCTTACCATCTTTGACCGCCAACTCGATATCAGTGGATATTTTATTATTAACTATTTCCGCAACCAAGTGGATATTCTTAGCGATGATGGAAACACGAGCAAAATAAATACACTCTATGATGTTGGATTGACATTTGGTGTCAGCGAAGCCGTTTCAATATGGATAGTAAGTCTGGATCGGGTCGGAATAGACTACCGCTGGGGTGATGAAGGCTTCAAAGGAATCGGATTTAACCTGGGATTTCCATTTTAAAATTTTAAATGCTAAAAGAACTGTCCATTCGAAATTTTGCCATCATCGATGACCTGCAAATCGACTTCTCAGGCGGCTTCACCATATTGAGCGGTGAGACCGGGGCCGGCAAATCGATTATTCTCAATGCCGTTAACTTGCTGCTGGGAAGCAGGGTTTCGGCCGAACTGGTGCGTACCGGAGCCGAAAGCGCTGAATTGGAAGCCCTGTTTCAAATTTCAGCGACCAGCAACGTGGCCCGGATCATGTCAGCCAACGGTTACGACCCGGCCGAAGGTTTGCTGATCAGAAGACTCATCTCACGCTCCGACAACAACAGGGTATATGTCAACGGCCGCCTGGCGACCCTCGGCCTGCTGACAACCATCACCGAGAATCTCGCCAGCATTTCCGGACAGCACGCCCACCAGGGTCTTTTGAAAGAAGATCAGCACCTTCTCATACTTGACCAATTTGGCGGCTTGATGAAACAGCGCCGGCAGGTAAGTGACCTTTATCATCAAATTCTGCCGTTAATTGATAAACTCAACCGGCTCGAAGCTACCCGCAAGCGGCAGGGCGAACAGCGGGAACTGCTGGAATTTCAGAGAAAAGAGATCACCGCGGCTGACCTGACCCCCGGTGAAGATGCGGCCTTAGAACAGGAACGGCTGCGCCTGAAAAATGCCGAAGCGCTTTACCAGACCGTTTACAGCAGCATTGAGGCGCTTTACGGTGCCTCCGGATCCGTGATTGAAAGACTTCTGGAAGTAAAGAAAAATTTGACAACTGCGGGTCAAATTGATTCACAGTTGAAGACAACCGCCGAATCCCTGGCCTCGGCCTCCTATCAAATCGAAGACCTGACCGACGAGCTTCGTGCCCACCTGAATTTGATACAGATGGATGATCAACGGCTGGAAGCCGTCGAAGAGCGGCTGGATACACTTAATAAACTCAAGCGTAAATACGGCGGTTCGCTGGAGGCTGTTTTCTCCCAATTGGAGACCATCGCGGGCGAGCTTTCAAAGGTTAAAAACATCAGCCATCAAATCCGGGAAGTGGAAGAAAATCTTGCAAAATTACACGATCAGTTGACGCGCCAGGTACTGGAATTGTCGCAAAAGAGAGCTCAAGCTGCAAAAAAGCTGGCGGTGAAGGTAGTCGCAGAACTCGGGTCTTTAAAAATGTCCCTGACGGAATTCAAGGCCCTCCTTCAGCCCATTGCAACGGATGAGAAAACCAATTCCTATCTCACCGCCCAAGAGTATGCCATATCCGAAACCGGCATTGACCGGGCCACCTTTATGATCGCCCCCAATCCGGGAGAAGAATTAAAACCGCTGGCCGGTATTGCCTCCGGCGGTGAACTTTCCCGGGTGGTGCTGGCCTTAAAGGCCATTCTGGCCGAAACCGATGCGGTGGAAACCATTGTGTTTGATGAAGTCGATGCTGGCATCGGCGGCGGCACGGCTGAGGTGGTGGGCCGCAAACTGTCCGAACTTGCCAGGCACCACCAGGTTATATGTATTACCCATCTGCCGCAGATTGCAAAATTCGGTGAGCATCATTTCAGCATATCCAAGCATGTCAGCGACGGCAGGACCCTGACAGCCATCCAGCCGCTCAATAAAGAAGACCGCACCAGAGAAATTGCCCGGATGCTGGGAGGCGAGGAAATCACCCAGACCACTTTGGATCATGCCCGGGAGTTATTGGAAAAATAATTAGTGTTTGGTGTTTTTTTTTGGTGTTTGAAGTGAGGAGCTATCATGCTAATCGATAAATTTTTTGAAACCGGCAGAGAGTTTCTGGGCTGTCGATACCCCATCATGTGCGGGGCGATGACGTGGGTAAGCGATCCGAAACTTGTCAGCACCATCGGCAATGCCGGAGGCTTCGGGCTTTTGGCCGGCGGCAATACCCCGGTCGACATTTTTGAAGAACAAATAATTGAAACCAAGGAGCTGACAGACAAGCCCTTCGGGGTCAATCTTATCACCCTGGCCCCGGTTTACGAAGATCAGCTTGAATTGATCTGCAAGCTGGGTTGCCCGTTTGTCGTATTTGCAGGCGGCATACCAAAAAAATCCGAAATCGAAAAG
>Ga0316192_10003128_pt1 | contig 12060 bp, 10 predicted proteins | sample MerIslwburrow_MG_FD_204931 | JGI IMG/M metagenome (GOLD analysis project Ga0316192, IMG submission 204931) | Coastal sediment microbial communities from Maine, United States - Merrow Island worm burrow | ecosystem: Environmental > Aquatic > Marine > Coastal > Sediment | place: USA: Maine...
CGGTAAAAAACTTTCTGGAACTGTTTAATCCGGAAGATGAGCCGGATGATGTCATTATCGAATTCCAGAATTCCCGGGTTGCTGATCACTCGGCGATTGAGGCGATTGATAACCTTGCAGAAAGATATATCAAGGCAGGAAAAACCCTGCACTTGAGACATCTGAGCGAGGAATGTCGCCAGTTGTTAAAAAAGGCCGGCAGCCTGGTAGAAGTTAACGTGATGGAAGATCCGCGCTATCACGTTGCGGATGACCAGATTGCCTGATCGCGTTTACTGGTTGGCGATGTTCACGTTCTAGTCTGATGCTGTACATGCCGCTTGTGGGTGTTATAGTTTTGCGCTCATCAGGGGATCCGGCATGACGACAGATCAAACCATATTATTCACGCTGTTGTTTGTTGTATTCGTGCTGCTGATCTGGGGGCGCTTGCGTTATGACCTGGTTGCCTTCATGGCGCTGATTGCGGCGCTGGTGCTCGGTGTGGTGCCAAAAGAGCTGGCATTTTCCGGGTTTGGTCACCCCGCCACCGTTATCATTGCGCTGGTACTGATCGTCAGCAAGGGCTTGTCCAACTCCGGTGTTGTTGAACAGCTGGCCAGGCAGGTCAGCCGCTTCTCTCACTCCCTGCAAACACATATTGCCGGTATGTCCGGTATTGCGGCCGCTCTGTCTGCCGTAATGAACAATGTTGCGGCGCTGGCATTGCTGATGCCGGTGGACATGCAGGCGGCAAGCAAGGCAAAGCGCAGTCCGGCATTGACACTGATGCCGCTTTCTTTCGCCACTATTCTCGGTGGCATGATCACCATGATCGGTACGCCGCCCAATATTATTATTGCCGAATTTCGCCAGCAGGCCACGGGGACGAGTTTTTCCATGTTCGATTTTGCGCCGGTCGGACTTGCCTGCGCAGTGATTGGTGTGCTGTTTGTTGCGACCATTGGCTGGCGACTGTTGCCGGCCAGATACAAGGAACAACAGACGGCGCAGAAACTGTTTGATGTCAGTGGCTATGTTGCAGAACTGCACGTGCCGGAGGCCTCCCCGGCTATTGGTCAACGTGTGCGTGATCTTGATGCGCTGGCTGAAGAAGAGGATGTGGCTGTCATTGGTCTGATACGTCGAGGTAAACGCTTGCCTGGCCAGGCGCGGTTGTCCGAGGTGCGCGTCGGTGACATCCTGGTGGTGGAGGCGGTGCCTGAGGCGATCGACAAGATTGTTGGTGTGCTGAAGCTGGATTACCAGGCGAAGGGACAAGATACCGGCCCACTCAGCAATGAAGACATGACATTGCTGGAGGTCGTGGTGCCGGGAGGTGCGCGTATCGAGGGGCGTGCTGCCTACACGTTGCGGTTGCAGAACCGTTTCGATGTCACCTTGCTGGGTGTATCGCGCCAGGGCAAGCAGTTTCGTGAGCGGGTACGTACGCTGGAAATCAGGGCAGGGGATGTACTGTTGCTGTTTGGTCCTGGCGAGTTGCTCGCTGAAGTCAGCAGCTGGCTGGGTACCTTGCCGCTGGCCGGTGCCGACAAACTTACACCAACGAAGCGTCACAAGGCATGGCTGGCTGCAGGCCTGTTTGCTGTGGCTATTATACTGGCCAGCGTTGGTGTGCTGTATTTGCCGGTGGCGTTGTCCATCGTGGTGGCCGCTTTTGTACTGCTGAATATCCTGCCGGCACGCCAGGTGTATGAATCAATCGAGTGGCCTGTGATTGTGTTACTGGGGTCAATGATTCCGCTCGGGGTAGCGCTTGAGACCAGCGGCGGTACCGGCCTGGTGGCTGCTGCCATAACCGGTCTGGCTGAGGGATATTCTCCGGTAGTGGTGCTGACGCTGTTAATGATCGTGACGATGACGCTGTCCGATGTCATGAACAATACGGCTACCGCCGTTATTGCCGCGCCGGTGGCCATGGATATTGCCAACCATCTGCAGGTGAGCCCGGATCCCTTCCTGATGGCTGTGGCGGTTGCCGCCTCCTGTGCCTTTTTGACGCCCATCGGTCACAAGAACAACACCCTCGTCATGGGGCCTGGTGGTTACCGCTTTGGTGATTACTGGCGCATGGGGTTACCGCTGGAAGTGCTGGTTATCGTGGTATCAATACCGATGATCGTCTGGGTTTGGCCGATGTAGAGGGGGGGGCAGGCCAGCGGCAAGGCGGCCAGAAAAAAACTTTCAGACCTGCCTTGCCACTGCCACCCGCCGATGTTTCAGGCTTCGTACTTGATCGCCTCGACACTCATACACAAATGTACATTACCTTCTACCAGGGTGGTCAACTCGTCCATGCCGAAGTCGGCCCGGTTGATTGACGTGGTGGCCTTGACGAGGACCCTGTTGGTCTGGTCTATCGGTGCATCGTCCACTGTTGTCACTTTAACATTGAAGATGACAGGTTTTGTGATTCCCCGCAGGGTGAGCTTGCCTGTCAGCACGGCCGTATCCGGCCCGGTCCATTTGAAGCCATTGCTGACAAACAGCACTTCCGGGTGATTCTCGACATCAAAAAAACGCTCTCCCTTGACCATGCTGTTGACGAGCTTACTATCGGTTTGCAGGCTGCTGGTTTTGATCAGCACCATGGTCTGGCCGTCACCCTGCTCACCATGATCCAGCGACATACCGCCCTGGAAGTCAGTGAAGCTGCCTTCGATACGCGACAGTTTACTGTCCACACAGAAGCCGACCCGTGAACTGGATTTCTGGATGCGATAGAGATGGCCCTCCTGCGCTGCTGAAAGCATGGTCTCCAGCAATGCTGAGTCGACCTTGCCATCCAGGAAGGGTGAACACACATCGGGCTCTTCCGCAGTGGCCAATACGGCGGTCGCGAACAGGGCGATCAGCAGTGCAAATTGATTTAATCCTTTCATCATGTCTTTACCTCCAAACACGGTTTCCTTGTTAAAGTATAACAATATTATAAATTACTAATACATGTGACATGTTGTCACAGCATGAGTTCCATTGAGTGTGGGTGTCTTTTACCTCTCTGTAACTCTATTATAATCTTAATTATCAATAGCTTACTATATTTTGAGGTGCTGGTTGGGAAATTCCGGCGTTAACGGGGAGTGGCAGAAAGGGTGCTGCCGGCATCTCTGTTGAGCCTTATCTATAGTCAAGAATCAGGGGTTTGGGTGATGCCGGCAGGCGGGTAAAAGTGCTGAAAAGAAGACTGCCCGGCGATCCGGGTGACGTATCAGGCCACCCGGTGCCCGGGACGCGGTCTACTATTCCGCGGGTTCCAGTGAAATGGCCAGTGCCTCTGTGTAGGTTACTTCAACAATATCGCCTTTCTTCAGTTCTTTCAGATAGTGTTGCAGCTCGGGCGAGTTCTCCAGGGAGATCTTGCGCAGTCCGCGGTCCGGGCTGAGGAAGGTGATGAACTTCTGGATGGGGTCAACAAACATGACCTCGGCACGGCGTTTTACCTGTAAGCCAATCGCGCCACCGGGTTTGTCGCCTTCCGGCCTGGTAGCCTTGACGCCGCTGACCGTTGTGTCGAGCGTGGTGTTCTTGTCAACTTTTACCAGCTCTGCGATCGCGCTTCGGTAATACTGGATGTCAACCAGGTCACCGATCTTGACCTGTGGCAGGTTCTTCACCTGGTCGGTTACCTGGATGACGGCTGAATTGCCTTCTGGTCCCTGTATGGTAACCAGGTGTCTTTCCATGTCGACGGCGGTTACCGTGGCAGTCGCTTCAATCAGGGTGGCAGAGTTCATACCCGCCGGTGGTGGTACGCGATTGTCCGGTGACATGTCAATGTAATCCATTTCCGGATCGTTTGCGGCCATTGCAGATACCGATGTCATCAGTATCGAGCAGGCGATAAGTAATTTGAAGCTTTTCATTTTTGATCTCCCTTTGTGACGGATTTCCTGATGGTTGTTGCATGATTAAACATTACCGAGCTACCCGGTTATGCGGAAAGCGTGGTTTTTCCCTTATTAATCACTGCCAACAGCTGTCAGGCAGCCCGCTAAAGATAGTTGAGGTTTAACAGGCTGTCTATCTGTTGGTCAGAATTTATGAATGTCAGGGCGCGCGGCGTTCTATTGTCCAGCCGCTTGTATTCCTCACATAGACAAAACGGTCGTGCAGTCTGCAATCACGCGCTTGCCAGAACTCGATCTCAAGCGGCGTCACGCGGTAGCCACCCCAGAAGGAGGGTAGTGGGATTTCACCTTCAGCAAACCTGCGTTTGATCTCGTCGACCTTGGCGTCCAGCAGGGAACGCGATGAAATCACCTGGCTCTGGGTCGAGGCCCAGGCGCCAATCTGACTGCCGCGCGGGCGCGATGCGAAATATTTCATGGATTCAGCCGTCGGAACTTTTTCAGCATGGCCGGTGATCTTGAGTTGCCGGCCCAGGGCAACCCACGGAAACAGCAGGCCGACCTTGCTGTTGGCGGCCAGTTGTTTCGCCTTGGCACTCTCATAGTTGGTGTAGAAAACAAAGCCGGACACGTCATAAAATTTCAGTAGTACGGTGCGGATCCATGGCTGGCAGTCTGCATCTGTCGTGGCAAGACTCATAGCGTTGGGTTCGGCGATGCCTGAATCAACAGCCTCCGCGTACCAGCTTTCAAATTGCCTGATCGGATCGGGATTCAGGCTGTCGCGTTGTAGTCCTTGCGACATCCAGTGTGAGCGAAGTTCTTCGGGGCTGTCAGTCATGAGTGAACAATACTTGCAGGGCGACCGGGAATAAAGGGCGTGATCGGAAAATTTATTCATGCCGTTGCTGCGCTGAGGCCGAGGCAGCGACCCGGCAGGGCATCGCAACATGCAGGCCCATGGGTAGTTCAAGCAATAAAGTTTCTATGGTGAATCATTGCGAGCTATTGTAATCAATTGAATATGTTGAATAAATAATGTTATGCGGGTCGGGCGGATATTATTCGGAGATGTGTGAAAAATTGCGCTGTGCTATTACAATAGCGCGAAATATTATTTCAGTCGTGTATTCATGAAAATCCAAGTCAGCGAACTGATCGTAAAGTATCTGGAGAAGCTGGGTATCGAGTTTATCTTCGGTATGCCCGGTGCGCATATCCTGCCGGTGTACGACAGCCTGTATCACTCCAGCGTCAAGAGCGTGCTGGTCAAGCATGAACAGGGCGCATCATTTATGGCGAGTGGTTGTGCGCGGGCATCGGGAAAGATCTCGGCCTGCATCACCACCGCAGGGCCGGGTGCAACCAACCTGGTGACCGGCATTGCCAGCGCTTATGCGGACAAACAGCCGATCCTGGTCATTACCGGCGAGACCTCAACGCATATTTTTGGCAAGGGCGGCCTGCAGGAAAGTTCGGGCGAGGGCGGCAGCATAGATCAAAGTGCCCTGTTCCAGGGAATTACCCGCTATCACAAGGTGGTTGAGCGTATCGATTACCTGGCAAATGTCCTCAACCAGGCATCGAAAGCATTATTCTCTGACAGCCCTGGGCCGGTGTTGCTGAGTTTTCCTTTTAACGTACAAAAGGAACTCGTTGATGCAGACCTGCTTGATAGAGTGATGACTGAAAAACCATCCTATGTCATGTATGAGAACATCCAGTCGATCAATGCGTTGACGGACATGATACTGGAAGCGCGTAACCCCGTGATTGTTGCGGGTTATGGCTGCATAAAATCAGGCGCACAGGAGCTGGTGTCCGAGCTGAGTGATTCGCTGAATATTCCGGTGACCAGCAGCATGAAGGGAAAGGGCGTTATCAGCGAGCAGTCTGCGCTGTCGCTCGGCAGCCTCGGAGTTACCTCGACCGGTTACGCCTACAAGTATATTGTTGATAATGCCGATGCCATTATTTTTCTGGGGGCGGGCTTTAATGAACGCACCAGTTACCTGTGGGATAAAACCCTGCTTGAAAACAAGAAAATCGCGCAGATAGACAGTAACCCGGAACAGTTACAGAAGGTCTTCAAGGCCGATGTGGCTATCACTGCTGATATCAAGGCGGCACTGACGGGTGTTTTGAATAACCTTGATGCGCAGGGTGTGGATCGCGATGCAGCACGCAAGCACATTGCTGCGAATGATCCGGTTGAAAAGCGGGATGCCGGCAGCAGTGAGGTCTTCCAGTCCGGTTTTGCGCTGGTAGAGAAATTCTTCAAGCGGCTGGAAAAGAAGTTTGAAAAAGACCTCGTCGTGTTCGATGACAACATGATTTTTGCGCAAAACTTTTTTAATGTGTCCGCTGGTAACCGCTTTTATCCAAACTCCGGAATCTCTTCGCTGGGGCATGCGATTCCGGCTGCTATTGGTTCACGCTTTGCCGTGCACAAGCCAACCATTGCCATTATTGGTGACGGTGGTTTCCAGATGTGTTGCATGGAACTGATGACAGCGGTCAATTATGATCTGCCGATTACCGTGGTGATGTTCAATAATTCCACCATGGGACTGATCCGGAAAAACCAGCACCAGAGTTACGGGCAACGCTTCATTGATTGCGATTTTTCCAACCCGGATTATTCGCTGCTGGCAAAATCATTCGGTATCGAATTCCAGCATGTGGAAACTCCTGAAGACCTGGATCGTGTGTTCGAGAAAACAGATTTTATTGCCGGCACCAACCTGATTGAAATCATGCTGGACAAGGAGCTCTTTCCGAATTACAGCTCGCGTCGTTCCTGATTCCTGCACCTCCATGCCCGCATTCTCCTGTCCGGTACTCGAGCGCTGCCTGTGCCTGCATATCGATAGCGCTGCTGCCGAGGAGATAGTCCTGCAATTGCCGGTTAAGGATGCGGACGCTTTGTACAATCTGTATGACCGGGCCATCGTATTGCTTGAGCGTGCATTGTGGAACTCCGGTCTTTCGCAGTCGCTGCTTGATGATTACCACGCCCTGTTTGTTGAGCTGGAAGCGCATATTATGGCTGCCGGCGATGATTTTCGGCACCGCTTTGTGGTGGTGGTGCCGGTGGCCGATCGACCGCAGCAGCTAAGCGCCTGTCTGCAGAGCCTGGTCGGTATGCTGCAGGCTTTTCAGTATGGCAGGGGGGCGGCGATGCTTTCGGAAAGCCTCTCCGTTGTCATTGCCGATGACAGTCGTGAACAGGCGCATATTACGGAAAACCGGTTGATTGCGGCAGAAACTGAACAGCAGGGTCTGCCGGTAAGGTATTTTGGTTTGCAGGAGCAGCAGGCGCTGCTGGCGAGTATCAGGCAGGATGAGCGGCAGGCATTGCGTAACGTAATTGGAGAAGCTGCAGCACAGCCCTTTTATCACAAGGGCGCCTCCGTGATGCGCAATATTACCAGCCTGTTGTTGCATCGAATGGCACAGCAGGATGAGGACCTGCTGTTTCTGTTTGTAGACAGTGATGAGCAGTTCCATGCCTGTACGGACCCGTCTCGCAAAGTGTTTACAACCAATTATTTTTATCACATTGATCGTATCTTCAGGCAGGGCAATGTGCAGGTACTGACCGGCAAGGTGGTTGGCGACCCGCCGGTATCGCCGGCCGTGATGGCTGCTACCTTGCTGGATGACGCAGTCTGTTTTCTTGAAGAACTTGCGGCGCTGGATGCCACTGCGACCTGCAGCTTTCATGGATGCAGTGCTGCAACGACAGATGCAGCCTACCATGACATGGCGGGATTATTCGGTTTTACACCATCAGACAAGCCTTTTCGATTTCAATGCGGTCTTGCAGGGATGCATAACCATGCGGCCTGCCTGGCGGGTTTTGCTGGCAGGCTGAATGGCTTTTTTGATGGTGAACATCCGACGCGAATGACCGCTTACCGGCATACGGATGTTGAAGCCGGTGTCTCGGCAGCGCGGACCGTGTATACCGGGAACTATGTGTTGTCGCCGGCGGCATTACAGTATTTCATCCCTTTTGCGGGGCTCGGCTTGCGCATGGCCGGCCCGGTACTCGGGCGCCTTGTTCAGTCAGGGATTGGCGATGCCTTCGTAGCAGCAAACTTGCCCCTGTTGCATGCCCGAACGGTACGGCAGAGCGGCAACGCCGAGTTTCGCGCGGGGATTGATCGCAGCTCGGCGCTGGTTGATCTGTCGGCTGAGTTCGAGCGCCAGTTCTTTGGTGATGTCATGCTGTTTTCGGTCATTGAGCTGGTAGCGGAAGCATATCCGGTGGTGCTGCCCGATGCGGGCCGGGTCAGTGACATTGTGCGTGCAACACAGTTACGGATGCGTGAGGCCTATGCTGTGAACCAGGCGCGGCTGTTGCAACGCCTGGTTGCGCTTGAGGCGTTACTGGTGTCTCCTGGTTGCTGGTGGTCTGTTGCAGCAGAATTTGCCGATACACGTGCCTTGCTGGAACAGTTTATTGCCTCTCTGCATGCTAACTTTGGCTTGCAAGCGAATGCTTTTCGCCTGATTGACGATGAAAAGCATTGCAATGAGCGTCATCGGGCAATAGTCGATGCCCTGCTGGCCTATCAGACAGATCGTGAAAGCTGGTGCCGGTTATTAGCCTAGCCCTGCAGGCCGCTGCTTTGTATTAAATGCCACTTTACCAGTTGTGCAGACAGGGCCTCGGCAGCTGCGCTCTGACCGCTGCAGTGCAGCCATTCAATTGCCCAGCGATGCCCGAGCATGCTGGCGTTGCTGTTACTGGGAGGCTGGTCAAGCTGATGGGTTTGTGCGAGGTATAAAAAAAGTGCCCGCGTCAGGGCGTGCACCGTGGCCGACAAACGGTCCGGGTAACTCCATTCACACAGGCCGCGGGTGCTGTAGCGTTGCTGTACGCTACGGCGCCGGATGGGTCGTGCGGGTACGCGACCCCAGTTGCATTCCATGGCCGGGTAGTCCTCGCCTTGCCATATATTGACCTTGATGCGGAATTTATGCCGGGCCTGCGGCTCATCGCAATCAAGCCAGGTCTCGCGGGGTGGCCAGCAGGTGCTCAGTGTGACAGGGGCAAGTTCTCCGCACAGTTGTGGCTGATGCTGTTGTTCTGTCATCGGGTAGATACGAATCCAGTCGAGCAGGTGTGTGTCGTACGCGGCAAGCTTGTTGACCAGGAAATCAACTACCGCAGGCACGCCGGTCCTGTCATGAACGGGTACTGTCAGGGTGCTCATATGCAGGCTGCACAGACTCCATGGTTGGGACAGTGTTTTTATAGTAGACCCGCCTGCCGTATGTTTCAAACTTTCGTGCACGGCGAGGAATCTGTATGCAAGGAAAAACTCCACACCGGGCGGCTGGATCAGGAGTAACTTCCGATAGCTGTGATGATTGCGATAGAATCGTTGTTTCTCTCCTCTGAACGTTACCTGGTGAATGACAATCGCATGATGAATACGCTTGAAACCGGCAAAGGTTTCTCTGAACAGAATATTTCTGCCGCAAGATGTGCTGTCATTGCCTGGGCGATGCGCTCGGTGATTCTGTTTGCAATGGCCGGGCCAGGTTCGTCCAGGGTGGATATGCGGGTTTTTGGCCAGCAATCTTCAGGCTATAGACTAATGCTCTATTAATATCGGTTTGATGTACACGACCAGTCTGGTAATTCCATGGTAATTGCAATTGTTTTGTTGCTCTCGTTGTTGTTGATCCTGGGTCCACAGTGGTGGGCGACCCATACCTTTCGCCGCTACGGCGGGATTTCGCCACACATCCCGGGCAATGGTGCATCGCTTGCCCGTCATTTGCTGGAGAATTTCGGTATCACCGGTGTGCAGGTGGAAGAGGGCAAGCAGGGCAGTGATCACTATGACCCCGCACGTCGCGTGGTCAGTCTGGGAACAGATAATTATCATAATAATTCACTGACCGCGATCGCTGTTGCGGCACATGAAGTGGGTCATGCAATACAACACCATCGTAATGACAGACTGCTGGCATTGCGCACCCGGCTGGTGACGCTGGCGGCGAGTACCCAGCAGCTCGGTGCCGGCGCCATGTTTCTGTTACCACTTGTGATGATTGTCACGCGGGTGCCGGCGGCCGGTCTGGTAATGGCGGTGATCGGGCTGGGAAGTATGGCATCTGCCACGCTGGTCCACCTGGTGACGTTGCCGGTGGAAATTGATGCCAGCTTTGGCAAGGCCCTGCCCATTCTGAAGCAGGGACGTTATGTAGGGGAGGCCGACGAGAAAGCCGTGCGTCGCGTACTGCGTGCGGCAGCCCTGACCTATGTGGCCGGCTCGCTGGCCAGCCTGTTGAATCTGGCGCGCTGGTTCGCTTTCCTGCGCAGGGCCTGAGATCCTCAAAAACTGGATATGCAGGCAGGAGTTATCCTATAGTGCATGCATAACTCTTGTCAGTGTCAATGCGGAGCGTGGATGTGTTCAGAAATCTGGCGGTAATCGGAAAAAGTGCCTGGTACTGGCTGATGCTGGTGCTGCTTGGTATGGCCTTCGAAAGTGTTGCGCTTTTTTACCAGCACGTACTTGATGAATTACCCTGTGTCCTGTGTATACATGTGCGCCTGCTGATGCTGGCACTGATACTGATATCACTGGCGGCTGTATTCATACGCAAGTTTCAGTGGCTGAATGCGACGGCACATCTGCTCACTGTGCTGGTGGCGGCGTTATTGCTGGAGCGTTCCTATCAGCTGCTGGGTACGGAACGCGGTTTCACCTTCGGTGATTGCGGTATGGATCTGGGCCTGCCTTCCTGGCTGGCGCTGGAAAGCTGGTTTCCGGCCGTCTTCCAGGTGCAGACTTCGTGCGGGTACACGCCGGAATTACTGTTCGGTGTAAGCATGGCTGAGGCTTTGATCGTATTCTCGCCGCTCTTTCTATTCTTCACCCTGGCGATGACGCTTGCCTCTTTCATGAATATTGGTAAAGAATAACAAATAGTTAGCTGTACTCTCTCGAACGAATCCAGTCCCGGGCTTGTCATGTAAGGCGCCTGGAAAAGTCATCGGCTGCTGGCCTGAATCTATATTACGTTATATAGTAATATGCTTTATTAATTACCTGCGCCCCGGTCTGCATTCGTTAGCGAGTGTTTTGATGGCAGCGACTATGTACGTCGCCAGGGATTTCCGGAGAGACTGATGAGAATCAAATACACCCGCTTGCTGCTCACTGCTGCTTTGTTTTTTGCCCCGCTATTGACGCAAGCGGCCGAGGTGGTCAGTGAGAACCTCGTCTTCCTGAAGGAGGATGGCAACAGCTACCTGTTGCAGCGCTCCATGCGTACCGACTGGCAGCAGTATGACTTTTACCTCGACAAGCATCAGGGGCTGGACAGCCTGTACTACATTGATCCGAATGAATATGAATGGGACGAGAGTAACCCGGACGTCAATATCCTCAAGTTCAGGCGTGGAACCTTTACCATCATGTATCCCGGCAGCTATGGTGATCGGGTTGCCGTTGACGAGCAGGGTATCCATACCCTGAATACGTGGGATGGCGAAAAGCTCGAAGACGGCCACTACGGCAGCTGGAATAAACCGGACAACTTCAGCCGTTTTGTGCAGGCATGGGTGATTCCAGAGACCTTTAAGATTATCAGTTACGAGAGTAATCGCGATGGAGAGTGGATCGAACGCAACAATACCCTGACATTTTTCGCCAGCGATGTGAATGATGTAACTTTTACTGTTCGTTACCAGCTGATCGACGCCGACAATGACGGTGTTGCTGACAGTCATGATGAATGTATCAATACGCCGGCCGGTGTTGTTGTGAATGGTAGCGGTTGCGCAGCAGATTCGGATCGCGATGGCGTGCCTGACAGGCAGGATCGTTGTGCTGATACACCGGAAGATGTAGTTGTCGATAGTCAGGGATGTGAGCTGGACAGTGACCGGGATCTTGTCGTTGACCGGCTGGACCAGTGTCCGGATACCAGTGAGCATGCACCGGTAGACCGCAGTGGTTGTGAGATCGATTGCGATGGTGATGGCGTGGTAAACAGCAAGGATGACTGTCCGCGCACACCGGCCGGCATGCAGGTTGATCTGCTGGGCTGCGAGCTGGATACCGATGGTGACGGCGTGACTGACAGTGTGGATCAATGCCCGCAAACACCGGCCGGTGCCGCTGTTGATGAGAAAGGCTGCGAACTGGACAGTGATGGCGACGGGGTCACGGACAGTCAT
>Ga0316192_10003133_pt1 | contig 12048 bp, 11 predicted proteins | sample MerIslwburrow_MG_FD_204931 | JGI IMG/M metagenome (GOLD analysis project Ga0316192, IMG submission 204931) | Coastal sediment microbial communities from Maine, United States - Merrow Island worm burrow | ecosystem: Environmental > Aquatic > Marine > Coastal > Sediment | place: USA: Maine...
CCGAACTCGTTCACCAATACCGAGACCTGCCGCTAGGCACCGTCGACGCCTCAGTCATCACAGCAGCCGAGCGACGCAACCTCTCGTCAATCGCGACTGTCGACCACCGCCACTTCACCGTCGTCAGCCCCAACCACGTCCAAGCCTTCGAACTCCTCCCCTGAATGTTCTCATGCTGCGGCTACACCACTGAAGCCAGAGCCGATCAGCTGTTTGCCAGCATCTCTTGCTCGCATCGTCGATCTCGCCAATCAAGAACTGGAAGCACAACCAAACCCACCCAGGTGGCTGATGGACGGCCCACCCGCCCGCCACCCCGGCGCTTGACGTGGCCACCTGGACCCATCACCTCTCCAGAGTAGACCTGCTAAGAGGACTTCTGGAGGATCTCTGAGGGTGATCCGTGTCGTGGCAGCTCCGCAGATCACCTCTGACCTGCGGGTTCCTGTCGGGCTGGGGAGATTCGAACTCCCACGGCTTCAGCCGCCCTCTTTGACCCCCAGTAAAATCACTGCCGTCCGAGTTGGTCCGAGTAAGTCCGAGGCGTTCGATCAGGTCCGAGACGTGGGAAGCGCACTCCGGGAAGTCCGACCGGTTCCGGCCCGTAGCAGGATTTCTGCATACATCTTAAATACATCGCGAATCGTTGATCAGGTCGGAGAAACAGCCGTGATCCACCAAGGCCATGTGACCAGATTCACTATCACCTGAGCGGTAAACAGCGAGGCGAGTGCCAGGCCACTTGACCACGGCCACCACCCACCGGTGCCGACCAACAAGCTACCGGTCACGGCCTGACGACAAAGGCCACACCGTGGGGGTTCAAGTCGGAGGGGCGAGTCTAGCCCCAAGCACACGCGGCACCTGGCAAGCAGATCTGGTGGCCGCATGACGCGAAACACCTGGTCAGCGCCCCGCCAGGTCGTGGCCGCCATAGCCGAGGGCTAGGCCGTGACCATCGCCCCCAGCCTGAGGCCCGTTTTGGCTAGAGTGGTAGGTGATGACTGTTTCTCACACCGATCTGAATTCCGATCCTTCGACCGGGAAACCGCGATGGGAACGGATTTCCGAGGCCGAGGCTCGGGCCGCCATCGGCGACGACGCCATCGATGATGCCCTCACCGAACTAGGCGCCAAGGGCCGAGCTTCGGCGGACCGCTACAGGGCGGATGGGCACTCGATCCCCGATCAGGCCTAGCCCAGCTATATGACGCTGAACTGGCTGGCCCTCCGCGTCACCGGCGGAGCCCGCTCAGCCATCTACGATGAGGCGTTTCCCGGCAACCTGGTAGACGCCCTTCGATCGCTTCCAGACCAGGTGTCCGCCGCGTTCGACCAAGAGGCAGCGTTAGCTGTCCTGGTCACATTCGCAACTCATTGGAACGACCTCCGACCTGACGGCCCGGGTCGGACCGACTTCATCGGCTTACACCGCCACCCAACCGCCCGGGTCGAGGCAATCCTCGCGTTCTACGCCATAGAGATCGCCCCGGGTCAGGTTGTGATCACCAACGTCGTGGGTCACCCCGTAGACCGGTAGCGGAACCAAGGTCGTGGGCTCCGTTGCATCGTTGGATTTAAGCAGTTCCGGTCCGACGATTTCATCAAGCTCTCACCGACAACAGCCTGACCGGGTCAATGGGCAGAGTCGGCGCTGCCAGCGACAACACCGCCATGGAATCATGGTTCGGGCTACTACAAAATAACGTCCTCGACCGCAACGACTGGGCCACCAGAACCAAACTCCGCACCGAAATCACATGGTGGATCGAAGCCGTCTACCTCAAGTTGCTGTGTAACCACCGTCCACGACCAAGTTTTCACCATTGATCATGCCGGCAGCGCCACTCGTCAGATAAAGCGCGGCAAGCGCAATTTCTTCAGGCTGAGCGAAACGGCCGGTAGGAATCTTCCTCTTGAATGCCTCGCCGACTTCGCCAGACCAACTCCCTTCGGAGCCCATCTTGGTCTCGACGACCGTTGGCGAAATGGCGTTGACGCAGATACCGAGGGGACCCCACTCCATTGCGAGCACGCGGGTCATGCCAAGCACGGCGGCTTTGCTGGTGCAGTATGCGAGGTGTCCGTCGAGTGCGACCAGTGCCGCCTGGGAGGCCATGTTGACGATGCGGCCGCCTCCCTGCTCGATCATCTGCTTGCCCACTTCGCGAGCGTAGAGAAACGAACCGCGCAGGTTCACGTCCATCGTGATGTCCCACAGCTCAGCCGAGGTTTCCTCAGCCTTGGCGAGCGGCCCGACACCCGCGTTGTTCAGGAGGATGTCGATACGCCCCAATGCCTTGACCGATTCAGCGACGATGGTCTGTACGGAGGCCTCGTCGGCGACGTCACCCACCAGGGCGAGATGCTGCGATCCGAGCGAGCGTGCTGTTTCGTGCACCTGTTCGTCACGGTCGACCAAAACCAGCGTGGCACCGCGCTCGGCGAACAACTCGGCCATGCATTTGCCGATACCGCCAGCGCCACCAGTGATGAGGGCCACCTGACCATTGAGATCGAATGCTTTGTCGAATGAGAATTCCATGACCGACTTTCCCGTTCAGCGCGCCTGAGAGGCGTGATTGAGTGCTAGCCCGCTTGCACGGGCATAGGTGGAGACCACTCCTTGAATATGGTGTCGGATCAAGGAGACTGGATCGTTGTTCAAGGTCCCGGCACGAAACGCCGCATATTGAAGCGGCATAAACTGGCTCAGGAGTGTCATCGGCGCCGGCCGCTCGGAGAGGTTCTTCAGCAGCACCTGCACACTGGCTTCGACCTCGGGGTCAGCCCAGTAATAACGCGAGCGGTCGCTGAAGCTGTACTTGCGAGCGGAGGCCCGCTCCGCATCCGATCCAGCGTAATACTTGGCCCAGTTCTGCGGCTTCTCGAGCATTCGCTCCTCCAGCACCTGCGGGAGATTGGACAGGGGCCTGTCAGTGATCCACTCCCGCTCGATATGACTCAAGGCAAAGAGCGCCTCGCGGGCAGCATAGGTCAAACCGGGTCCAACTTTGAGGATAGCGAAATGGTCATTGACCAGATTGCGTAACTCGGTCTCGGTCTGGTAATCAGTCGAGTGGGCTTCATAGACAATGTTGTCAAAGCCCAATATGGCCTTGCTCAGCTCCCGTGCCTTGGCAGGTTGGTATCCGATCACAGCGGCGTGATCGAACTCGACACCGGGCTGCACCACCACTCCGATCACCCGTTCCCATGCTTGGCCCAGACCACGTTCGGTAAACTTGCTGCGGTGGGTCTCGATGGTTTGCTTCAGATCCTCGATCCGTGTGGTGGCAAGTTCGTGAAGATCTTCCTGCGCCCCGCCGGGCACCGGCACTTCGGTTCCAATGACGTAGACCGGCGGCGCCGACGGATCGGGAATTGCCGCTTCGGCTGCGGCGCACAACTCTGTGGCACGCTCGGCGATGGTCTCGTCCGGGACCGGTTCGACATCATCAGCACAAGCCATGCTCGCGTCCAGGTGGATCTTGGAGAAGCCGGCACGAACATAGTCCGCGACCATGGTTTTTGCTGCCGCCATCGCCTCCGCCGCCGGTTGCGAACTCCAGGGGTTCGGGCCCAGGTGATCACCCCCGAGAACGAGCTTCTGCTCGGGGAAGTCCACCTGCGCCGCAATGTCCAGCACGTAGTCGCGAAAGCCGCTCGGCGTCATGCCGGTGTAGCCGCCATCTTGGTTGACCTGGTTGCAGGTGGCCTCTATCAACAGCGGCGAGCCATCGGACTTGGCTTGGTGCAGAGAGGCTTCGAGTACCAGGCGGTGAGCTGAGCAAACAGAGTAGATGCCCCGCTTGCCGTCGGCCCGGTTTTCTTCAACAATGTCTCTCAGAATTCCGGCATTCATACGTGTCGCTCCGCCGAGTCGATGAACCTACCCAGTTCGAGCAGGGTGCTGTTGCCTTCCATCGGGCCGCGTTTGGTCACCGCCATGGCACCCGCTGCGTTTGCCAGCGTCAGGGCGCGCTCGATTTCGATGCCCTGGGCCAAGCAGGAAATCAGCGTGCCGCCAAAACAGTCACCGGCTCCGGTCGGGTCCACCTCAGTGACCTTGAACGAGGGCACGTGCAGTGACTGCGTACGGTCGTAGTAGACGCTGCCCTCGGCGGCATTCTTGACAACGACCATCTCCATTCGATGGCTGTTGAATAGCGAAGCGACAGCCTCATCTTCAGGTGCGTCGCCACAAAAGTACCGTAGATCATCCTCACTGGGCAGGAGAATGTCGCACTCCTCCAGCACGTGGAGAATGGCTTCTCGGATCCCGGGTGAATTCAGAACCTCGGGTCGAATATTCGGATCAAAGGAGACCTTGCCTCCGCTCTGCTTGACCAGCTCAAGCGCTCGCTTCACCGCGGCAATGGCGCCGGAGCTGCCGAGCGACGAGCCCATGACGTGGAAATAGCGGCAGCCACCAGCGAGGGCCGGATCGACTGAGTCGGCATTGATCAGCGCGGCGGCGCTGTTGTCGATGTTGAAGATGAACTCACGGCTACCGTCTCGCTGATAGGTCACAAATGCGGTACCCGTGGGAAGCTTGTCAGTGCGCGTGATGCCACTCACGTCCACCCCGTCCCCGCGCAGGCGGTTGACGATCAGGTCACCAAAACCATCCTGACCGGCACAGCCGATAAAGGTCACCGAAGCGCCAGTCTTTGCGGCCTGGTCGGCAAAGATTGCGGGCGCGCCGCTCGGATATGGTCCCAGGAAGACGCCTGGCTCCGTAAAGGTCTGGCCGATGCGCTCGGCCATGATTTCGGCGAGCAATTCGCCCATACTCAGAATGTCAGTCATGGCTCAACTCATCTGTTGGGTGCCATCAACGTTCAACGTCTGGCGAGGAGCTTGCTTGGCCACCGCGCTCGCTCCACGCGTGACCCTTTTCGGCGATGACGTGGCGGAGTTGGTTCAAGCGATCGACGCCCACGGAACGGAGGGCCTGGGCACGCTCCTCGGGATCGAGGTGGATGGTCTCGCCCCAGATGGTTCGGCCGACGAGCACGCCTGATGCACCGGCGGAACACGCGACCGCAGTCTGCTCAAGGAAGACTTCGAACGTCACGCCGGCTCCGAGCAGGACCCAGGGTGTTGCGCATGCGGCGTCGAGTCGTGCGCATGCGGCTTCCCAACGCTGGCGATTGTCGGTGTCTCCACCTGGGAATTCCATCTTCATGATGGCGGCGCCGGTTCGACTGAGGCGCTCTGCGGTGCCGACGACGGCGTCCTCATAGGCCGGCGTGCCCTTGTGGAGTGTCCCGTCCGGGTGAGGCGAGTGCACCAACGGCTCGAGGAACAACGGCAGCCCTGCGGCCTGGCATTCGCCTGCGACCGTCCGGATGAAATCCTCCTTCTCGGCGGCGTTGGCGGCTTCGGGGTGGTAGTACACGAGAAGCTTCGTCGCCGTGGCACCCATGCGAAGGGCTTCGGAAGCGTTGAAGTCCTCAACCAGCGACGGCATCCGTTCCCAGCCCTCGCCCACGTACCCCGTGTTCTCCAACGCAACGATCAACGGGAGTGTGGCTGGCACGTTGGGTGAAGCGAGGCACGGTTCGAACCCATAAATCGGATCCGTCAGATAGCCAGTCGTCGACCCGGCCAGGTGCTGAGCGAAATCGACCTTGAGGGTGGAGAGGAGCGCTGCGGCTTGTTCGGTGTTGAGGCTGGCGTCGAACTGCTTGAGCACATTCTGGCGGTGGTCGGCAGCGAGCAGAACGAACACGTCCTGATCGTCGAGACTGCAGGCGCGAAGGCGCCCCGCGATCTCAGGATGTTTAAGCGGGGATATCACATGTACACGGAAGGGCCGGAGCGAGGTGGAGGACCTGACAGCGTGGCTTCAGTCACCGACGCGTTCGCCGTCCGGCGCGAAGAGATGCGCTGGGCCGCGGAAGGCAACGTGGACATTATCGCCGCGCTGGATCGTGGTCTCTCCCTCGGCTCGCACCTCGATGTTGAGCGGCTCACGCTGGTGAGTGATGGCCACGTGTACGAACGACTCTGACCCAAGTTCCTCTACGACCGACACCTCTCCAGGGGTGCCTTCGGTGCCGATCTGGAGATGCTCGGGCCTCACGCCGACCGTATATTTGCCTGGCCCCGATGTCTCCAGTGCGGCGGCGACTTCGGGCGATAGGGGAACGTCCAGGTCGCCGAGTTTGAGACCGCGGTCGCCGCTGACGTCGACATCGATCAAGTTCATGGCCGGCGACCCGATGAAGCCCGCCACAAACCGATTCTTCGGGCGGCTGTAGAGGATTGCAGGGGTGTCCACCTGTTGCAGCACCCCGAAGTTGAGAACAGCGACTCGATGTCCCATGGTCAGGGCCTCGACTTGGTCGTGGGTGACATAGACGGTCGTGACCCCGAGGCGAGCCTGCAGGTCGGCGAGCTCGGTGCGAGTCTGGACGCGCAACTTCGCATCGAGGTTCGACAGCGGCTCGTCCATCAGGAACACCTGTGGTGACCGGACGATGGCCCGACCCATCGCAACTCGCTGCCGCTGACCGCCACTGAGATTCTTGGGCTTGCGGTCGAGGAAGGGCTCGAGATCGAGAATCCTGGCCGCCTCGCGCACCTGTTTCATGCGCTCGGCTTTCGGGATCCCCTGCTGCTTGAGAGCGAAGCCCATGTTCTGCGCGACGGTCATGCTCGGGTAGAGCGCGTAGTTCTGGAACACCATGGCGATGTCACGGTCTTGGGGCGGACTGAGCGTCACGTCTTTGCCGTTGATGTAGACACTGCCCCTGTCGATCCATTCAAGACCGGCCAGCATCCGGAGTGCTGTCGACTTCCCCGAACCGGACGGGCCCACCAGGACCAGTAGTTCACCGTCTCCGATGTCGAGATTGAGCCTGTCCACCGCAGGCTCGTCGGTGCCCGGGTAGATACGGCATGCTTCGTCGAACTTCACTTCAGCCACGGTCGGCCTCCTCTTGGTCGATCTCTCGGGTTGCAAGGCGAGCGCTCACTTGATCGCTCCCATGGCCAGCCCACGAATCATTCTCTTCTGGGCGACCCAGCCAGCCACTACCACGGGGAGCACGACCAACGTTGACGCTGCGGAGAGTTTGGCGATGAAGTCCTCCCTCTGCGACTCGAATCCTGTCACCCAAACTGAAGCCGTTTGCGCATCAGAGGTATTGAGCTGGAGCGAGAGAAAGAACTCGTTCCACGCAAAGATGAAGCAGAGGAGCCCGGTCGCGGCCAAGCCTGGCGCAACGATCGGCAGCACGATCGAGGTCAGCTGGCTCCGCAGGCTGGCACCGTCGATCCGTGCTGCTTCGATCAGTTCCGACGGCACTTCCTGAAAGAATGATCGCAACATCCACACCGCGAGCGGAAGGTTCAGCGCCGTATACATGATGATCAGCGACCATCTCGTGTTCAGCAATTCGAACTCTCTGGCAATGATGTACACGGGCAAGATGCCGGCGACCACCGGCAAGAACTTGGTGGAGATGAAGAAGAAGAGCACGTCCCTCCACTTGGTAACTGGTCGGATGGACAACGCGAACGCAGCCGGCACTGCAAGAATCATCGCGATCATGGTCGACACCAGAACGATGACGAACGAGTTGATGATCACCTCACCGAAACTCGAGCGGCCCGGAATGCTCTCGGTCACAAGGCGGAACTGGTCCAACGTCGGTTGGAAGAAGAAGACCGGCGTACCGTTTGCTTGATCCTCGGTCTTGAAGCCGTTCAGCACCATCCACAGCACGGGGAAGAAGAAGATGAACCCCAGCAAGTAGGTGGAGGCGCTGAGAAGCGCCCTGACAAAACGGTTCGACCCAAAATCGGCGACATCAGTGGATTCGCTCATGCTGCGTCTTCCCCTTCCAAGAGACCAGAAAGTACTCGAAGTCCAAACGTCGCAAAGATGATGGTCACGATCACCACCAGGATGCTGTAGGCCGACGCCTCACCAAATCGCCAACCGCCTCCGATCGACGTCCGGAACACAAAGAACGGAAGGTTGATCGTCGAGGACACCCCACCCGTCAGACCCACGATGTGGTCGAACACCTGAATCAAGTAGATCGTTCCGAGAAGAGCACAGAGTTCGATGTAGTTGCGCAGGTGGGGAAGAGTGATCTGTCTGAAGATCCCCCACTTCGTTGCACCGTCGACTCGAGCGGCCTCAAGAACCGACGTTGACTGGCTTTGCAGGCCTGCCAGCAAGATGAGCATCATGAACGGGGTCCACTGCCAGACCAACACGCCGATCACCGACCACAGTGGCTGCTTCGAGACGAACTCGAACGGCTCGAGACCCAACTGACCGGTGAACCAGTTGATCATTCCGAAGGATGCGTCGAACATCTGCGTCTTCCACACGAGACTCGCCACGACCGGCATCACGAGAAACGGTGTCAGCACGAGCGTGCGGACGAAGCCGACACCTCGGAACTTTCGGTCGAGCAGTATGGCCATGCCCAGCCCGAACAACACCGAGAGAAACACGGCCCAGAACGTCATCTTCGCGGTCACCCACGCGGCCTCACGAAAAAATCGATCGCCGAAAGCGAAGGTGTAGTTCTCGAAACCTTCGAAGGTTCGAGGGCGGGGCGGGTTGACCGTCCATTCCGTCAGGCTGTAGAAGATCGAGAGTATGAACGGAATCTGCGTGATGAGGATGACGAAGACGAGTGCAGGGAGCAGAGGAATCCGGCGACTCCACGCTTCGCGCTTCTCCATTTTCTTCACTGCATCACTGCGTGCCATCGACGCCGCGTCGGACGAAGTTTGTTCTTCTACTTGCATCGTTTCTCTTTCCGTGGAGCGCCAGTCGATAGCTTTACGATGTGGCTTCGCTCGCCCAGAAGCCCATGTCAACCCTCTCGAAGGGCACGGATGCCACTTCCTAACGGTTCACAAGGTGGTCCAGAGCCGGGAAACCTGATTCAAAGGGGGGAGACCGTGCCAGCCAGCGGCGATGTACGCAGCCGACTGGCACGGGTCCGTTCATTTACTGAGTTGCTTGTTTAAGCGACCCAGTAGCTACTAGCTGCTGAATCGTGCAGCGAACTCGTGGCAAGCAGCGATTGCATCGTCGAGTCCGTCAAGGTTTCCGGAACCGATGACCTCGCCGAACTCACCGGTGCAGAAGTTACCGACCTCTTGGAACTCAGGAACACCGACGAACTGAACGCCCGGGATACCGGGGCGAGGCGTCGTGCCTGGGTTGTCAATCGGTGCGTCAGCCATTGCCTGGAGCGTCGGGTCAGCAAACGGTGCAACGGCGCGGTATGCCTCAAGGGCGTAGGTCGACTCGCGGGTACCCGGCGGGATGTTGGCCCAGCCACCGTCGATCAACTCGCCAGCTGCGGCGATGTACTCCGCACTGGTTGCCCAGCTGATGAAGTCCCATGCGGCATCCTTCTGCTCGCTGGTCTCAGCAATGGCGAGGCTCCAGGCCCACAGCCAACCGGAGTTCTCAGTGACGTTCACTGGAGCGGGCACGTAGCCGATCAGGCCGGCAACATCGCTGTCAGTTGCTTCGAGGCCAGATGCCGCCGACGTGGCGTCGTACCACATGGCAACCTGGCCTTCTTTCATGAACGTCTGACATTCGGGGAAGCTGACGGTCAACGGATCCGGCACACCGGCTTCCTGGGTCAGGGAGATGTAGAACTCGAGCGCCTCACGGAACTCGGGCTGATCAACCTGCGACTCGCCGATCGAGCCATCGTCATTCGCGGCCCACCAGGTTCCACCGAAGGTGTTGAGCACCGTGGTGAACGCTGCGCCCTGGTTACCCCAGCCCGGCACGCCACGGAGGCAGATGCCGTTCATGTCGCCAGCGGCTTCGATCTCACGGGCGAATGCGTCAACCTCAGCCCAGGTCGGACGCTCGGGCATGGTCAGGCCCATGTCCTCGAACACGTCCGTGCGGTAGTTGAGGAACGACGACTCTGCGTAGAACGGAGCGGCGTAGAGCTCTCCATCGAAGCTGAGGCCGTCCAGGATTGGTGGGAAGACGTCAGCCTGATTCCAGTCTGCGTCGTTCGCAGCCTGCTCGGTGATCGGCGTAAGCCAGCCGGCCTCGCCGAACTGAGGAGCCTCGAACAGACCGATCATGACCACGTCGAACTGGTCGCCCTCGGTGGCAACGTCACGGGTCGTGATCTCGCGAAGCTCGTTCTCCGGAAGGATGGTGTAGTTGACCGTTACGCCCGTCTCCTCAGTGTAGAGAGAAGGAGTCAGCTCAACGATGTCCTCCATCTGGGGATTCTGAACAATCGCAACGTTGAGTTCGACACCATCAGCCATCGCTTCGTCGGTGTCGGTGTCGTCGGCCTCTGAATCGTCGGTCTCCGAATCGTCAGTCGACGAATCGTCGACCGACGCATCGTCTGTGTCGCTCCCGCATGCGCTCGCAATGAGCGCCAACGATGCGAGAACCGCCAGCATGGCGACCCGCATCTTTCGTCGTGAATTCATTCTGTACTCTCCCTTGAGTCACACGACAGCGTGCTGCTGCCATCGGTTATGGATGTTCTAGGTGGTTTCATGTGGTAAATCAAGTCTGCTTTTGGGTTTTGTTGGTTTGAATGTTGGAAACCTGGCTCGACATCTGCGTTTGCGGGTGTATATTCTGCGGACATGGCCACCCCCGACCCCTCCGTCCCAGTCGGGACCACTGGACTCGACGCAATTGCGGATCGGATCGCAGTGCCGACCTACGACCGCGCACGACTACGACGGTCGATCGTGCACATCGGCGTCGGTGGCTTTCACCGCTCCCACCTGGCCACCTATGTCGACGAACTGTGCGCAAGCGGGAACACCGACTGGGCCATCGTCGGTGCTGGTGTCATGGCTGCCGACAGCAAGATCGCCGACGCGCTCGTTGCCCAGGATCACCTCTACACACTTGTATCGCGAGGCGCTGAGCAGACCGAGGTTAAGATCATCGGCAGCATTGTCGACTTCGTGCTCGCCGCTCACGATGCCACTGCGCTGATCGACCTCATCGCCAGCGACGACGTACACATCGTCTCGCTCACCGTCACCGAGGGTGGCTACCCGATCGACGACGACTCCGGCACGTTTCGCGCCGATCTCTGCCCGTCCGGCTCGGTGTTCGAGATCCTCGCCCGCGGCCTCGATGCTCGGCGCCGACGATCAGGGGGTCCGCTCACGATCTTGAGCTGCGACAACATCATGACGAACGGTGCGGTCGCACGGGAGGCCACCATCGGTGCAGCCCGCGGCGTCGACGATGCCCTCCCGGCCTGGGTCGTCGACCACGTCAGCTTTCCGAACAGCATGGTCGACCGGATCACACCGATGACCACGCCGAGCGACATCGAATGGCTCGACAACACGATGGGGATCATCGACCGATGGCCTGTCGTTGCCGAACCATTCCGTCAGTGGGTCGTCGAGGACGACTTCGCGGGCGACCGTCTACCACTCGACCAACTGGACGTCATCGTCACCGACGACATCGAACCCTACGAGCTGACCAAGCTCCGCCTACTCAACGCCGGGCACTCGTGCCTCGCCTATCTCGCCGCACTCGATGGATTCACCGCGGTCGATGCCGCCATGGCCGACCCAGTGCTCCGTCGATTCGTCCACACCCTGCTGGACGTCGAGGCCAAGCCGACATTGCCGCACGCTGCTGGAATCGTGCTCGACGACTACATCGACGCACTGATCGAACGCTTCTCGAATCCAGCGGTCGGCGACCAGATCGAACGGCTCTGCCTCGACGGTTCGGCAAAGTTCCCGAAGTTTCTACTACCGACCATTCGTTACCAACTCAAAAACGGCGGACCGATCGAACTCGCCACACTTGCACTGGCCGGATGGTGTCAGTACCTGGCCGACCCGAACCGCACGCCCGCATTCGACACGCGCCTCGACGAAGCGGTCGAACACGCCCGAAACTCGAATGACACGCCGGACAGCTTTCTCGATTTCGATGCGGTCTTCAGCACCGAGTTCTCGGGGTCTCAGCGATTCCGTGACACCTTTGCGACCGCTCTCTCGGCGCTCCGTACCGACGGTGTACAATCCACA
>Ga0316192_10003135_pt1 | contig 12044 bp, 12 predicted proteins | sample MerIslwburrow_MG_FD_204931 | JGI IMG/M metagenome (GOLD analysis project Ga0316192, IMG submission 204931) | Coastal sediment microbial communities from Maine, United States - Merrow Island worm burrow | ecosystem: Environmental > Aquatic > Marine > Coastal > Sediment | place: USA: Maine...
ACATACCTAAAACGCCAAGGTGATCCAACCAATATTGCCCATGCTGTGTTGTTTTTAGTACGTGATGCGATGTACACCACAGGTCACATATTAAACGTCGATGGTGGACGATCTCTTAATACTTAGGAAGACTGACTACCCGCCCCTACTAAGGAAACTTCGACGACCTCATCAAGCCGCTTTTGTACTAACAATCATGTTCACTGGAAACCCTATGAAACCATACTCCGAGTCTTGCGAACAAAACCGAATCCCTATACTTGAAGTATTAAACAAAGAACTTGTGGACGCCGGATCCTTATTGGAAATTGGTAGTGGTACGGGTCAGCACGCGGTTTATTTTGCGCCGCATTTTCCCAATTTATACTGGCAAACCAGCGATCTTGAAGCTAACCACTACGGAATTAAACAATGGTTAACCGAAGTAAAGCTGCCTAATATTCTTGATCCACTCCATCTTGACGTAAATTCGAGCAATTGGCCAACAACTCAGTTCGAATTTGTGTATAGCGCCAACACTGCCCATATAATGTCGTGGCCTATGGTAAATAATATGCTCGAACAAATAGGAAAATTGTTAAAACCGAATGGTAAATTTTGTCTCTACGGCCCATTTAACTACAATGGTAAATACACCAGCGAAAGCAACGAGCGATTTGATCAATGGTTAAAAGATAGAGATGTGAAAAGCGGTATACGCGATTTTGAAGCACTCAACAAAGTTACTCAACTCGTAGGTTTACGCTTGTCTAAAGACTATGAAATGCCAGCAAATAACCGCTTATTGGTATGGTTAAAAGAGTGTTAATCGACTTAGTACTATAGACTATTTATTAAGCGCTTCAAAAGTTTTAATTATCACATCGATATTGAGAGGTTCATCCACTTCATCATTGACTAAACGTAATAATGGGATGAGCTGCATCGTAAGCTCATGTAGATGCGGCATAAGTCTGAAGGTATTGCCATGTTTTATCATTGTCATGGCCTCATCGAGTTTAGGACATACCATATCCATATCGACTAAGCGGTCTCCCTTTTCGCTTTTATCCGATGCACAGATACGATTGCGCCCTTTTTGCTTCGCCATATAAAGACGTGAATCGGCTACCGCAAGCAATTTGTCAACATCGTCACCACCTTTAGTCATGGTAGCTATTCCCAGACTGATAGTGACCGGGATATTGTTGCCTTCGAATTCAAATTCGGTGCTTTCAGCAGATTTGCGCAGGCGTTCTGATAATACGATAGCAGCCAATCGATTAGTATGGGGAGAAGCCACGACGAATTCTTCACCCCCAATGCGAGCAAGCGTATCGCCTTCTCGTACAGCAGCAGACAGCACCTTTGACAATTCAACTAAAATAAAGTCACCCGTTTGGTGCCCGTAGGTATCGTTGATTCTTTTGAAATGATCAATATCGATCATAATGAGGCTAAAATGTTCACTTTGCCGTTGCATCTGCGCCATATCGCGCGAAGCCACTTGAAAAAAATTTCGTCGATTGGCCAGCTTGGTCAATGGATCAGTGTTGGCCTGCTCCTTCAGAAAACGTCTGCTTTCTTCCAACTCATGGATGGTTTTTGCTAGTTTTTCGTGTGCGCGGACACGTGCCAGAAACTCCACATGATCACTAGTTTTTGCAATAAAGTCGTTGGCGCCTTCAATGAACGCCCGCTCTCTAGCCTTGGTATCTTCAGCACTTGTAACGACAATTAGCGGCATACTGACGATACGAGCCAAATCACTTGAACGAATGCGCTTTATTAAGCCATAACCATCTAACTCTGGCATTGCGAGGTCAGTCACAACCAATTTAATTGAAGGATCTTCAAGTAACAGACGCCAAGCCTGTTCGCCATTTGTAGCAATTTCAGAGGTAAACTCACCCTTAACTGCACGACTTAATGTGGCACGTATGGTCGCAGAGTCATCGACGATAAGAATCTTGGATTTGACATCATCTGGATCCGACGTTTCTTCGCGCGAGTCTATGACACCAATAGACTCTGGAGCTTGTTTATCCAGCATTTCTGCTATTTTTTCCTTTCCAGTTAACATATATCTAAGAAAAAGAACCGCAAGTAATGTACCATTATCATTTTGTTTAAGTATCAGTATAGGACGCAACTGATATTTAGTCAGCAAATTATGAGAAAATTATAAAGCCCTACCGCTAAAACATCTGTGTGGCATATAAATTCACATATAATTCAATATAGTAAACACCATTTCCTTAAGCTCTTGAATTGTTTGAAACTGGATTAATCTAGTTTCAATGTAAGTTTTTCTATGGCACCTAGACTTTCCGCATTTCGTGTTTTATGAGCTTGCCATAGAGCCTCAATGCTAAGATTTTCAGTTGGGTGGACAAAATTGGGGGCTATCTCAGCCAGTGGCCACAATATAAAGGCATATTGAGTAACTTCACGACGTGGCACATCCAATCCGTGAACACGCAAATCCTCAGAACCAAAGAACAATAAATCTAAATCCAAAGTCCTGGAACTAAACTTTTCCTGGCCTCGAATCCTACCATGTTGATCTTCGATCTCGTGCAGGGTTTTGTAGACAGCCTTGTAGTCATTTGCGTCAAAACCAACGACCAAATTGAAAAACGGATCGCCCTCAAATCCCTCCGCGTCGCTTTCATAGACAGATGACAACACCAATTCTCCAAAAGAATTTTGCAAGGCTTTAATACCAGAATGAATATTGTGCTCTCTATCGATATTACTGCCCATACTTACAAAAATTTTCGCCATGCTAGCCCTTATTTTCTCTTTCGATAATTACTCCAACATCACCCGCATAACGAACCGCGCCGGCCTTGTTAATACGCAATCTAATCCAGGGTATATTAAACTCTTTCAGTACAATCTCGGCAACTTGTTCGGCTAGCGTCTCAACTAAATTAAATTCACTATTTCCAACAAAATCAATTAATCGCTTAGCAACGGCCTTGTAGTTTAAAGTGTCATTAATATTATCTGTTTTTGCCGCCGGACGGATATCTGCAGCCATATCCAAATCTAGTATCACAATTTGTTTAACATCCCGCTCCCAATCAAAGATACCAATAATGGTTTCTATTTTCAGATCGTGTAAATAAATAATATCCACTACAATGCGCCTCCTGTATACTTATTAATTCAATCTATTGTTGTGCAAGCGTGTACTATCCGATTAATGTAAAAACACGCAAGCACAATGCTATACCCATTGGAATTGATATAATAACCGCATTACAATAATTCGGGTGCGAATTCCTGTGACAAATAATAATTAGATTCTAAAATGCCAGAAATTAGTACAATATTTATCATATTATGTATTACTGCCTATTTAACGGGTTCAGTTTCGGCTGCGATTATAGTATGTAAAATAATGAAGCTGCCGGACCCTCGCACACAGGGCTCTAACAATCCCGGTGCCACAAATGTGTTACGAATTGGTGGGAAAAAGGCTGCCGCCATCACCTTATTTGGTGATGCCCTTAAGGGTTTTGTTCCCGTCATAATTGCATTATTATCACACCAAAGTGATGTTAATTTAGCGATTATTGGATTTCTAGCTTTTATTGGCCATCTTTACCCCGTGTTCTTCCAGTTTCGAGGTGGCAAAGGTGTCGCAACAGCATTTGGTGTCATGCTTGCACTTTCTCTACCTGTTAGTGGATCATTATTAGTGACATGGTTATTAATAGCCTATGTCTTTAAAATCTCATCTTTTGCTGCACTCATAGCCGCGTGTTTATCTCCGATTTATATGTGGATCTGGGTAGGCAAACCGGAATTAGTAATCATGAGTGTGATAATTAGCATTCTGCTCCTGTGGCGGCACCGAGCTAATATTAAACACTTATTGTCAGGCACAGAAGGTAAAATCTAGAGTGGAATATTTTCCTAGCTGAATCATCCAATTAGTCAAGGAACATTAATACCAATCGAATCCCATATAAAATGCAGTATATTCAGAGCGGTCCGGTTCTGTACTCGATTCCTTGTACCATTGCTGTGAATGGTCTAAATAAAGAGACAAATTAAAGGTTTTTCCTAGCCAGAATGAATAACCAATTCCTGCCACAAAACCATACCCTGAGGTGTGTTCCTCAGTGTTATTCTCAGAATCATCTTTAAACTCTTGTATTTTCACCAAGCGTGAATAGCCGGCCCCTCCTCTCAATAACAATCCCTTTTTCCAGGGGAAATAGGTCGCCATGGCAAAATAATTTTTAATATTAATGAATTTAAGGTTGATATTATCACCAAGAAGACCCCCGTTAGCATAGTTGACAATGGAAGCATCGAATCCCAATAATAAATATTCATTAATGGTTTTACCCAATTTCACGTTGTAAATACCTTGATTGTAGTCACTGCTGCCAGCCCAATCTTTGAAGTCTGTCTTTTCGCCGTCTTTTTCGTAATAGGCGCTAAAAACGCTATAGTGTCCTACGCCAAACCCTAAATACCAGTCGGAGCGATGCGATTCGTTTTTATGATACGCAAAGGCATTTAAGCCATAACTCAGAAAACTCACGAACAGTATCAATTTATACCTAAATTTCATTCAACACCCTCAAAACTCACAATTAAACCGAAATCCTTTTCATATTAAACATTAGCTGATTATAACTAACTTACCACCTCAAAAAACGATTATAGCTTTGATAATATTAAAAAAAATACATCACCTGTTTATTATAGAATTGCACAGCTTGGCTTTGCAACCAACAGTTTTATTAGACCTGTCAGTTAGTGCGTCAGATGTCAGTATGAGTCACTTCAAATATAATCCTAAATTCCGCAGTTGACCGCGTAACAATGAGCTAGGGTTATGAGAATACTTAAGTTATCAGTAATGCCACCTTCACTGTTTGAGTGAGTGCGCTACGACCTGAATAGCAGCCCTGATTGCCCGACTGACTTTACAAAAAAAAACATTAAGGACCGGCCATTAACTTATTTTTTTGCTTCGTCAGTCGGGCAACCAGAACTACTCTTCAGGCCGTCCAACTGCGGAATCTAGGATAATCTGACACACATGAGCCCTGGATACTACACCCATTTAAGGTAAAGACTGTATTTTTAAGGTTTTTGCACTATCCTTAAACTAATTTTTTATTTGAGTTTTTCATCAAAATTCGATATAAATTGATAATGCCAAATTTTATCGCAACCTTACCCAGCGCCTAAGGCATGGGTAAGCTCGAAAAGGGCTCAAATATATGGATATATATGTAGGAAACATACCTAAGGGTACCAGGCCAGCGGAACTGAGAAAATTACTTAAAGACTCCGTAAAAAAATGCCTTTTTAGACGCGTATTTAACAAAGTTTTAAGTTTGGGTCGCCTCGATAATGATGTGGGCATCGATATCTGCACTCATAAAAAAGGTGACGACAATTACCGTTATGGCCACGTCAGTATAGAATCTGACCGATTGGCTCAGGTTGCATTTGATTCTATTGACGGCACCGCCATTCGTGGCGAAAGCCTGTGTATCCGCAAATTCACCTCACGCTCAAGTAAAAATGACAGACGTGCAGATGAAGGACGTGAAGCATCTTGGCATAAAACAGAAAGACGCTCTATTGAGCGTAGAAAGAAATAATACTCAAAACCCCATCCCTTTAGACACAGCGGCAGTTTCACTGCCGCAGATACTTGCACTTATCCGCATATTCGCTATCCCTATCGACTAAGACCCTAGTCTAGGTTTATTGTGGTGGTTTACCACCAAGTATGGCTAATTTATAGAATACCCATATGAGATAGTGTTTCGCAGGCCATATTACGTTAAAATTGGCGACCATTCACGATTTAACCGCTTACGGCACTTATTTTAATACTGACAACTCCCATGACCGAAAAACATAAAGCGATATCACTCATATCTGGTGGTTTGGATTCCATGCTGGCCACCAAAGTGATTATGGATCAGGGTGTCCATGTGGAAGGCATTAATTTTTTCACGGGTTTTTGTGTGGAGGGCCATACCCATGCAATACGTAAAAAAGACCAAAGCAAACCCAAACGAAATAACGCATTGTGGGTGGCAGAACAATTAGGCATAAAATTGCATATCGTTGATGTAATTGAAGATTATAAAAATGTAGTGTTAAATCCAAAGCATGGTTACGGATCAAATCTAAATCCTTGTTTGGATTGCAAGGGATTTATGGTAGCAGAAGCAACGAAATGGATTAAGGCCAATAATTTTGACTTCATTATCACCGGTGAAGTTATTGGACAAAGACCCATGTCTCAGCGCCGTGATACCATGCCAGTGATACAACGCGAAAGTGGCGCTGGAGATTTATTGTTACGCCCTCTTTGTGCAAAATTACTACCGCCTACATTGCCTGAACAGGAAGCCTGGGTAGATAGAGAAAAACTGTTTGATTTTTCAGGACGTAGCCGTAAACCACAAATGGCCCTGGCTAAGAAGCTCAATATTAGCGACTATGCGCAACCCGCCGGTGGTTGTTGTTTCCTCACTGATCAGGCTTATTCACATAAACTCGCTGATCTTTGGCAGGCGCGTGGTAAACGTGATTATGAAATTGACGATATAATGTTGCTTAAAGTCGGCAGACATTTACGACCAAAAGACAATTTCAAACTCATCATTAGTCGCGAAGAAGGTGAAACCCATTTTCTCGAGGGTTATCGCAAACAATTTGTTCACTTGCGTGCGACTAGCCATACAGGCCCGCTAGCTTTAATGGATGGAAGCTACTCAGATGAAGATTTAACATTGGCAGCACGCCTGGTCGCACGCTTTGGACAGGGCCGTGACGCGGATCTGGTTGAGGTTGAAATTAATCTGGTGGATGGAGGCAAACAGCAGTTAAGTGTCCCACCACTAAAGTCAGAAGAAATTCCTACGGATTGGTATCTATGAGCCATCATATTTTGGATGCACGTCGTATATTGTGTCCTATGCCCGTTATAAAAACTCAAGACCTGGTTGCCACGCTAGCGCCTGGTGATACAGTTGAGGTCATTTGTACAGATCCTGGCGCTACCAACGATGTACCGGCCTGGAGTCGTATTAATGGGCACAAGGTTCTAAATATCATTAAGGAAAATAACGAATACATAATACACATAGAGGTTGTTGAACTTGAGTCACAATCCTGACACGCTGGCAAAGCCCGATACAACTAATCCCACCGAGCTTGAGCGTTACAATCAAATCAAGAAAGTCACAATAGTTGGTGCACTGCTGAATATCTTTTTGGCTTTTGCTAAGGTCATATTTGGCTATATTGGCCAATCACAGGCGCTGGTAGCCGATGGTGTACATTCTTTTTCGGATTTGGTCAGTGATGCTTTGGTATTATTTGCTGCAAAACATGCCAGTTATGAAGCAGATGAAAGTCACCCCTATGGCCATGGGCGTATCGAAACGGCTATTACCGTAGCTTTGGGTTTATTTCTGTTTGCTATCGCCGGTGGCATTACATTTGATGCCATTAGACGCCTTATGAATCCAGCAGCACTCATGCAGCCAGGTACAGTGGCACTGCTCATCGCTATAGTTTCAGTATTATCCAAAGAGTATTTGTATCGATACACCTTAAGAGTAGCCCTGCAAACTCGATCCAATATGTTAAAGGCTAACGCTTGGCATCATCGCAGTGACGCAATCTCATCAATCGTTGTTGTCATTGGTTTGGTAGGCACCATGCTGGGTGCTGACTACTTAGATGCCATTGCAGCAATTGGTGTTGCCATAATGATTGCTAAAATCGGCTGGGATATTAGCATTCAAAGTATTCGTGAGCTTGTTGATACCGCCCTTGAGCCCGAACAAGTTGAAAATATCAAACAACACATACTTAATGTTTCCGGTGTTCGAAAACTACACATGTTACGTACTCGCCAAATGGGAGGAAATGCCCTTGTGGACGTGCATATTCAAGTCGATCCGAAAATAAGTGTTTCCGAGGGACATTACATCAGTGAAAGTGTCCGCAGCAAACTAATAACCAGCGTAGATGAAGTCACAGACGTTATGGTGCATATCGATTCTGAGGATGATGAAATAATGCTTGCTCCAAACGATTTACCCACTCGAGATGCCTTCGTTTCACAACTGGAGGCACGCTGGAAGAGCATAGACTCGATACCAAATATCCAACGCATAGATCTTCATTATATTGATGGGTTAATCGACGTGGATGTAGTCTTTCAACTAGCTGAACAAAGCTCGATCTCGGCAGCACACGATCTGGTCACCAAGCTTGCAGAGCAAGCCAAAGAAATTGAATTTATGGGTGAGCTAAGTGTTGCATTCAGTGAGCGCACCGAACTAGTGCGCAAGTAATGGTTAACGCACCACTTTAGCGCGCTCGTCCGCCTAAACGACAATAGAACAAAGGCAACAAGTTGATTTACAATGGATTTTATAATGGCACAGTTAGTGCTAACAAAAAGTAATAAAACGATAAGGTGCATAAACAAGTCTTCGAAAACGACAACCAGTAAAATTTAGTGCGCTGCGATATCCCTATCTCACCGACTAATTAATCTGGAGATCCCGACTTAGGCTTGATTTTCTGTTCTCGCCGTGAGACAAAGTCGCATCTTTTAATCTTATTAAGTACCATAGCAAATAATTTTTATCTGGAGGAGGTAACAACAATGTCCGCAAGTGACGTTTTAACGATGATTCAAAAGAATGAAGTAAAATTTGTAGATTTTCGTTTCACAGACACCCGTGGGAAAGAGCAGCACGTTTCATGTCCATCACATACCGTTTCAGAGGATTTATTCACTGAAGGTAAGATGTTCGACGGCTCTTCAATTGCCGGATGGAAAGGTATCAACGAATCTGACATGATCATGATGCCCGATCCATCAACCGCAGTCATGGACCCTTTTTCAGATGAAAACACCTTAATCCTACGCTGCAATATTGTTGAACCCTCGACAGGTCAGGGATATGAACGCGACCCCAGGTCTGTGGCGGAGCGTGCCGAAGCGTACTTAAAATCCACCGGAATTGCCGATACGGCTTATTTTGGTCCAGAACCTGAGTTTTTCATCCTCGATGATGTTCGTTGGGGTACCGATATGAGCGGTTCATTTTATAAAGTCGATTCAGATGAATCTGAGTGGAATTCAGCCAAAGTGTATGAAGACGGCAATATTGGTCATCGCCCAGGACTTAAGGGTGGCTATTTTCCAGTTCCCCCCGTGGATTCACTGCAAGACATTCGCTCTGCCATGTGTTTGACTATGGAAGAAATGGGTCTGCAAACAGAGGTTCATCACCATGAAGTCGCCACCGCAGGACAATGTGAAATCGGTACACTTTTTAATACCCTGGTAAAGCGGGCCGACCAGAACCAAATATTGAAATACGTGGTTCACAATATTTCCCACGCTTATGGCAAAACCGCTACCTTTATGCCCAAACCACTGGTAGGTGATAACGGAAATGGTATGCACGTACACCAATCCTTAGCTAAAGATGGCGAAAATATCTTTGCTGGTAATGAATACGGTGGATTATCGGAAACTGCTTTGTTTTATATTGGCGGCACTATTAAGCACGCTCGCGCATTAAATGCCTTTACCAATGCCTCAACAAATAGCTATAAACGTTTAGTACCTGGTTTCGAGGCCCCAGTGATGTTGGCTTACTCCGCACGAAACCGTTCAGCCTCTATTCGTATACCGCATGTATTTAGCCCCAAGGGACGTCGAATTGAAGTCCGTTTTCCCGATCCAACCGCAAACCCATACCTGGCATTTGCCGCCTTGATGATGGCTGGTTTGGATGGTATCCAAAACAAGATCCACCCAGGTGAAGCAATGGACAAGGATCTTTACGACCTGCCAGCAGAAGAAGAAGCTGAAATCCCAACGGTTTGCTCTTCACTGGATCAAGCATTAGCGGCGCTGGATGCTGACCGTGCATTCCTTACCGCGGGTGATGTATTCACTAACGATATGATTAGCGCCTACATCGACCTTAAAATGGAGGAAGTCACTCGATTACGCATGACAACCAGCCCGGTTGAGTTTGACATGTACTACAGTCTTTAAAGCCATCACAGGCTTTAGGCACTGGCAAACGCCCCACTTGTTGGGGCGTTTTTTTTACCTCAAATTTATTTATAACAAAGATATGGCTTAAGCGTCACAAAATTGAGCCCCATGAGTCCCAAGACGTTGTCTCTTGTTCCCAAATTAGCTAAGATTTAACCTACACCCTATAAATTCAGTTGATTCCAATATGAAAATTTCTCTTATCGCTACAATTGTTCTTTTATCTGCAGTGAGTCTTAGTGCCAATGCCGAGGTTTATAAAAAAATCGACCAAGATGGCAATGTAAGTTTTACCGATGTGCCCACCTCAAAAGACCAAAAGGCCATTCATATTGATCAGCCAATGACCTATGAATCAAAACCCAGTACCCCACAAACACCGTCCAGTGCTGAAGAATCGGACGAATCTGGAGAGTCGGAAACAACAGCAACCGCTGAAACCCAAATCAAGTACGAAATACTGAGTATAAATACCCCGACAAATGACGAAAATTTACGTGATAATGGCGGAAACGTCGCCGTAAGTTTGAGTTCCCAACCTGATTTGGACAGAAACGCACAACACCAGTACATTTTGTACTTAGATGGCAAAAAGGTTAGTGAATCGCAAAGCAGTACGACTTCCCTGGCCAACACAGATCGTGGTACGCACACACTCATTGCGGAAATTGTCGATAAAGAACAAAATACTCTAATTAAATCAGACAGCATTACCTTTCACCTGCAACGAGTCGCACTTCGACCTCGCGTTTCTCCCCGTTAACCAAAAAGTATTACAAAAACTAGGTTTTTTCCGCTTAATGCGTTAAGATTTAATTGCGCACCAAGTTGGTGCTTCAAAGTCTAAAACTGGGAATTATTTTCCATTAACAGGGCTCAAAACTTTTAAAACAATTTAGAAATAGGGATTTTTTATAAATTATTTTTCTTCAACCTATTGTTTTTATTGTATTTTATTTCAACAGAGGAAAGAGACGCACAAAATTGTGTGATTACATTAGTATTGGTTTGCTTATTGCTATAGTTATTTTGCCCCATTAAAAGGCAAGCGCCTAAAAAAATTCGACAATCGCGGATTTGCCAGTGAAGAATCCATGGGGAAAGACAAGGGGGGTTGCAAAGCCAGTGCAAACATCTTTTAAAAACAATATGAAAACAGAAGTTAGCCCAGAAAACACCGTTTATCGCCAAGTTATCGAAGGACTGTCTAGTGCAGTACTATTATTTGATGACACACTGAGCTTGGTATACATAAATCCTACAGGCGAGATGTTGTTTGAGTTAAGTGCCAAACGGGTATTTGGCTCCTCACTAGATAGTTTACTTCCCAAAGACACTCAATTACTCGAACGAATCAAGGAATCCTCGCAAACGGGCCACCCCTTTACAGACCGAGAAATAAGTATAAATCTAGCCTCACCGCGCACAATAAAAGTGGATTGCACCATTACACCACTGGTTGATTCTTATGACAAACAAACGCTTTTGATAGAATTCGTGAACGTAGACCGAAGCTTGCGAATTTCACGCGAAGAGACACAATTAATGCAAAATAATGCCCTCAGGGCATTGATTCGAGGGCTTGCTCATGAAGTAAAAAACCCCTTAGGCGGACTAAGGGGTGCGGCTCAATTACTTGAACGCGAATTACCAAATGACAGTCTCAAAGAATATACCCAGATTATAATAGGTGAAGCCGATCGCTTGCATAACCTGGTTGATCGAATGCTGGGCCCTAACACCTTACCGCAAAATCAGTCTGTAAATATCCATGAAGTAACAGAACACGTCAGACAACTGATAGAAGCCCAGGCACCTACGGGCATCATCATTCGCACGGATTACGATCCCAGTATTCCTGAAATCACGGCTGACCGAGATCAGTTAATTCAGGCAACGCTCAATATCATACGAAATGCTGTTCAATCCATTAAAGAGTACGGATCGATTATGATTCGAACTCGCATTTTACGAC